>Ga0179591_1383742_pt1 | contig 14672 bp, 13 predicted proteins | sample CZOMad2_1_08_16f_FD_182891 | JGI IMG/M metagenome (GOLD analysis project Ga0179591, IMG submission 182891) | Vadose zone soil fungal communities from Angelo Coast Range Reserve, California, USA - CZOMad2_1_08_16fungal (PacBio error correction) | ecosystem: Environmental > Terrestrial > Soil >...
AGATAGAGAGATAGTCTCGTGGCTTTTGGGATCCAGAGACTCGAAGTCCGCCCGCGAATAACCAGAGTGAGTCATGGGCAACTGGCACCCGTGGGGGAAAGGGGGGGGCCAATAAGAAAACCTGAGGGAAAGGAGTGAATAATTCGTTTTTCAAGGGTAAGGAAACATGCTTGAGAAAGGTCAGCGGTCAACGCTCGGCAGCGTCGGAGTATGGGGGAAGAAATGAACGTCTGTGAGTGAGCATTCAATTCCTGGTCAAGTAGAGGGGGAGACTCCAAAAAAGGGGAAATAAAATCACAAGGAATTGAAATCAGGACGGCGCTAAGAAGATTCGGATAAATCATCAAAGGAAAGTGTCAACGTGACCGAAAACAGCAATAATTTTCCGGCTGTAAAAAGAAGAAGGGCTTGAGGAGTTTAAAAAGGAGGGGGGAAAAGAAAACAGGGGACAGCGCAACTTGAAATGCGTCCTGGGTCGAAGAGGCGCGCGGCGGGAGTTTGATTCCAGCATCGGAAAGCCGAAAGAAGAACGCACGACAAGAGAGTGGAGTTCCTTTGTGCAGAGGTCACAGGAAAAAAAAAGTAATGGATCACACACAAAGGGTCAGCCAAGAGAGGACTCTCGTTAGGCGGAAATGCGGGGGTAGGAAAGAATAAAAGGGCGGAGTAGCCCAGAGTGAAGCCGATATAAAAAAAAAGTCTCAAGAAGGGAATTTCTCCTGTTGATTGGTCTGGCGGAACTTTCCGGGGGGGCTGGAAAAAAAAGACTTTCAACACCTGGTAAACGGAGAACGTCTGATGCGCGAAAAAAGATCAGAGAATTAACGGGATATTTCTACCTGGCATCAAGTCTTCGGGGAAGGGGAAGCTGGAAGAAAGCACTCATAGACATGTCTGGGAAGAACTTTCGAAGTGGGAAGTGGCCCACTTGGCAGGAAACCTTATGGAATAGTCAGGACTCCTTGGTCTGGCAAAAAAAAAATAGAAACTGACGGGGGAATTGGTGGGAAAAATCCCTTCCTCCAAAGCAGTCTTTAACTCAAAAGGCCTACCAATCAGCAAGCACTAGCTCAGAAGGCCGCACAGGGGGGAAAATAAGGATTTTTGGGGAGGAGGGAAATCTTCGCGAAGAGAACGGCGAAGGGGGTGGAAAGGGGTGCAGAGAGTTTTTCGTGAAGGGGGGAGGTTCAGGACCTTGAGAAGAGAGGGCTTTCACATCCGGAGGAAGGAAATAGAAAAAAAAAGGAAGGGAGCGAAAACCGCCTTCAAGGGTATCTCCAACCCTATTGCCGTGAAAGACGGGCCAGGAAAGACTGGGGCCGAACGCATAAAGGCTTCCATTTGGGGGACTACCGTCGGAGAAAAAAAGGGCTTAAGGGCACGCTGGCCTTCAAGCAATCCAAGGGGGACGGGGATTATGACATCAAACTAGAACTGCATGCCATAGTATAATGAAGGGACAGCGCGCAACTTAAGCAGGGCCAAAGCGAAACAGGATTGAGAAGAGATTGTTACTACCGGGTTCAATCTGGGAAGGGGAAACTCTCAAGAGCAAAAAAACCTGAGAGTACCAGCCTCTGACAAGCGTGGGAGTTTCACCTATCTAATGCCAGTGCTTTGGGGAGTGTGGGCGCTGAACGAAGGGCATCCGCACCCAGGCAAAGCACTAATGAAAAGAATGGAGACGCACCGAAAATCGAAACCGGTTTCAATAGGGTCTGTCCTGTCGGGGGAAGAGGAACTCGACGGAAGGACAAAGGACCCCCACGTGTCGGAAGAAAAAACACAACCTCGGACTTGAAGAAGCGTAGAGGCAAATGAAGGAACTAAATCACGGAACGGTTTCCTTGGGATGGGGTGCGGCCAAGGAGGCACAAAAATGCTCAGCTCACGGAAAGGACCAGTTCAATTCATTTTAACGTGCTCTTGGAAAAAGGGGGGCTGAACTTAAGACAAAATCAAGAACGGCTTTCCTCCTGAAGCTCTCGTCCAGAGTCAAAGATCTCGTTCAAAAAAAGCCTTGGACGAAAGGGAAGAATTGGGGGGGAAAGGGGGAGAATGTATCTGAAAGAAAGACTCGTGCAACAGAGCAAGAGGGGAAAAATATATTTAACTAGCGGGTTTCATTCTTAACGGGGGAAGAAACCTCTAGAAAGAAGAAGAAAAAACAAAGAGGGGGTGAAAGCGAGTTTTGGAGGCGCTGATATGGATTAAGCTTGATCTAGTTCTCTCTTGGAGGCTGGTAAAAAAAGGGGGGGGGGTTGAAAGGTGAAAACGCCCGGACCATGCAAGGGGATAAAATGTTCCGACTTAAATGAAGAAAGGACTCCGCATTGGCCACAGGGGGGCCAAGGGGGGGAGGGTGGATCCTTCCATTGTGCAATCTAAGCTGGAATCGGGTCCTGCATGGTGTTCGGGTTTTAACGGGAGCTATGGGGCCTAATCCTCGAGATCGGGAAGGGGAGGGGAAAACGTGCACATTCCGGAGAAACTTCTGAAACCAGTCCTTTTTTCCGTCGGGTGCAATCGGGTTTAATATTCAGCCAGGAAACACCGAAAAAGAAAAAAAAAAACACGCGGGCCAAACGTGAAAGCGACAACGCTCAGGAAGCGAGAGAGAGGGCTTCGTTTGGGCTCCGATCGGAGCGTGAGTCCATCATAGGACTTAAAAAAAAAGAGAAGGGATAGGCCGACCGGCCATGCCAGGTCCATGTGAGGCTCTCTTTGAAAGAAGTACCTTCTACGATGCGGACTCTTCGCCAGAGGGAGGGGGGCATAGCCCAGGAAAAATTGGGCGTGCTGAAGTGAAAAAGACAAGCGTGCGCGAATGGAATGATGTCTAGTTCGCCAGGAGCTTAAAGAGGGGGTAGAAAAAAGGATAACCCAGAAGGGGGGTAGTCACGTCAAAGATAGTTCGATAATCAGTGGGTTTGTCAGCTTTCAAAAGAATATTTCCATTCCATGCTGTGAGAAGTCGAAGGAGGGGAAGACACAAAGGCAAAGAAACGACTTCATAGAAAATTTGGTCCCAAGAGCAGAGAGAAGCGGATATTAGATACTTCTTATTTTCCCAAAAATCGCTCTACTAAGGGCAAAAGGAAGGAGGACGCCGGCCTGATTGGGTAGGTCGTATTCAGAAGTGTGGTGAACGTGATTCATAACCACTAGGGGTCCCGAAACAACAGAAAAATGATCTAAAAAAGCGAAATCGGCTGTCCATTGCGGGAGCCCGCTGCTCCACCATGAGATTATTGCGGACTATCTGAAAAAAAGAAGCTTGGGGCAGGGGGAGAAAAGACGTTCGCAAGGAGGGTGCATCGATCATACATAGCGGGTACAATTTTCAGGAGATGAGGTTAAGACCTGCATGGCACAGGCTCACCATAACAGGATAAATTGGGGGGGGGGGAAAGCGTCCCTGGATAGAGAGGGGCATTTTCTCTGGACGACCAGGAACGAAGAAGTGGATCGGGGAAACTCGAAACTCAGAAGAAAAAGAGACACATTCTTCTGATTTTGGGGGTTATCGGGCAATTAGGGTGAGGTTGTCGCTTGAAAGGTCCAAGTGACCTTTCTTCCAGGGAGGTGGAGGAGAAGCAAGGACGTGTGGGAGCTCTGGCTTTTTGGAATCAGAGACCTGAGAGACGCAGAACTCGAGGCTGAAATCCGCATGAGGTCGTTGGCCTCGGAGAAGAAAAAGGTTCAAAGAGGAGAAAAAGGTGCGAAAGAGGTTCCTCAGCCTGTAGGGAGGACCAAGGGGAGGAAACTCTTTCTAGCGTTTTCACACCGTCCACAGAGTAAAATGGGGCCGAAAGGGGGGGGGGGGTGTGGCTATCGGGTCAAATCAGGTTGAGCTATGGGGGAGCTCTCAACACAAACAACGGAAGGTATTAAGGGGCTATCACCGGGGGAAAGGGAGTGAGGACGCTAACCAAAGAAAGATTGAGGAATGTTCTGCGCGCGCCTAAGGGACCTATCTTTTAGAAGGAGAATTCGCAAGCATTCCTTAAGTGAAAAGAGTAGAAGAGGGACTCTAAAGTTGAGTCGAACAAAAAAACAGTTTGAAGCGAAAACGGGGAATCATGCGGCTTGGGCTCTTCTGGGCCTTGACTGTCTCTGGAGGACAAGGGGGGAAGGGAGAGTCAGAAGATTGCAATCAAACTCCTCCAATCCGGCGGAGATGTTGGGTCCTAGTCCACATCTAAATGGAATGGACAAAGGAGAAAAAAGTTCAGAAGCTTGGAGGCCTTCTTGCGGAATCAGTACGAGCCTGAACACTTTCTTCAGGGCCTTGGTCTAGCAAATTATGGAGCGCGCGAAGGGCTTCGGATCTGGAAAATTTTTGATGGGGACTAAAAGAGGATTCTTTTTCCAATCAAAAACGGTTAGGACTGGTAGAGGAAGATTTAGGGAGACCAGGGGTACTCTATCGTCTGAAATCGACTAGGAGGGGAAATTCTAGAGTCGAACGGGGGCAGAGGGGGCCATGAGAGTTTCACTGGAATAAGAAAGAAGGAACTATCCTGGTTGAGCAATTTAAGGTGTAAAAAGGGGGAAGACCAGGGAAGACCAATCAAGGGAGGGGGGTCGGAAAAAGGTGAAGGGACTCACGAATTTTCTGGATCATCATCATCCACAGCCGAGAAAAAATACTGCAAATCATCAAAAAGAAGAGAGATCAGGTATGGAATGTTACTTTGTGGGGGGGAAGAGGGGGGGGAAGACAGGGAAGATCGGAGGGGGCTGATCGAACCGTAAGAAGGCCGCGGCGTAGAATTTTGTGACCAGGGGACATTCCGCGAGTTGCAGTAAGAGGAAACATGAAATAAGCTCTCTTTAAAAAGACCGCTAGCGCGTGGAAAAGGATGACACCGAATCAACTTTGGGTAGAGGGGAACATTTGCCTGGGGAACACCGGGAAGAAAAAAAAAGGGGGGGGGGTGGGGTGTGTTCTGGGGCAAAACCAAAGCTTCGTACGGTCTTGGAAGGGCGAATCAGGCTATCGCACATCAAGGCAAGTGCAGGAACTTACAGCCCGTGGGGGGGGGAACTCAGATCAAATTTCTGGAAGGAAAGACCAGAGGAAGCTCTCTTATAGGAACAGCGAGGGCATCCATAGCGCATTTCAATGGCCATGGTCTTCCTCAAGGGGGGAAGGCTTCGTGTTAAAGGAAAAATAAATTTATGGTAAGACTGATCGGAGGTACGATAAGGAAGGGATCCCATTACCGCAGAGGCCTGAATCTTTGAAAGGTCAGAGTATCGAGGGGGAGTGCTTTGGGGGGGGGAGGTTGAGAGGGAGGGGGGGAAGAAAAACTTCAGGCAACCTCGGGGAAAAAGCAGAATGAAAAGACTTAGACCGGGGTAATCGTTTCAACAACTTTTCAGTATCACGGAAAGATATCGCGGCTAGGAGAAGAAAAAAAAAAAAAAAAGAAAAAAAAAAAAAAAAAAAAAAAAAAAAAAAAGAAAAGAAAAATAAAAAAAAAGAAAAAAAGAAAAAAAAAAAAAGAAAAAAACCCATCTGAGGATACAGCCCCCCTGGACCTTGCCCGAGGATCTTAGCTGCAACCATTGATGGAACACACAGAAGCGGTTAAAACTTGTTCGCTGTTTTGGCCTTCCAAGTTACTCCATGCGATTCCGAAACGAAAAAGGGCATATACAAGGCATTGACCGGGGAGAGTTTTCACGGTCGGAACTTACCGCCTCCCTAAAGAGAAAAAATATGCGCCGCTCGGAAAAAGGCGAAAAGAGCGGGAACGAGAAAGACGGTTTCGAGGCAGCCTTTTGGGGAGGCGGGGAGTGATTGTGAGATAACCTTTCCGCTTAAATTACACTAGTTTCACTCTGATAGGGGGGGAGGGAGGGATTGACGAGTCAGTATAACTGGGGAGACAAAACTGCCAAAAGAGGAGGCCACTGAAAAACAATCGGGTGACCGCGAGTTTTTCTCGGACTCAGTCTAGAGAAAAAAAAAGAGTGAATCAGGGAGCGCGATTGGGGGGGGCGGAGGTATTGACAAAACTCGCAAGGACCATCCTTATATGCGGGAATTTTCCTTGATATGAAATGGGACATGCCAGGAAAAAATAAAGACTCAAAGGAGAAGGCTTCAGTGTTGCGGATTGGGGGGGCGTCCGCATTTTGCTCTACGAAATTAAAGTGCAGTTTTGGGAAGGAACTTTTTCACGGACGCAGGGTGTAAAAGAAGGAAGGGGCGATACCGCGGACACTAGAGGAAAAATTTGCAAGGAGGGAGAGAGCCAGCTTTTTTGTCGCGTGGAGGAGGTGGAGGGATTCAGCGATTCACCGAAGATTACAAAAGTCCCCCAAAACGGTCGAGAGGGGAAAAAAGGGAAAGAATGAGGAAGGAATGGGAGCTAAGTGGGGGTCGTAGATCGGAAGCTGGTCAAAACCTTCAATAGTTTAAAGTCTTCCAAAAGGGGGAAAATAGATGTGCAAAAGGGCCGGCTGGGGGGATGGCAGTAGGAGGAAATTACTTATTACGTTTAGGGTCCCGGCAGGGGTGAGACAAGGGGGATTAAGGGAAGGCTTATAGGAGCAGGGGACCCTTGGCAAATATTCTATCTCCCCTAGTCCTCCTTTAAAGTAAAGAAAGATGGGGAAGATCATGAGGAGGGATACAAAGAAGGGAGAGAAAGGTTGATCTGTGTCAGATCAAAGCCAAAAGAAGATTTGGGGAGGAAGGGGCTATTAGATAAAGTCGTGACTCCAATTCCTCGGCAGAAAGCTCGAAAGAACCAAAACCCAGATCAAAAGAGACCGCGGCGTACTTAGGACGGTCTTATGGATAACAAATCCGCTCTACGGTTAAATGCGATACCTGCGGCGACCCGGTTAAGAAATGGTGTGGGGGATTGAAGAAGGGGCCTCAACAAGGGGGGGAGGGTCCAAAGCTCGGACTACGCAACCCGATCTTGTAAAAAGAAAACTCCATCAGCGGTCCACAGGGAGACTTAACTTGGAATTCTAAAGACAGGGGTATTGCGGGACGTGGTGAAATGGGAGGGCAAGGAGACTCGCCCTCCCGTGATCAGCTCGAGGGTCGCGATGGGAATCCGTCGAATCGTAAAGGGTAAACGAAGGATTCTTTTTACTGTACCCGCAAGGGACCAAAACCGAAAACAAAGGAAAGATGGATGGCGCCTGCCTGGGACTCGCTTCCACTCATGGGCCCAAGACCGTACTCAATTCTCGGCGGGATCCAAAAGGCGGGAATCAAATGTCACATCTGGAGGATTTTGTGTTGGTTAAAAATTCCTTGAAGGGAGCTGTGACATCGGAGGAACTTTATGGAAAAAGGGGGGATTGGGCGGAAGGAATCAGAAAGGAATCGAAAGACTTTGGGGGACACGAACCGAAGGCCGCAGCCGAAGAAGCCGGTCAAGGTGAAGGGACTGACGGGTTTTTAGGTTAATCTCTCCAAAGGAAGGGCGATCAAGGCAGAAAGTCCAAAGACCGGAAAGCCGCTTGCAGGGAGCACACGCTCGGCAAATCAAAATTGAGGGAGGAAAATCGGTGATTTGTCGAGCAATTCCTGTTCAATCATGGATAGGGCGATATGAGAAACAACAACGGAGGAAGAGATATCGAAAGGAAAAGGGAATTGAGGGGAGGAGAACAAAGAAAGATTCGGTGCTGCATCCATTCAGGAGATGGGCCGAGCTTGTGGAAATCAATCAATCATGTCTGAACCGAATTATGCTAGTAAACTGGGAAGGGGACTCTATAGGGTGGAAACGGTGTGGCAAGCGCGAAGGACCTCATGCTTAGGGGGAGCGCGGCTGCTTCGGGTCCTTTGTGGATTAAAAAGACTCGGGAATAATCTTAAAAAAGACTGAGAAAAAGCCGGGAGGGGGGGAGGGAAAGGGCCTAAAACCTTTGGTAATGAAAAACACGAAAATCGGGGGTGGGCGAACATTTTCTCAACAACAAAAAAGAGAACAGAACGGGGTCAGACCGCGGGAGTTAAGCGAGAGAGCCGATCCAAGTCCGGGACCGGGGGAACTTTAGCCAATATTTGGACTCCTCTGAACCATTTGCGGGGAAATGACTGGAATATGGAATCTGGGAGTCTCTCTATTTTCATGCCGGGTCTTCTTTTAGTAGCCAAGGAAGCCGAAAAGGTGACATCTTCTTAGAGACTCGAGCGAATTGAAATTCTTGAGGGAAGGGTTCAGACTCGGGGAGGGTGACAGTCCGCTGGGGGTCCTCACTCCTCTATGGTCGGAGAAGACAGGGATATTTCCGTATTCAGTTGACAGTCCTCTCAAGAAAAGGGCGAGGAAAAATAAGAGGGGAGCTAAAAGGGGGTGGAGGGCATCCGAAGTCATTCTTACGACGGCACTAACTACATCCTAACCGGGGGGGGAGTAGACAGTATCAACCTGGAAAGGGGGAGGGGCCGCTCGAACGGGGAGGAAGATTAAAAAGAAAACGAGAGAAATCTGTGTTTGACCAAAAGGATTACCTAGAGAGTTTGCAAGGAGTCCGAGACTGAGAGAGTCTGTCAGACGCCGGCTAGAAAGGGGAAAAAATTCTAGGAAATCTGTAAACCCAAGGCAAACCTTGGGGATCGGAAAACGCGAGGCACTTTAACGGACTAACCCTGAGAAGGGTTAATCGTAAGGAAAGTGTACAGGCGACCGAGGCGGGCCTCAGCACGTCATCAGGGCAACGCGCTAAAAATCACACAGTTAAGGGATTATGACAGAAACCTCTGACAGGGGGGGGATGAAGCGGAAGAAGAAGGAAGGGTATGCAAGCTCGGAGAAAAAACAGCTGGCATGTGAAAAACTTGGGGAAATTATGATCTTGGAGAATCTTGAAGATTGACTGGCGAAAGGCCGATCGGAGTACACACAACGATCCTTAGCTCAAATTAGTGGGAGGGAAACATATCAGGGGGAAGGAAGGCTGGGGGGAAGTGGGAGGCCTCCAGACGCAAAAAAGAGTCCTCAAGAGCCTCTTTCGCCCTAATGAAAAAGGGGAGACTCATACTTCACGAAGGGAAAAGGACTATGAAGGGAGGGTATATCTGCGTCAAGAGGCGGTTCCTACAAAACCGGCGCGTCCTTTCAAAGACTAATCAAACTGTGAACTTGCCATCCTAGTATAGGGGAAAAAGAATAAAAAAGCTGCGGATGGGGGGGGGCCTGAAAAGAACTGCGGCGCTGCAGTCAAGGCTAAAGCAAATGAAGGTCATATACCTGCATGTTTCTTGAGAGTGGAGACTGGCGGACTGAAACAATCCTAACTGTCTCCATCCACGCGCTCTTCTTCAAAGGGGGGGGGACTCTCATAGGAAGACTGCACCAAAGAAGAGAAGACAGACGATCTTGTGCGCGTTTTGGTTTGGAAAATCGGGAGAAGGTTGAGATCCCCTTAAGGGAGGACAAGCTTAGAATCAAAGCAACAACGAGTGGGTCTTAAAAGGAGAGTAACAGGGTCAGAGTTAAAGAAGGGATAGCTTCTAACCTGCTCAACAAAACGGCTGCCAAGGTCTTTTTACTTTATCTAGGGGGAACCGGAAAGGGAAGAGAGTTGATTCATCTTTAGGCTTCCTTTTCGGAGATTTTAGGAGGGGCCATTTAAAGGTGACCGGACCGGTATATTAAATGTCAGTTCCGTATATTGATGCATAGCCGCAGGGCAACACTAGAAAAAAGGAAGTGTGCTGGGGTGCGGCCTTCCAGTTTGGCCAGAAACTCTTCAACGTCTTCATTTTGGAATGTCGGGGATAGTAAGCTAGGGGTATAGAAATAGCAGGAATCTTCAAGAAAGGAACGAGGGCAAGGGGTCCTGGGGAATGCATCAAAGAATGTTAAACTTAGACCGGTGGGGCAGGAGGGAAAAAATTGTCACCGCAGCGTCAAATCACACTTCCCAAAAAAAAGGAGTCCTATGAAAGGAAGGGGGAGTCAGGGAGCTAAGGGTCGGGTGTACTCCGCCGCGTCCAGGGGTGGAAAAGATTACCCGATCCTCTATAACCGTTCCAACTGTCGCTGAGACCTCGCTTATCCAAAAAATACTTCTTAAAAGGGGTAATGCCTATGCCATTTCTATTCTGTGTAATCCCCTGACCAGGGGGGGGAGTTGGGGGAGCTTGAAGTAAGGAGCGCAAGAGGAACCGGAAAAAGACCTGAGTCGGGGGTGCTCCCGCATCGGAGTGTTCAAAAAAGCCAGTCAATAGATAACCGTTGAAGGGTTCAGCGGGAAAAAAAGAATAGTTGAAAGTCGGGATTAGGGGAGAAGGGATGAACACGTCCTCACGCGTTCCTGCATCGGGTAAAACACAGCTAAGAGCCGCGGCGTACTTTGGGGGAAACTTCTTTTGAGAAAAGAGGACAAAGAAATACCGGAAGACCTGAAGCAGCAGGGGGGCCGGAGGTGGTAGTGCGGGTAGTAAGAATGATAAGGAAGGAGAAGCACCACGTGTTTAGGGTCCCCGCGAGGGGACGCCAGCCACAGGGGAGTTGCAAAACATCAAGGGGCAAAGGGGGTGGAGAACTTGACGGCCGGCTCAAAGAACCAAGGGGATCTTGAGTCGGACTTCAATTCCCCTGAAAAAAAGGGACGAAAAATGGAGACAGAGAAAACGTGAGCAAATCTCGATGGTCGCGTAGAAGAGCGCGCTAAGTTGGCGGAAGATCGTTGATTCCCCTCATAAACGGGCAAAAGAGGCGAAACGAAAGAAGCCGGGGATTTGGCGCCTCCCCGGGCTGGGGGCTGCGGCTTCAGAAATGGTCTACGTCCCACGGACCCGGTCCGAAAGAAGTGCAATCTAGAAAAAGACAAGGCAGGAAAAGGAGTCAGAAAAAAAAAGAGGCTGATTGGGGGGTGGGTGTTAGCCTTATTTTCGCTTGGACAACTGCCAAGTGGGGGGTTGGAGGAGAGAACCTTTAATATCACTCGTAGGGTGGGGAGAAAGAGACCGAACGCAGCCGCGCCATCTCAAGGACTCCTGAGGGGGGGGGGGATTCAGCTGCCGTTACCCTAAGAGGAGTCTACTCGGGTTCCGCAGCCTAATGAAAAGGTTTCCGCTTCTGAAACAGGTGCTGGGGTCGAAGAAAGCCGAAACATCTTCAAATTGATGCGCACTATCCGATTTAGTTGTTCGCTCATCAAGGAATGGTCAGAAGATCATAGAGAAAAAGAAAAGAAGCCCTCGATCACCTGATTGAAAGAATTTGAGCGCGAACCACTCAAGAGAGATGGCAATCCGCGAAGATTTTGCCGAGCGTGTAAAACGAAATGAGGGCATGTCAGAGGCGGGGGAGAAAAATTCTTGGAGAAGGGGTGAAGCGGGGGTTCCAGCCCAACAAGGGTTGGAGCGAACGGGACCTCTCGTGCTGGTAGAGGACTCGTCCGGAGGGGAATTTGCGGGATCGGATAAAAAGGATTACACCGAGATCTGCTGCGAAAATCCGCCAATCCTGCGGCAAAATTCCTGGGGAGGGTCACATCGTCAAGGAATTGCCCCAAAAAAAAAAGCACCAGGAAGCTTTTGCTAGAAAAGGCGGAGGACGCGCCTAGGAGGCGGGCAGAAACCATGTAGTGAAAGAGATCAAAAAGGCTCCAATCTGGAAAGGGGCCCGGGGGAGGGGTTGCGGCTCAAGGGAAAAAGTGGGGGACATTGAAAAACGGGAGGAGGTCCAAAAGGGTATCTAAACTATCTCGAAAACCAAAAACGCAGCGAATGACCCTTGCGGAGTCGAGGTCAGCACAAGGTTCAGAAAGGAGCATTCAAGGAGACATGGAGGACAGACGGCGAGTTAAAGTATGAAAAAGAGCCCGGAGAGGAGATCAAGATCCTGTGATGGACGAGTGAAGGTCAAAAAGGTGAGGAAAGGGCAAGGAAGAAAAATCAGTCTTTACTCAACGAAGCAAACGCAGAAGAACAGGTCGCGAGACAGGGCAGGAACGCCCGGGGAGGACTCTTTTTCGAGAGGACATCCGGAGGACGGGGCGAGAGGAACTTAATACTTGAACAAGGAGAAGGACGATTTGTGCGGGTGTGGCCTACTGAAAGATACTCGCTCGGGACACAGAGATTAGGAAGGGGAAAAGCACAAAAGGCCTTGAAAAGGGGGGGGAAGAAAAAGATAGTGCCTTTTCCCAAGCACACTGATCTTGTGCCGAAAGGATCGGGGAAAGAGGGAGGGGCGCTTAGATCATTCCAATTTCACAAGGTTCATACTGAAAAAGACCACATTACGATTAGGAAATGGGGGGAAGGCAATCAAATAAAGACGTCCGGTTAAGACTCTTAGCCCAGAAACTGACAGGGAGGGGCACCTTGTACATTTAGGCGAGGGGGGTAAGAAAACGGGTTTCAAAGCTTAACTTGAGAAACTCTCCAGAAAACTGAAGGAATGCCATTAACGATCAGTCCGAAGTTGAAGGTGGTCGAAGGGAGGGGGGGAGGGGAATTTGGTGACGCGGTCAACGCTGAATCCAAAGGTCAAGCACAACAACGAAGTGAAAAGGGGGGAGGGAAGCCGGTGAAATCAAGGTTCAAAAGACTATCGCCGCGTATACAAAAGCTGGAAGGGACCCATCGCGTCCGTTACCAAAGGTCAAAATTGCAAAAAAGACAGAGGTTGGGGGAAAGACTCACGCGCACACTGAAAGCCCGTGGGTCATTGGGTTAAAGCCGTCAAATTCTTGCGCGGATGAGTTTCAAGGTGCAAGAATCATGGGCCTGGATGGAACTGGGGGCTTAATCTGGAAGAACTAGCGGAAAAGTCAAGCTTCCGGCACGCTCTCTTCCGAGTCATCTCTCAAGAGGGGGGGTCACGAACAGAACAGTCAGGGGGTGGGGGGTCTGTAAGGTGACTCCATTGAAGCGAAAGGGCCGACTTTCAGATCTCACAAAACAACGTAGAATGAACCGGGATTCGTGGATAAAGGAAAGCTTAAGCGTGGGATTCATCATCAAAAACACAGAAAAAACTGCAATTCGCCAAGATCGGGGGGGTCGTTACAAGAATGTTGAGACGCCTGGAAAAAAAACTGAAGCGGGGGAGAGGAGGTGTGAGAAAAGTGTAGGCGGTAAATTCGCATTCAACTAGAAAGAAAAGTGGACCGGTCCCTTGTCATTTTCCTTTAGGGAAATTGGAAATCAAGGAGAAGGGGCATTGGAAGAAATCCCAAAAAACCACAATGAAAACTCATGGTCTGGGGGGGGAGTCAGAAAGGTTTTCCGGAGATCTGAGGAGTCAAGTCCTTCATTTTGATTCTTTTTGAATTACGCGAAGAAGCCGGAAGAGATCGGGAAGAGGGGAGCTGGGAAAGGGAGGTTAAAGAGTCAAAGGGGGTCAAACTGAAGTGGGTTTCCTGTCTGCTTGTGACTCGTGTGCAGAAGGAAAAGGCGGGGCACCGAAACTTCCCCCCCATCACAGGCTCGATTCTGGGAAAGAACACCGCAGGGGAGGCGGTACTGTTATAAATTGCTTTCTTTTGTGCTCAATTCCAAAAAAGGGAGAAGGCAGATTGTGTGAAATGTGGGGGAACCATCAGCCAGAAATCCTGTGCCCTACAATGGGAAATTCACCGGGAGCCAGGGTGTCGAGGGGCGGTCCTAGGTCGTGCCGTCAACGGTCGTGAGGATGTTCATAAAAAGTCCACGGGGGGGGTTAATAGGTCTGAAGAGCGGAAAAAGGCTAGACGCTACGTAAAAGGTCGAAAACCTTTAAAAGGTACTAGTCTAGGGAGGCCAAAAAGATTCATTTTTCTGTCTTTCTCATTCACATGCGTCCCTAAGGAGGGGGGCCCCAGAAACGTAGGGAGGAGGGGGGGAAAAAAAAAGGCTGTCGAAAAGAAAAAAACGCCGCAAATCGATCTCCTTTGGGGGGGGTCACCAAAGATCGGAAGGAGAGATAGGGGAAAGAGCGCACAGAACTCTACCGGAGTGGTGAGTGCTGAAGGTAGGAGACCGTTCCGGATTGTATTGCCGGGAATCTAGGGGGGGAGAAGAACCACGAGGAGTGGTCCCAGCTCGTCGATATGAAAGCAAGAGCGGAAACGTTGGGCATAGAACTTCGCCTTCTTCGCCTAACCATGGGAGGGTGAGAGCACAGAAAAGGGGAAATGGGGGGAAGGGATGCGTAAAACGACTCTACCCGGCCTTTAGTCTCTCTAGGGGTCGGATAGCTTAAAGGTGGGGGATTGGGGGGGGAACTGGGAATCAACCGTCAAGGGGCCCGAAACTAAAAAACAGCACATTAGAACCATATTTTCGAAGGGGGTGCCTGTCTTCGGATCTGGAGGAAACCCCCACGGCCCGCCAGTAGAAAAATCTCTCTTCCACCAACGTAAAGATAAGGTTCAGCAATGGGATTTTTTTTTGGGGACAAGGAAGGGGTTTCTCTGGGTAACATCGGTCAAAAACCCGCGGGGGAGAGTTTGCTTCAAAAGTCGCTTAATAGGATTGAGAATACAACCGGAACGAGAGCAGCCTGCGCATCTACAGACGCATGAGGTGCTGCAAAATTTAAACTGAGGCTCAAGGAGCAATCAAAAGGTTTCACCACGAAGGTTCATGGGAAGTCCCAAAACTGCTTCGAATTATAACACGCTAAGGAAAAAGGTCGGAGGATGGAAAAATCCTCAGGCGCGCACCGGGGGAAAAGAAGGTGAAAGAAACG
>Ga0179591_1207648_pt1 | contig 14670 bp, 13 predicted proteins | sample CZOMad2_1_08_16f_FD_182891 | JGI IMG/M metagenome (GOLD analysis project Ga0179591, IMG submission 182891) | Vadose zone soil fungal communities from Angelo Coast Range Reserve, California, USA - CZOMad2_1_08_16fungal (PacBio error correction) | ecosystem: Environmental > Terrestrial > Soil >...
CCCCAGGGACCGTACACCAGAAATGTACAACTTTCACAGGGACGTAGCATGGTTTACAGGGAAAGAATAAGAGAGGGGAGTCATCAGGAGGGACTCCTTGGCCGGTAAAAAGAAAACAGTTACAGGACAGGAGATCGAGCCGATATGGAGGGGTTGTGAGAAAAGCTAAACATAAGGTGGTTAGTAGGCTCCACAGGGAAGGTGAAACAACACACCTAAAAAAATGCCGGAAATCCACGAGCCTCAATGTGAAAAAAGAAATAAAAAACCGCGCTGGAAACGCTCGGCAAAGCATTTCCTGGAAGGCCTCGGTTTGGGGACAGAAGCGTTGGAGGCGGTATAAAGGGGTGAACAGATGACCAATAAGCACTCGCTTTTAATAACCGCGTGGGGGGGGGGAAGGGCGCAGGGGGATTGTTCTAAGAGAGAGGCGGCTTCAGCGTGTGTCAGGTTGATTTCGAGCTGGATCCAAAAAGGCTGTGAAGGGGGTAATCCACTGATAGGGCGCTATAGTGATGCCGTTATCAGGAGGAGGAGATGTCTAGAAGTGACAGAGTTCTGCGAGTCAAAAGTACCTGGAGGCGCTACATGGAACCAGCGGAAAAACGTTTCCTTCTCTTTTAAAAACAGTCAAATAGAAAGGGGCAATTCGAACCGGGTGTCTAATGGAAGGGGATCATCGGATCAAAAAAATGAGGGACTTGACACAGAGAGAGATCTCTCACTGTAGGGGACTCTTTCTCACTGCAGTGGGAAGAGAGGGGGCTGTCTTTTGCCCCATCGCCTGAAGATCACAGGAAAAGGGTTGCTGAGGCCGTATAGGGGGGGGGAGAAAGATTTACAAATCACTCCGTTTCATCAGAAAGAAGGGGAGGGCTGGGTCCATCAGATATATCCTCCTAGAATCCAGAGAAGGAAGGGGGCCGAGAAAAAGTAATACGAAAAGAAAAAGAGAGGGGGAAAGAGGAAGACAGTTGCGGTCGGAAACTTGAACAACAATAAGAAAGAGCTGTATTCCCTCTGCTGTCGGGTGGATGGAGGTTCACCACCGTGGGGCGAACCGCCAAGCGATAGAAAAACAAGAGTCACATCGCAAGGGGGGGTCGAGCCTTTTGCCGGCGGGGGGGGCAAGGGGGGAGGGCGAGGGTTGGGTAATTCAGTTAGAGGGTGAAAGGAAATGGGGAGGGCCTCAATACACCCATGGGGGGAAAGGATAAAAATCCATATCGTAGGGGGCGAGTGAGGAAAAAGGAAAGGTGGTTCGCAGGTGCAGAGAAAAAAAAAGGATGGGAAACGAATATTGCTCATGTAACCCACTTCTAAGGAAAAAGGGGGGGTCGTTGGGCCGGTCCCCGGACGAAGGCAGATAAGGGAGCTTGTGGGTAAATCTTAGGAGGAAAGGGGGAGAAACGGGTGCATGAAAAAAGGAGAAGTGGGAAAAAAAGGTGAGATGATTTCTTGTGAAAGGGGAGGTGGCTCTCTTAACCAGACATGGCCATGAGGGTGGGAAAAGCGGCCAAAACTCCAGTTAAAAGATACCCAGAAAAAGTCCTGGGCAGATCAGCTGATCTTTATTGCACAAAATCAGGACGTAGGTAGTCTTTTTTTTCCTTCCTACTTCGTGGTCGCAGTCGAGGTGCAGAACTTCCGGGAGGAATTCTGAATCTAAAATTCTTCATCAAGCGGGCCATAAAAATATCTACAAACGACGGAGCCAAAGTCTTCTGCCAGCGCGGAGGGAAAAGAAAAGGAATTCGTCTTCGTGAGAAGGCCTTCAGATGGATCTGTTGAAATGGGTTCAGTGAAAGCGCTTGGGGGGGCGGGAAAACCGCTATCTGTCAGTCATGCAGGGCGGGTAGGAAGGAACGAAAATCGATCAAATCGGAGTTTCTATTTCCCCTATATGTAGATCATACGGGCAACAGGGAAAATTATGTTTAGCTCGGACAGGCTACGAGGGATTGAGGCGAGAGAGGGAGTGTCTGACGAGGGAATCTTCATGTTAGGGATAAAAAAAAACATTTCGGGGAGGCGAAGACCTTATAAAAAAAGCGAAAAAGGACTCGACGAGGGCTAAGCAATGGGTGTAGAGCCGTGGAATTTGGAAAAGAAAGGGCTTAGCAATCAAGAGAGGGACAGGATAAAAAAAGTTTATCCTCTGACAGTAGAGGGAACAGATGGCTCGAATCCGCCCTAGGGGTTGACTGGAAAAGGGGGGTGGGAGATACGTATTCTTAGTTTAGTTGGGGGGGGACTCTACCGACTTCAGGAGGGGAAGGACTTCTGGACCAGGATCAACAAACTTATAGTAAGAGCTATATTAAGGCAGAGGGAGAAAAGATCCTCTCCGAAAGGAAAACGGAAAAAAGAAGATTACAGGGAAAAAGGAAACAAATTCCATCCCTAGAAGAATATTATGAGAATGAATCTAAGGGGGGCCCTGAAATACAGAAGGGAAAAAACTCCAACCATTCTCTCTCACAAAAAAGATAATCCAACAGAAAAGAATCTTAGAAGAACGTAGATCGGGTGATTCCTCAGGGAACATGTCCGTTAAAAGGACCCGAAAGAGAAAAAGAGTACACCATCGGTTCCGAAGGGCAGGAATGGAGATGAAGAGACAAACCACTAAAATAAGCTAAAGATAGGGAAAAAAGTTGAGTAAGCTACAGCTTAAGATAGGTCTCAGAGAAGTACGTCCAATCAGGGGCAGAGATCGACACTAGGTAACATCACGGGAGAGGGAACGAAAAGAGAAAGAGAAACTCCGTATGTATCTATTGCAATGGGAGAAACCGGAAAGGGGGGTAGCAGGAGCTCAGGTCCCCAGAAAAACCAAAAGGGCAAGATCTCAACGCCATTGAGGGGAAGAATGGGGGAGAGAAAAAGGTTAGGGTAACCGGGGCCGTAATACTCAATCGTGAGGGGAGGACCGGAAGGATAAAAGAGAACGGCGTCACGTCCCAGGCAGGGAACGGGCAGAGAAAAAAAACAAAGAGGATTATTAAAAGATAGATATTACGAGAAGGCCAGCGAAGGATGTTGATCGATTCAGTAAGGGTTCAAAGAGAAACGCAATGGGATGGGGCACTCGGTAAATACAAGGGGCTCGACACCCATAGTGACTCCAAAAAAAATCTACGTTTGACAAGATTCTCGTACTTGTACCGAGTCATCTACCGGAAAGAAAAAAAATTATGGGGGGCATGACGCCATAAGAAAGTCGACGGCGGGAGGAAAAGGAAAACAGCTCAAGAACGTTGATGAGTGGGCGAAGGGAGGAGAAAAAAACATAGATAGTGGAAGATCCGAATAAACTATCTAAGGCTCTGACTCGCACCGTTACCGTAGGCGCGAAAAATATCGTCGTCAGCGGAAGGTGCCTAGCCGTTCGGAGAAAAAGCTTCGGACCTGAGGCTGTAAAAGAAAGATTGATATCGGTTCGAAAAGGGGAGCTCGTGCAAGGGAAGGAGGCCGTGCCATCAGAGGGGTGGGGGGCTGACCAAGAGAAAAGGTAGCGCAGACGGACCTAGAAAAAAACTGTGCTAAAGGAAACGGAAGGTTGCCACTTGGGCTAGCATAAGGGTGAACACCAGTCGGAAAGTATAGGGCGGTTGGCCTAAAGACAAATTTCGCATCAACGTAGTATAGAAGAGTTTCCTGCTCAATGGCCTGGGGGGGTCGCCGTCACGATCGCGGAAGGACGCATGTGCGCGTTGAACCGGACGAACTGAAAAAGATGGGCGCTCCTTGGGGGGGAAGACCCAGACAGCATAGAAAAACCAGTAGTGAGAGGGGAATGGCCTCAAACAGCCCGCATAAAGAAATCAAGAGCTGTTTTGGCCAGTAAACATACAATGGGCGGAGTCGAAGAAAGCGCGGCACGGTCAATGGTCTGATAACCAAAGTTAGGAAAACAGACTCTCAGAACACCACGGTGGATAAAAGGCCGCGGCGCTAAGTCCAAAAAGAGATGTTGGTGCAGACTCCGGCGAGGCAAAAGTTTGATGAACGTTCATGCGCGGAAAAAACGATCAGCACCCTCAGAAGGATGCCCTCCGCCGAAAATAATCAGGAGCAAGAGGAAAGGCAACCCGCGGAAAAAGCGGGAAATGGCGCTCCTAATGGTCATTTGCCAGTATGAAAGGAGGAAGCAGAGGCACATCGAAACATAACAGAGCGATTGAGTACGCCAATCTAGAAAACAAACCCGAACTGGAAGAGACGAAAGGAGCGGTAGTTCTCGAAAAAAAATACAACTTCAATAATTCAACAGAGAAAAAATAAAACCTGTAACATCAGGATCCTATACGGTGTTCCTGGTGGAGAGATCAAAGAGAGGCCCGCAGCAATGACGCGAATGAGTAAAGAGAACTAGGGAGAGGGCTCCCACTTGGCGCTGACGCTCCCTTGACGGGCGGGCGGAGAAGAAGAAGGGGTAATTTCAAAGTAAAAGCAAAAATCATTGGGGACACGAACGCGAGCCTCTCGAAGAAAGAGGAATTACTGAGGTCTCTGAGATAGACTGGAGAGGAAACGGGACCTTCACCCCACATCAGAAAAGTACCCTCAAAGCCTCACTCCAAATAACCGAAGCGAAGAAGGAAAAGTGGAAACGACTACGCACACTGATCTTGAATAAAAAAATACTAGATCAGCGAAGAACGCGAGAAAACATGGAGGAATCTCGGACCTAAGCAAGTAAAGGGGGAAACAAAAGAAACGAGACGGGGCCCTGCGATGCAGTGGGTCACGGAACGCAAAAGAGGAACTCTTACGCCTTGCCGAGCCTAACCTTGGAAGGAGCTTACCGGAAGAGAGGGAGGTGGGGAGGAAAGAAAGAAAAGCATGGGTGTAGTGCAGGCTAAAAACGGCCGGTACACCAGAATGACGGTAACAAAAATCCAGGCATAAACGAAAGGGAGGTATCTCAACCTACGGACAGGACTGTTAGAGCCGGAGTGTGAACGAGACTTGCTGCGGTCTAAAAGGGGGGGGGTGGAAAAGAACAAAGGAAAACGACCTCCCGCCAGCGGGTTAAGGACCAAGGACAGAAAGGGGTTTTCCAATTTTCGTCCAACGAGCGAAAGAAGGGGGGAGCGGTTGTAGGTCAGAGTGATAAAAAAGATCGGGGGCCTGGGGAGGAAATCGGCAAGCTACTCTGAGGGAAGGGGGGAAGGGTGTGCTGGAGCAGGATTGCTTTTCCACCTTGCGGCTGGGATGGGACCGGTGCCCCACCTTTATTCTCGCAATTCAAAGGGTCCAAAAGCGAAGGGAAAAAACGCAAATACGGGCAAAGAATTAACGGGAACGTTTCTAAATTGGGTATGAGAACAACCAAAAGTTCGGGGGAAAATAGCAAAATTTTAACCCAGGAGAAGTCAAGGAAAAGAGGGAACTGTCGTACCTCGCAAGGAGCGCAAGCAAAAGCAGAACTCCTTACTCACTTTTCGAAAAGAAGCAGCAGGAAGAGAAGAATCCAGTTCAAAAATCCTCAATAAGAAAACGAAAAAGGGAGATCCGCGATTCCATCAGAAAAAGAAGCGAGGTGATCAGCCCAAAAGAAAAGGGATAAAAATCTAGTGGTTGACCGGGGACTCGGGGAAGCAAAAGGGGGCACCACAGCGCGCCTCGTTGAGTCCAAGAGGCCGGGGAGTTTGTAGGGGGGGGCAAAAAACCAACTGTGTCTACGCTCCAAAGAATGAAAAGCCACAATCTTAGTGGAGGAAGTAGTTGGCGAGAGGGGTACGAGGGCGGAAAATTGGTTGGCTCGTGTTGAGGTGGGAGGAGGAGGGGCACTTGAACTGTGTTAGGGCAAAAAGTAGGGAAGAGGATCAAAAGGACAGGGGTGAAGGCAGAGCATGGGACGGGGTTCGGCATCGTGTGCAAGCGTCAACCCAGAAGAGCTAGTTCAGTAATGAAGACACTGCAAGAGGGCAAAGGGAGGGAGGGGGTCCTGACAACTGTTAAGGGGGGTAGTAAGTAAAATTTGGTCGCACGAGGCGTCTTCTAGAAGTCGGTGGGGAGGAAAAAAGAAGGGGATTCGGTGGGAAAACGGAGGAGCTTCTGGTCGGGGGTGATTGCAGCTAGGACAACGATTGCCAGGAGTGGGGAAGGGGCATCAGGGCCAAGCGACCATTGCTCGAGGAGAATCTGACCGATGGAAGTAGAGCGGCGCGGATTGGAAAGATGGCGAGGCTGTGCTGTTGAATTCCCGTCAGAAAAACATGAAAGGAACGTAATGGGGAAAGGCCGGAAGAGTCCAGAGTGAAGAATCAAGGAAAAAGAAAGATCAACGACTAGGACGGGTGCGGGGCCGCGAGAGAGGACAAATAACAAGGGATCTTATTCAAGGAGAATAAGGCTTAAAAAGGGGTCTCGGGGGGGGGAACTTTGAAGTATGGGGGCGTTTATTCGAAACTTACAACGAGGAGAGGGGGGGGGACGTTTATTCTTAGGAGGAGGACGGGTCGCTAATAGGATGGGTCTATTGAAAGAGGTGAGAATGCGTACAATGCGGAGGAAGCCTTTCAAAATCGGTGGACAGAGAATTAGGTAGGGAGAAGGGAAAGAAATGGTATTGTCTCTGAAGCACTAAGTGAGAACTGAAACTTCCTAAAAGAAAGAAGCAATGTCTGCATCATAGAAGTGATCAGCGGGAATTTTGGAAAAAGTGGATGAAAGGGAGAGTGTTGACAATGAGACAAACAGGGGAGCCTACGGAAGTGCAGCTCGCTCGCGACGACAAGCCAGGATTTTGGTGAACTTAAAAAAGGGTTGGATATCGAGACTCGTAGTGGAGGGAACTTCCCCATCTCGTCAGACGGGAGGTATGATGTACTTTGGTAGAACAAAACAAGGAAAGGAAAAACGGGCGTATCTTATAGGCGTCACTGCACGGGGAGCATAAACGCCGGAAGCCGCGAGAGTGAAGGGCCGCAAGGGAAACAGGGAAGAACTAAGGGAAACGAGAAACAAAGCAGACTCTTGATGAGAACCTGGAGAGGAAAAACTACGGTGAACCTCATGATAAGAAAAAAAAGCAGACCAAAAGGCGGAGGGGAAAAAAGGAAAAAAAGAAAGGAAAAGAGAACCGATTTACGTGATGGACCTCCAGGTTCTGAGGGTAACGAAGAAAAAAGTGGGAATAGTGGAAAGGGAAAAAGGGGAAATGGAACAGCCCTAAATCTCTTGAAAAACGGAAAGGGTAAGTCAGGCTCAGACATAACTGAGAAAACAACATCAGCATAGATAGGCAAAAAAAAACATTCACACTGTAAAAGATTAATATGAAAGAGGAAATATAGAGAAGTTCGCGAAAACAATAAAAAGTGTCAGCTCGACAAAGGAAAGGTAAAAAAACTCAAGGAGCCAACGAGACCCTCTCTCCCGAAAGGATGTCCAGGGAAATTCCTCCCAAATCGGGGGTAGTATAGAGGGGTAAACAGCGTCCCAGTAGAACGGGCTCTGGTCCCTCTTAAGCCACGTCGGAGGTCTATGATACTATGGGGTAGTATCAGTGAAACCAGCGACTTAATCCTAACTCTGAGGGGGGCCAAGGGGGATGGGAAAACAATTAACTAAACTCGAGTAACACGTCCCTCCGTTCAGATTCTCACTAAAAAAAAAACAAAGGAAGGGGAAAGAAGAGAGACAGCTAACAGCTTCCCTTTACTTACGAAAGGAAGGAGGGCTCAAATCTATCAAAAGGAAGGGGGAGCTCATCTGCTCTGGAGAGGAAATGAAATCCCCGGTGCTCTCACACAGAAGACAGAAACATAGACTTGACGACTTCAGAAAGAGAGTAAACTGTTAAGCTGGGATCTACCTGATAAGAAGTAAAAAAAATGGGGGCCATTACCAACGGCCAGTATATCCTAAAGGAGAGGAAGGGGAGAACTCGAGCAAGTGCTGAGCAGTCAGACAGGGGAAAAGAGAGACAAACTGATCTATGGTAACTATTAGCATGGCATATATGAGGAGCTGATATAAAAAACCGAACTGCTTGAAGCGATCGAGCGAGTTCAAGTGTTCATCAGATTCGAATGATCAAACGAAAGATGGCCATAGGGGCTCGTGTTAGTGCGTTTAAAAGGGAGGGGGATCGTTGCCCTGTGTACTCTTCCGAATGAAATCGTCTACATTCAACAAGCCACTCCCGGGAGCGCAGACCTCGGTGATCACTAATTAAGAAGCTGCAACCGGTTCTCTAGGAAAGGGGGGGGCTGCAAAAGGCAGAAGGACGGAAATGGGAGGGGCCGTATCTCATCAGACATGACCGTTCGCTGCGGATGGGGAGCGTGTAAAATGGGCGGAAACCTCTGTCGCCGTAAAAAGAAAAAAAAAAAAGAAAAAAAAACGGGTAGGGGCCTGATGCCTTGTACTTACTCCAGATAAAAAGAAAGGGGAGCGATTCAGGGGTTATCACTGAGAAACCAGAAAGCAAGCCACTGTAGGTCGAGAGGGAAGTCCTCATAACGCGCCTAGATCAAAACGATTGGGTTCCAGGGGAAAGGAAAAAGATTCGGACATTAAGAGCGCGTCCAAGTGAAGTACGATTCTAACAACGGGTTTATAAAGTAGGTAAGCATCAGGGTTCTGGAAAGAACTTCTCATAAAAAAGAGAGGGAGACCGCGCTTTACTGACGCGGTGTGTGGAGAAGGCGCGCTAACATCTATGGAAAGAAAAAATGCACAGAGAACCGAACAATAAGAGCAGGGGAAAGAAAGGAAGGGGGAGTCATCCCCTTAAGGAAGAAGGAATGTCATGGTGTCCATTTATGAAAGATAGATCATCTAACAAAGAAGAGGGGGAGAGATTGATAAAAAAAATACTTCCTACCTAAAGATCTACTGATAGAACTGCTCACTCCATACAAGGTCAATACCCCATTTTAAAAATATAGAATCTTTCACAAAAAAGAAAACTGGCAGACTCCTTAATCATCGAAAGTTTGGGTAATTGTCAGAGGCCGTAGAAAAGAAGTGGAAAAGGGGGCTTTACGAAAAAAAGATGAGGGCCTCGTTCTTTAATGCCCAAGTAGCGGAAAAAAGGCAACTACGGGCGGGAAGAGTATACAAGAGCCGGAATGGACTGCAAAAAGAAGCTCTCCATCATGTTTCCGACCGGGGGAAAAACGAGACTCCATAGGCGATGAAGCTTGTCTCGAAAAAGAAATCGCAATCGAACGGTATGGGGCCGGAGGCCCGGTCACCAACATCCTGCAATCAGGGGAAAATCTATCGCATCAAACAAAGAAAAAAAAAGCCTCGCCTCCTACCTGAAACTAATCCTCAACGGTAACTGGGACTTTTGTACGCCACCCGAAAAAAGAGGCAGCACGACGAGAAAAAAGACTTCCCTTGGGCGGAGCAAGGTCACCGGTGACCGCACCAGAAATTACAACTAGGAGATAGGGGGCCAAACAAACAGAGCGACTTCAATAAAGGGAGAACTTTCCGATGCCGAACCCTTTCACGAAAAGAAAAGGAGGTTTTAGCCCAGAGTAAACACCGAATGGTGTAGGGCAGCCACAGGGAACTTTCCACGAGAACAGAGAACTCTCTCAAATGGGGCACCAAAACAGCCGTAAGATAATGTCAACATCGGCGTTGAGGAGGGGCCGAGTTTGGGGTACCTCCTCGTGGATTCGTGAAAATGGGGACCCATCATCCCAACGGACAACCGAGCTGAAAACAGCTGCGAGCTTTTGGAAGTAGAAGAAACGGGTCGGGCGCAGCAACTAGGGGGTCTGAGTCGCTCCGGAGGAATCTATGCGGATGAATGGTCGGAGGAGGATAAAAAAAGATGGCCGGTAGCCGATGATGAGGCACTGGAGTCGTTGACCTCGGTGGGGAGAAGGGGGAGAAAGACAAAGAGGACCTGGCTCTCAAGAAAGAAGGGTTCAGGGAGAGTAACGATTGGACATACAGAAAACGGGGACGAATGATACTTTTGGGCTAAGAAGAGGAGGAAGCAACCGGAGGAGAGGTAGATTAGAAAAATAGAAACCCTGTCGAGGAGTCCAGAGAGTGGCCTGTCGGGAACGTCAGCGAAGGCAGGCGGGAAGGGAGCGGAGAAAGTAATATGTGAGAGCCGCAGAAAACCGCTTTGGAAAAAAAGAAGAAGGACTCAAGAAGGCGAACGCAGAATAATTATCGGCCGCGATGAAATAACAGGCAAGACCTCGAAGGATCAGAGCGCACACGATAAAAAAAGGGGGGCCCTCTTTGAGGGGACGAACCGGGGAACGCCGAGGTTACTCACACGAAGAGGGCTGGGATTGAGTGGAAAACCGCCTTGGTCGAACAATAAAAAAGTCTGACATTCCACAACCGCGGCAGGACAAAAAAGCAAAATGCCGTAGTGGTGCAGAGTTAACCATATTTGGGCTGACAAGGGGGGGGAGACGTGGGGGGGGAAAGGGGTGTACGGCAGTCTTCTGTTGTCACTTCCAAGGGATCCGGCGCCCCCTGGGTTTTATCAAAAAATAAAAAGGAAAGACGTCCGAGGGGTCCTGAAGTAATTGGTTCGTCATAGGGCCAGGGAAAAAACAGCCGGTTACTGAGCTAGTTCGTCCTTTACAAAGAGGTCCATGGTCAGGAGGACTGTCCAAGGGAGGGGGAAGAGGGAAATTGTTGGGCTCGTAAGGAGTCTTAGAGAAGAGGCGGAAATCAGTTTAGCGGGGGAAATCGGAGTAGAGTCTTCATGGGTGGAGGGGGAAGGACAGATGGAAACATCTGAGGGCAAAGTGCGGGACACTCCTGCCCCGAGACATACGGAGGAACCAAATCTTCCCAGGGCAACCAAACCACCCACCCACCAATCAAAGACTCGCGTGAAGGGGGAACAAAATGATTTCTGAGGAGGGGGGGAAAATGTGGCTCCGTCATGGAAGAGGGAAAACAGAATGGAGCAGTCCGAGAAGATCAGTTTGATAAAAACGAGCGGCCCAGAAAAAGTCGCTGGAAAAGAAAGTCTAGGGGCGGGCCGATATCAGGCGCCAGGAAACGTAGCGGAGTCGAGAGAAGGAGACCTCAGCTTTCTGTTAGGTTGCGATTGAACCGCTGTAAGGTGGAAAAACTACTTAAGAGAGAGGAGGGATCCTTCTGCTGAGGAGGTGAGAGGCTCATATGATTTTGACAAGGCCGAGCTAGACTACTTAAAATTACTGTAGCGAAAGGCCCTGTTCAAACTGAAGAGGTTTTCTTGGGAAACCGAGATTACTGTTCCTAGTAGGCAAAAATGGTCGGGTATCGAAAAAAGGGGGGCGGAAGCCGAAATTCAGCAACCAAGAGACGACGCTCAGGGAGAGATATCTCCTGGGGAATGCCGGAGTGTAAAAGAAACCTTGGCTGATTAATGAGTGCCAGTTGCAAACAGTTTGGAAATCGAAACGTGCCCACAGATGACTAGAGAGCCCGGATGTGACTTTGAAAAACGAGTGGGGATCAAGGCGCGGATTTGGAGGAACGTCAAGAGAAAAAAGAGTTCTGATGCTGTCGGTTAACGGAAAAATCGACTCTCGAGACGTATAATGGAAGGCAAAGAGGAACGCGCCGGACCGACCGCGAGCTTTACATGACGAAAAAAGAAACACCTTGAAAGGAAGAAAGACACCCTAAGAAAACCGTTAAGGAGAACAGATGGAGAAAAAAAGACGGCACATCCATGAGACGCGCCGTTCTAGCAGCAAAAACTCGCGTATCCACCATTTCAGAAACTTCGGGGGAGAACACGAAAAGAAAAGAGGAAGCTGCGCCTCCCGTTCGCTTCTGGACGCGACGATGGTCAATAATTCCTCAAAAAGGAAAAACGAGGCCATACTAACAGCACTACATCAGAAAAAGTGATATTCAAGTCTCATCAAAAGGGGGGGAAACTACCCACGAACACTCACGCTAATCAAAAAAAAAAGAAGTCCCGGTGAGGTCAGCAAAATAAAAAAAAAGAGAACAGGTAGACTAGAACAGGTACCTAGGAGGGCACTCTCTTCACCCGCAAAAGCGAACGCGAGACCAAGAGAACCTCAGATCCCGAGTAGTAGAGGGGAAAGGACATTCCCCCCATCACAGGGGTTAGATAGAAAAATCAAGTCCCAGTACAGAACAGATCGGAGTTGCCGAGGAGAAAATCTATGTTCGAGGACGAGGGTGATATCCCCAAGGGGGACAAAAAACTAACGAAACAAGCGTGGAGAGAAAAATCCTCCATAAAAAAGACCTCAAAGATCAAGGCCCTTACTGGAGAGGAAGTTCGGGAAAAACCCCGGAGGATAGGAAAATTCGAAGATGGAAGGAGAAGAACTTACGATGACGCGCTTAGGGTGTATGGTAAAGATGCATAGGAAAAGCATACGAAACCTTGGCTGCTTCAGGAAAAAACCCCTTTTTCTCAGAAAAACTCACCCTCGTCCTCCAGAAAAAAAGGGAAAGGCGAAAAAGCGATAGGTTTAGACTGACGGGGGAAGGCCCTGATAATACCAACATGTTTCTGTTAAGCGTAATAAAAGAGGAGAGGATGACTTGGCTCAGAGAGAAGGGGGCATGGACCTTGCCTGTGAAGTAAGAAACTGATCTATGGAAAAAAAACTCGCGAAGGTTCGCAATAGAACGGACTTTCTCTTACGCCTCACAAGGGGGGGGGGAAGGCAAAAATTTCGCTATACGGCGAATTCGGGGGGAAGTGGGGGAAACTCTATCATTTCTTGATGAGGCCTGAAATTAAAAAGGGAACCGAGTTAGGGGTGAGGTTCGCCTTGGACACAGAAATCGGCCATTAGGAACGTGGGAAACAAGTCGCGGCCAGTAACCAAGAGACTAGGGAAAGCAGAAAGTACCTTGAAAGAGTTCTCAAGAGAAGACCCGGCGCGGAGCAAGTTGGGCTGCAGCCGACGCGGCGTCTCATGGAGGGACAGTCGCTAGCGCCATTTGTCCGGAACTAGGAACGGAGGGGGACTGTGGTCCCGGGAGGATACCTGGAGTGTAGGGGACCGAATAAAAAGTTACGCGAGTGAGCTAGGCGCGTTTGGCCAAAAAAAAAACTCAAAAAGAAAGATCTCCTGGGGGGTAGAGGACTCCCACAAAAAAGAGCGCCCTCAAGGAGGGTCTCGATGGAACTAAAGCAAGCGACGAGCTCTCAAAAAAGGATTGTTCCATTAACACCGGGGCGGAATATCAGATAAGCTCGGCAACGGGCTGGGATAGCTCCCAACTTTGTTTAGGTGCAAATACTAGGCCCATAATCAGCCACGGGGGACGTGAAAAATTCCGAGGCGCTCGCCCCTTAGATAGAGCGAGAAAACGCCGAGAGGTCCTCTATTGTTGCTGAGGAAGAAAACAAGGGGAGTTCTCGATTACCCGAAATGGGAAAGGAGAGGAGGAAAAGAATCTCGGGGCTCCGCAAGGCCAAGACAAAGGCCACCGGCGAGCTAAGATGGAAAAGGGGGAAGGATTATCTACATAAGGAGGGAAAAATCGGGAAACAATCCTATTTGAGCAAGGGGGTAAGGAACTACAAACGCCCGCACATGAAAAATCGACGGAAGTTCGCCGAAAAACAAAAACGAACGGAACCGCAAGACGAGGAAAATCAAAACAGTTCAACGAACAGGCAGGCCGCCAGGAGAAAAAGGGGGGAAGAAAACTACGTGGTTCCGCTAAGAGGGAGGACCACCGCAATTAAAGAAAGGAGATACTAAGAAGTAGTTCCGCTTTAGGACGAAAAAGGCAAAAAGCGTACTGCTCCCATTCCAAGAAAGCGGTTCATAGAGTCTGCCAAAAAGGAAAAAGATGCAACTCAAGGGAGCTCCATCATGTTATCTGGACGAAAGAAAGCAGAAGGGGAAATCCATCTACGATAAATGGTCTCAGGCTAGAGGATTCAGGATGAACTACCCACATCCTCAGGGACCGGTCTATCCCACCGCAAAGTAACGCCTAGCATCAGAACGGAATGGAAAGAGCTCCCTGGATTTAAGGAACAACCTCCGAAATAGCGGAACTACGAGAAACACTCACTGACGAGAGGGGTACATACGCCTTCACAGGGTAAAGGGGAAGAGAAAATACAACCACAGGGTAATCAAGGCAAAGACTCCCTAGAAAAGATAGCGGGAAGAACTTGGAAGAACACTGCGACTTAAGGCCTAGGGGAAAAGACCGGGATTTTTATCCCGCGCTCCAAAGGGGGGGACCCAAAGGGACTTGAACCAACCAGCAAAAATTCCGAATCCAACTCTCCCATCCGGAACCACAGCAACCACAGAAAAAAAAACGCTCAGGCAAAAAGCAAAAAAGGGGGAGGGGGAAACGGGAGGGTTGGGACGCATAGCGGGGGATGCTGTTGGCTAAAAGTTTTTGACCTAAAGACACGACATACCTAGGGGGAGAAGGGACGCGGTGTTGGTAAAGGGGAGGCCAGTCAACAAAAAAAAAAGCGATTTTTGGGAGGATTTCGCGAGGTCCCCGAGGAGAGAAAGTCATGTATGAATCTCTGAGCGGGACCGAAATGGGAAGAAGGGATTATGCACTTGAGTGAGGGGAAAAGTAACTTTGCGGCTGGCGGGGCCCAGGAGGAGGTATTCGCGCAATGTCAAAAAATCAGGCGCTGAAGGAAGGGACACAGACAATGCACCTCATAGGTCCTAGCGAACCAGGGACTAAATTAAG
>Ga0179591_1383648_pt1 | contig 14668 bp, 13 predicted proteins | sample CZOMad2_1_08_16f_FD_182891 | JGI IMG/M metagenome (GOLD analysis project Ga0179591, IMG submission 182891) | Vadose zone soil fungal communities from Angelo Coast Range Reserve, California, USA - CZOMad2_1_08_16fungal (PacBio error correction) | ecosystem: Environmental > Terrestrial > Soil >...
TATCCTCTTGTTAGGGGGGACGCGAAAGGGGGGAGGGGGGGCAAAAAACCCCCCGGCCTGGGGAACTGGTCTAATTGAGTCAAACGCGCGTACGAGCGATGCATGTCGCAGTCGCAAGGATATCGACACCTTAAGTGGCAGAAGGACGAACAAAAAGGCCTCCTCGGCCGGGGAAAGCATACGCGGAATGCCTAAACGTTTCGATACAAGCAACCGACCGAATGCCGTAGCTATCCGCGCGTAGGTAGGATAAGGTGGGATCCGACGGCGCAAGAATCTCAGACCCCGCTAAAACAGTGCGCTGCAATGCGTGAGCGGAGGAACGAAGGAAGAAAAAATCCAGATTAACGAGCTGGCCTCCTACCATTAGGTGGAGGGTCGGGGTTTTCTACTCCTGCGGGGTAGCCAAGACAGCGCCGGTATCTTTTGAAGCACCGGGGAAATTGATTTCCGGAAACACTTAACAGGCTACTGCATCTTAAAATTGGGAGGAATTAGACGCCCAAAGATAGAATCGTCTTTCCTGATTAAATCACGCCCAGCTCCGGAATTAAAGAGAAGCAAAAAGCAACCTCAAACTGCTGGTGAAAAGAGGGAGGGGGAACCGACTTTAATCTTCAACTGGAAGACTTCGGGGAGGCAGTTCTATCTAATGGGGGGAACGGCCAATTCGACGCATTTACTTGAACTGAAGGAACCGGCAAGATCATCAAAAGATCAAGGACTGGCGAAAAAGCAGGAAAGATAAGAACATACTGTGCGAGAGGGTCAAGAAAAATAAGCAATTTAATCGCAGGGGAATTTGGGGCTAGGGACTAGCCTCTACCAAAAAGAGACGATATGGGGAACTGAATTCAACTGTACGATTGGTGCATCCTACATCAGGAGCGGCTTCAAACACGAAAGCCTGATACTGAAGAACTTTCAGAGGCGTGCGCAAAGGCCCCGATTTCCACACTAGTAGGACATGGGCAATTGAGAATGGGGCGCACACAAAAACCTCTATGCTAAAGGGGACGTGATTGTGGTTTAAGCCGGAGTTTTTGCTTTTAGACGGAGAAACAAAAAGGAACGCAGCTCACTTGACGAGGACCCGCTCGGGAGCCATTCCAGAATGATATTATCAATCCTAGGACTTTTGGCACCTTGAAGGCTCCCACCAGAAGTAAAAAGCACGCTGGCAAATCTGATTTAAAACGAAAATAGTGTACGCTATGGCGTGGATCCTCGGGGGGACCGCGTGGGGAGAGGGTCAAAGTCCAGCCTAGGCCCCAACATGATTGGGGGTTAGGAACGCCAAAGGGAAGGGGGGACATTCCCAACAGGGAAGCGCAAGGCTTTTCTGGCTACCTGAGTCAACCGGGGATCCCGAGCGAAAGGACGCAGCTGGCTGCGCCGTCTGGAGACTGCTGGGAATACACGAGGGAAGATCTAGCCATCAGGGGGCATGGAGCGCTGCGAGGAGCAGGAGTCAAGAAACGGCACGCGATAAAGACTGCTAACCGAGCCGTGCAAAGTCGCAGATCTGTAGCCGGAGCACGATCGGATACAACTGAGAGAGCGTTCAGAAATAGCTCTCACTGTTCGGTAGGAACCCGCGATTGCTGCATATCCTTCTAGGGGGGGCGCAACCAAGCAACGCTACCTCAGGGTCGAAAATGAGGATGTAATCAAAAAGAATGGGGGCGGGTACGTCCAGAAGGTATCTGCTGTGCAGGAAGCCTCTCACCGCGGGTCGAAAATAAAGGGAGAGAACTAAGGCACGAATTCGCGAGGAGGGGGTTTATAAATACAAAACAACGGATGGAAGAGCTATATAACGTGCAGTCTTTCGCTGTGCGCCTAAGGTCTCCAGTTCATCAAGGAAGCACTCGGGGTAGGGGAGTAAACATCAATATACGCTATTACGCCAACTGGCCAGGTCGGGTGGATTACCGTTCATAGGGAAAGCTGCGGAGCGTGGGATCGGGCTGCGGCAACTTTCAATGAGCGAACAAAGGTGGGTCTAGATGGGGGAAAATCGCTTCAGGTTAGAATTCTTTCTTTTCAGTTTCGGAGGGAGAAAAGCTGAACTATCGGGACGACTGCTTTTAGGGAAGGGTGATCCTGGGGAATAGACTGGGATTGAGGGAAGCGAAGGGGAGCTTTCAAATCGCGACCAGCGGCTACATTGAAGTAGAACCTCGCTTCAGCACCGGAAGGCAGACTTCTTAATTCCTAGGAATTGACGGGGAAGAGGTAAAGGACCTCTAAAAGGAAGGGGGCGTCAGGCTGGAATAGAACAGAAAGCTGAGGGTGTCTGACGAAGGGCCTCAGAAATCATGTCAGTAGGCACAAAGGCGGTCCTAGACGCGGAGAGGAAACGCGTGATAGAAAACCAATAGGACCGGTCACAGGTCAAATGCCCTTCCAGCAGGGTCGGTCCGTCGGGGGAAGGGGAAGAGTCAAAGATCTCCAACTGAGCCGGGGAATGCCCCGCTCTGCCCATCTCTGTGGAAGAGGGGGCGGCGATATAAGTAGCTTCGAGCGGTTATTAGGGGGGAAAGGAACGTCAAAGTCACAAAGCGAACGGGTTAAACCAACCGTCATTTAGCTCGTAGATTTGCGCAGACCAAAAAACGGAAACCTGTTTTTGATGCGTGTTAACGGCCCAGGAAAATCAAAGACACAAGGGGTAGGGAAATCGAGGTCCACAAGCTCGATCACGTACGTGGGGGGCGATCGGGTCTCTGAACTCGGCCGAATGAAACGGGTACGGCGAGACTTCGGAATGCGGCAAAAAAGAGGAAGTAAACGCGCGAGTTTAGCGAAAGACCAAGGAACCGCGAATTCCTCGTGAGCGGGACAGGGGCGGATGGGTGGCCATCTTCTCCGAAGTCAGGGTGCCTACGGACTGTCGTACGGTCTGATTTGAAGACCGGATACCATGTCATCAGAAAGGAAGGACTTGAGGAACGACCTGGAACGAACTGCAGAGTAAAACCTTCCTGATCAAGCGAAAGGTGGAAGGGGAAGTTGCGACACTGCGATCAGCCCGCTGGTAGTGATGGGAGATAGGGGGGTACGACTGAAGTCTCTGTAACTTTCAAAAAGACCGCGGGGCATCTGCGAGAAGGGGGGGGGGAGGACGCAAGCGCCATTTCAAAGAGAGGGAGAAACGTCAAACAATTTCTTGGGTGAGCAAGGGTGGGGGGGTCAGAACAACAGAGCAGCACAACGGTTCAGGCGGGATTCTAAAATCGTCGGCAGAAAGCGCGACCTCCTGGCTAGGGCCTGGCCGGGGGAGGGGGGGAGGGGGCAGGGGGGCGGGGAACGACGGGGGGGGGGGTCGACAGTAACAGCGCCGCGTAACGTCGCTTGAGTGCGTAGGGGGGAACGAGGGGCGTAAGATTCTTTTCCATCGTAGGGAGGTATGAAGGGAATGCCTGTGCTGAGGCCTCTGCCTCGGGCATTAGGTATTAGGAAAGACGCGGAGGGGTGTAAAGTCAGAAGAGGTGTCTAGCCGAGGAAGAGGCTGGCCGGGGGAAAGGATCAGGGGGGTCGAAGGTAGTCTTCCACTCTCAGAGGTTTCGCCTTCGTGATTATGTCCTTCAACTGCGGAGCCGGGTAAAAAAAAGGAAAAAAAAAACAAAAAAAAAGAAAAAACCAAGGAAAAAGGGTGGTTGAAAAATAAGGGGGAAATCTGCTCGTAACTCGCCTTTTGCCGCAGTCGTCAGAAAAAAAAAGGGGGTCTCTTTACAAAGAAATCTGCTTTACTCATGGGGAGGACGATCGCCTCCGGTCAAAAAAAACAAACTTAGATTATATGAGTGAGGGAGCGAAAAGGTCGACCATTCCTGGCCTCCTCTTTTAGTTGTTGAAGCGAAAAGTACGAAAGGGGAGGGGGACATTCTCCACGCTGTACGATCGCGCGCCGCCCACATCTCAATAATTCATCGGACCAGCGAAAAGGGGGGTCAGACATGAATACTCTACAAAAAGGAGCCCCGTCCTACATAAAGAATACTCTTATACATCAAGTGGCTATCCCGAAGAAGACTTCACGCGCTTCTACACCCCGCCCCTATCCGGGGAAGAAGAGGCGACCGTCCCCTCTTTGGAGACAAGTGAATTACGTTAACATAAAATTGGAAGAAGAGGAGGACGCCTCAAAGAACGACTTCCCGGGGCTGCAGCGTAAAGGCGAGAAGCGTCGCGCGAGACACTCCACCGCCCGTTCCCTGACGCCTAACGCCGCCAGTAAGATTCTTACTTCGTGAGGCTTAGATGAAGCGAGAGGGAAAAAACAGAACGCCTTTGGTGTTATCTGTTTTCAACACCTGCAAGATTACAAAGGGCCTTCACGCAAAGAATTCTGTCTACCTAGAAAAAGCTAATGGTCTGCTAGGATTAAACTACCGGCTCGACCCCTAGAATCGACGAGGAGAGGAAAGCCTCCCGTCAACGGAGAGCTCAGAGAAAAAAGAACAATCAATCCTCGTGTTCTGATCTACCGGGAAAGGGGTAGACACCACGTTTTCCGCGGGCGGTCTTAGAGGAGCTGTGCGCTTCCACGGTCGAGAGTTTCAGGGACATTAAAGAGACAGGTAGTGCTTCATTACAAGGGCAGATCAGAAAAGAGGGAGCTTCACTGGTCGGCCAGCAGACCGCTCGTACCAAACGGCGATGGCAATCCACAGTTCCGAGTAACTCTAAGAGGAAGCTAGGAAACTACGGTTGAAGCCGTGCAACTCGCGCTAGCGGCCGTCGACCAAAAAGGTAGTCTAATAAAGCCGACAGAAAGCCGCATGAAACGGAAGAGGCAACAACTACACGACTTACTCATGACGAAACCAGTAAGATGAACTTTCTTGTGCTTAACCCTATGGGCCGAGGAAAGCATCGAACCTGGGGAGATCCTCGTTTGCTAGAAAAACTCCTACGATGAAACAAGGGTGACGAGGGGGAAGGTCCCGATCCGTGTGGACTTTGAGTACCTTCAAAGACAGGGGGCAGGAAGTATCACTGTCAGAACCCCTCCATGAAGAGGAGGGGGGGGGGGCATACTTATAATTGTGGCGCCCATGGAAGCCTGGCGGACCGATGGGAAGAGACTCTACGCTACTCCTTCAAAGGTCAGCATAGACTCTTGCCCGGTGATGACGAAGACCTCCAGATGGATACTGCCGACCGTAGTTGAGGGTCCGGGGGGGGGGTCTTTCGGATAATCAAGCGTCCGGCCTGATTAACGATCGGGGGGGGGGAGAAGTTTGAAGTCTGTCAACCCAACACCCGCGAGCTGAGAACGTGGGGGGGAGTCCTTCTGTAAGTTTCACATGCGACGCCGAGGGCAATCGAATTCCAAAGGGGCGAGCGCCGCTGGGGAAGGGAGTACCGCGTCAGAGACGACTGCGAAATCAAAACATCCTTCAATCATCCGTAAAGATAAGATTAAAAAAGGAAACCTAGAACCCTACATACTTAGTCTTTCAACATGGACGGAAAAGAAAAAATTCTTTTGCCAAAGGGTACAGGGCGCCGGCGAAGGATGAATCACGCACCGCCGCCGGGTCAGGGAGCGATGACTGGTCCTCAAAACAAGATAGGAGGGGTGTTGGAGAAGACGTGGGACCGTTAATAAGCGCATCCGGTAAAGTCCTTGAAGGCCGTAGAAGGGAGGCGACGTCGACAGGGGGAAAGGCGCTTGAGAGGAGATCTCTCTCCCAACGGCTTAGTAGTAAAGAGAGAGGAAGTTTACGTACACGGGGGGAGGAATCGGACTCTTCTTTCTACAACACATGGGAGGTGAACTATTGCGGCACCGGGGGTGGAATCTATGAACAGCCTGTCCAACTCACTGCCAGAGAGTGGACCATCGAGGGAAGGGGGAGTGCATCTTCGTTTCAGTGCTTCGAGTGACTTTACGCGAGGCTTATAAACCCAGATCGTGAAAGCTCTGCGGAGAAGGGGGGAGGGTCCTGGGGGGTCTTTTCGGTCGAGAATTGACGATATACGAGAGGCCGAACGGGCTAGGGGGACGGTCTTGAGAAAGTGGACAGGCGCGACCTTAAAAAAAACCGGACTCAATAGGGGGAGGAGCCGTGCTGTGCCGGGGCTTGAAAGCTTCTCCGACTGCATGCAAAAAGCACGCCAATAATTGAAGGAATTCGGGTTCGGGATTTGGGGGGTGTGGACCTAAGGTAGGACGCTAAGGCGCTGCGTTCTGTGAATAGGACCGGGACCCTGGCGCTGGAGCAGGAGAGGGGTCTTTTGTGAGTCGAATACGGTCCTAGAAAAATCAGGTCCCAACTGGCGGAAAGCAGCGGCGCGCGGGGGCTGACATATGTGGGACACGTAAAGCTTGGGGTATAAAAGGAACTCTTCGGTGGGTGCAGGTTTCCGGTCCGACCGGGACCAGTGCAGAGCATCGACCGGCCGCGGGGATGAATATCTGAGAGAGGGAGATGATTTTGTGGGCAAGAACAACGCTACCGCTTAATCCGAACCCAGGTCCCCTTGGTCGAGATGTCAGAGAAAAGAGAGGGAGAGGGAGCACCTTGGTTCAGAGACTGCGTGGTCAAAGAGCGTGCGCACGAGTGTCTGAACAGGTCAGGATAGCATGATGCGTTGGGTAGCAGAGAGGTCGAGGTCAAGAGTCGGATCTTACATTTGAATGCTGATTCAAAGCTCCCGTGCCGTTGAGAGTGGGCTAGAGAATCCATCGCCGTCTATGAGTTTCCGCGCTCTATTGGAAAGAGGGAGGACTAAGTATCGGGGCCGACGTGAAAAGGATTGATCTGGTTGGTGTCTTCCGACTGAGAAAGCTCATGCAGGGGCCGACCTGTCTCGACATGGAGGAAAGCTCAAGGGATAGGGAAGTCAAAGTCGAGTCGGTTGTCGAAGGTTCAAGGGAAACGTCTGAGCCCGAGTTGGAGGCGAGTCGTCGTGCCGATCAGACGGCGGTCATCCAAAAGAGGGGAAGGATAAGGTCCGATCTCGGGCGAAAAAAAGGGTCGTAGGAAAAAAGGGACTATGGATCTTCCTGACCTGAAGCCAGCGGAGCGAAGCACGGGGATTAAAGCGGTCGTAAGGTGAAACAGCATCAACGTGGGCGAACCGTTTAGAGGGGGGATCTAAAAGAGCATCGGCCGAAGATTTGGGGGGGGGGAGGCCTGGGGGGCAGGATCAGTGGAACGAGGCCGGGGCATGCCGTAACTAAGCCAGAGAGGCCGGGGACGAGAGTCATCGGGGCTTTCGAACGTTAGTGGATTGCCAAAAACTGAAAAAAATAAACCACTCGTGTCTGACGAATTTGCGGTTCGCCTCGCTTTGCCGAGGGTAGGTATAGGAGGGAGGGAGGGAGCAAAAGGACTCTCCGCGCATCCGCTTATTCAACTGGCCTTGAAGGTGGCCGGAAAAAAAGGCTACGCCACTCTCCCCGGTTGTCGCAGGAAGGAAACTGCGATAGGAAGGACTGAGTCTCCAAGTCCTGCTCGTACGAGCCGAAAATATACATTCTCCGGGGGGAAGGAAGCCTTCGCGTTTACGAAAAGAGAATGGAAGAGTCGAGCTACTTTCGAAAGGATCACTCTCGACAACACCAAACGGAGCTTAAAGAAGGTGCTGGATCTATGGAGTCCATTCCGCCAGCTGTTAGTTGAAGCCACCGAGGGGGGCCTCCCCGGCGAACTGGTCTATGCGGGAACCGGCGGCAGTACGAGGTCTCAAGGGACCGTCAGCTATTCTACGGCGGCGGGTGGAAAAGTCGCCTACTTCGCAATAAGCCTCTGACAGGCCATGAAACGGTAAGCTGATTTTCGCGGCAAGAGAAGTGCGACAATCAACGTCCAGCTTTCACGTACCCTAAAAAATAAGAAGATTGCCTCAAAGTCTTCAGGAATGCACCTGGTGGAAAAAGACTACGCGGCAAGATCTTTGGTGAAGAACGTCTAAAGTCAAAGACCCGCGGAAAAGCACAGGGGGGGGGGGAAGTCAACCGTCGCTGGATCTTCGCGCCGCAGTACACAACGATCTTCCGGAAGGACCATCCTCCGGATCCGTGCAGAAGGAGACGCGATGGCGGGTGTTTGAGAAAACGCCGAAACGCCGGTGCTGATGACCTGTTTCATAGACGCCGGGGCCAGAAAAAAAACCTTAAGGGAACGCGAAACATGCTGCTGCTTCGAGAGCGCCAGCGAAGATGGGGAAAGAAGAGACCACACCGCCTTCGAAAGATCGGAAAGCCGCAACCGGCCATGAACTGCGGTCAGCATCAAAAACAGATGGCTTAGACCTTGGGGAGGACTGATCGAGGGGAGGGGACTCGGGAAATTCGGACGAAAGCTCTGACCTCTGCGCGTGGCTGCCGGGAGACATTTCTTAAAGGCCAAGTAACTCATGGAGGTGGAAGGGCCCGGCAGATCAAGAGAGAGGGAGCGCGTCACGAACGAAAGTGAAAGACATGGCCAATGCTTCGAGACGAATGACTGAACAGGAACGCACCAGGTGAGCGACGGCAGTGAGAATCAGCTCGGCATTCCAATTCCGGAATAGCCCTACGTCAAACTTTATCTAAGATCTGAGCCTACATATAACGCAGAAAAAATCGGCGGAAAAAAGCGAAACCCCTGTATCGTAGTATGCGCAGGGGCAAAGGTGTCACAAGGAGTTTTCGACCGGCCCGATTTTAAGGCCGATTTTCAAAAAGAAAAGTGGCATACCGCGACGGGGCGAGCGCAACATCGAAGAGGAAAGCGTGGCGTCTGTTTATAAAGAAGGGGGACGGGTTGGTGATCCTGAAAATAAATCGCTAAAACATAGCGCGTCGCCGCCACAGAAAGAGGTGGGGATATTGAGCAACTTTGCAACGAACAGCTTTCACGTTGGAGGAAGAAAAAAAAGAAGGGGATAAAAGACCGACACGCGCTTCAATATGAGGTCAACTAACCACATTTTCAGTTGACGGGAAAAAGAGATCGTTGGTGAAATCCGGGCGTTTGGTCAGTACACCGGAGTACAAACAAAAGGGAGGGGGGGGGGGGCGGTCTTATCCCGACGCAGGGAGAAAGAATAAAAAGGGTGCTCTCGGACGTTTAAGAATTCGGTCACCGAAAACCCGCACAGAAGTGAAATGGGGAGGCTCAGGATGGGGGCACGGCTCTAACTCCTACGTTACTGAGGCGCACGAGTCTAGGGGGAGGGCCGGCTAGGTCTCCTGCTTAAAGGACTCAACGTTCCATACCTACCCGTAAAAGCCGTACTCCTGGAATCCATCTCTACAAGCAGGGAAGAGGGGAAGGAAACCCTAATCGAAAAAGAGCAATCGTTGTATGACCCTCTGGTTCGGCCGCGGCGAGAAGGGCTAACCCAGAGAAACTCCTATAAGAAAGGGGCGGTGACCTCCAAATGGAGGGGAGGAGTGAAAGTTCCTGTCTAATGACTGGTTTCCCGGTGACCAGGTCATCGTCAACCTAGGGGGTGAGAAATTCATTCTGTACTTACCGGGGGGGAGAGGGAGGCCACGGATCAAAAAAAAGGAGATGAAGGGATCCTTTCAGAACTTTCGTCGGTCGCCATGAGACGTCTGGCAGACGAAGGATTGCGGGAGAACGGGTCCTATTTACTAAGGGGAAAAATCGACGTAAAGAGAGCCCGCCATCATCGGGGATACGATCCTACATAGCCCTCTTCAAGGGGGGGGAGGGAGTCTATGCGCTTCGAAGGGCCGGCAGAAATCATACAAGGAGGGGGAGTGAACACGCTGCCGTTTAAAGACGACGTTCTGGACGGTTCATGTAAAGGTGACGCACAGATCGTGCAGGAGGGTGCCTGACGTTGGAGATGTCGTCCGGTGCGGTGACTTCGACAGGACGGACAGAAAGTGAGGGGGCTCATAGAGGATTGATTCGCAGTCCTGAGAAATGAAAGTGTCGCAGAAGGAAGCCAGCCACAAAAAAGAAAGCCGAGAGGGAAAACAAAAAAGAGCACGAAGCTCCAGAGAGAGCGGATAGGGGGGGCAAAGAAAGGGACCCCACAACACACCCCCCCCAAAATCGAACACCCCAACAAGCCCACAAGACACCAAAGCCCCCCACAGACCAAGGTTCCCCCATGAAGAAAACAGAAGAAAGAAGAATTCATGCCCCAAAAGGTCTTCTTAATTCGGAGGTAATTCAAACATTGGATTGGGGACTATTTATTAATAATCTCTAGAAATGACTTCGCGCTTAAAGTCTTAATGGGAAGTTCGGGACTTACTACCATATACACAAGATTCAGGTCGGGAGGGGGAAAGCAAGCTACCTATAAACCTGGAAGTCTTAGCATACGCTGTATCATCTCCACAGATTCCTGGACAATATTGTCTGACTCAATTGCCAGGGGAGAAATCTTATCTCTGGGGATTTCGTCAGGTCTTATTCTACCAACGACTCAGATGCTCATATTCTGAGTCAGAGAGCGACGAGAGACGAAAGGAGGGGTACTGCTCAAATTCCAAGCGCGACCGGGACAAACTCCTGGGGTACGAAAATTGCGAGATTTCGGCGTGGACCCAAAGGAACACCCTGTTTCTACTTTGCACAATCGAACCACAGAAAATGCTGGAAGATTTGAGGACAGTCAATGGCATCAGCTCTAGGGGCGGTCGTCCGGCGAGGGGAGAGGGAGAAGACCGTGGGTTCCGCGAGACAGAGTGCAGGTAGGTAGTACAGAGGAATGAGCGCGTGGAGTTGAAGCCGGAGGAAGAATTTCCGGCTATTCTGACGTACGGAATACGCTTTGCACTCCGTATAAGATAGGCTGTTGCAAAAAGACTTTAACGGAGGAGCGGATCGGGTGCGGACTGACGGAAAGGAGGAGAGAGGCCCTACTCCTTTAACGGCGGCATATAGCTCGAGCAACACGCGCGGGCTGAGAGCCTGAGGAGTGCATCTGTGGACGATTTTCAATGCTAGCCACAGGCGGTGATGCTAAGAGGTCTTCGGGTCCCGTTGGAAACATTGCCTTAGAGAGTACTGAGTCTATAGCGAGTGAATTACGTACAAATCGCGCCATTGGGAGTCTCGGCGCCAGGGCGCAAAATGTTTCGAGTGACAGAGGGAGGTCAAAGCTGTTCCTCCATATTAAACCGGGAAGGGTTGCTGGTGCTTGCTAACGAAGAGGGAAGAAGATCATCCTGTCTTCAAGAATTTCCGCGGCGGGCAGTAGTCACTATCCGTGGGCCTAAGGACAACAGAAAAACTCCCACCCCCCCAACCCCCACAACACCCCCAAAAAAAAAAAAACCCCCCCCCCCCAAGAGCGACGGGGACAAAGAACAAGGCCCCCCCAAAAAAAAACAAACCCCCCTCACGCCCCCCCGAAAAACCCCCAAAACCCCCCACCCCCCAAACAAAGAAAGAACCCCGAGGACCCCCCCCCCATCCCACCCTCGCCAGAATAACCAAATACAACCCACTCCCAATCCAACCCAACCCCAACGAACGCGTCGCCTTCCCACTCCTCTGGGTCTTGGCATTAGATCTGCTGAAAGGGTAAAATATTCTTTAACTTCTTCTTAAAAAGGTGTGACCAAGACCAGGGGGAAAGTGGAGGGGTCATCCTCGGTTCCTTAGGAGTAGAATTCTTGGGTTTATCTTAATAGAAATGCGGAGCTCCGCGTAGGTTCCCCTGGTTTCATATAATATTATGAATTTGTAGTGTTGACCAGAGAGGAAGAATTCACGCTATATTGCCGGACATCGCCGTCTGCTCGACGCGCTTTCCATAGTACTCATTTAGAACGCTGTGTAGCTTTCAAAACATCTGGCGGTGAAGAGATAAGGACTTCGCCAAAAAGAGAGGAAGAAAAAAAACGTAAAAGAGCTATGATGATAAGGCTGCAAGTGCATCTATTTCTATCTGATTCCAAGCCGCTGTATGGGAAGAAAACACAAAAGGGTCCTATGGGCAACTGGAGATAGCAATTCACCGGAGCCTGGAGAGGAAGGGGAAAGAACACCTTCTTCGGGGTTCAGAACAGTCATCAGGTATTACTTCGAAGACGGAAGAGGCACATAAACTCATAGTTCGCGGCAGAGGGGGGGGAAAGCTATCCCGATACATAACCAAAGAGAAGCCAGGACTATTCTATCCGCAAGGCTTCGGTCAGCTCTTTTTGGACAAGATGGAAAAAAGAATAAATAAATCTATTAGAAGTTCGAGAAAAGACACAAGGGGAAAACACGCTCAATTCGGTAATGTGCGCTGGCGATCTTTCCTACGAGACTCCACCTGACGAATGCGTCGACAATCCTCAAAGTTCCTTTCATCCCATCGTAGCGCTCAGGAGGAAAAAACCAAACTTCCGTTGCAGAATGTTTCAAAGCAGGGGCCAAATAAGCTGGAGAAACTTCTGCTCCTTCGGAGAGGCTGAGGGTGGATCGGGGGTGCTTAGCCGTACGAGATACGTCCACGCAGAACCACTACCTGCCGATCAGTACGAGCAAAGGAGAAGGACTACCTACGAAAAACGAAAATAAAAAAAGAAAGCCCGGGGCAGGACCGGAGGGAAGATGTACGGGATACCTCCTTTTCGAAGGGAGTAAATGACGAGCTCTGACCGACTGAGAGGGAGGTCGAAGCATACATTGGCCCCGGAAAAGCTCGCCAAATGGAAAACTAAAGAAGGGCATAATCTCGATCAAGTCGCTGGGGGTCGTTAAAAAGAAGACTCTAGGGATGGAGATTGAAAGAGGTATCTAAGTCCTCCGATTAACTCAAGCCTGCAGCGATACGGTCTAAGGGGGAAGGAGAATCAACACTCTCGAGGCCTATCTGTATTCCGAAGTTGACTGGAATAATTGGGGGACTAACTAAAAGCGAAACCCGAGTTAAAGGAAAGACGACCGAGATCGGCATTCTCAGAGATGTCCGACACCTGGTCTCAAACGTGCCTAGGTCCGTCCGTGTTCAAAAACGGAAGGGTTCATGACCAATTGGTAAACGCAAGAAGGAGGGGCTACCAAGCAGACTCCGGTTGGGGTAAAGAGGGGATGGACCTTGTGTTGGAGGAAGTTTAAGGGAACCTCGGATCAGCATCCGTATATGCATTCCCAGCTAGATGATAAGAAACGGGTCATCCCCTTCTAAGTTTTCTAAAGGAAGAAACTGCGCCAACATACGAGGAGAAGGGGGGGAAAGGTGTCTAAGATTGTCAGGCCGATTGCGGTGAAAAAAGATCCTCAACACAGAGGTTCTTTACTCTTCCATCACGTTCCGCCGAAAACCACGGGTTTGCAGGAGTCAACCTGCCAGCGGCCGGACGTGCACTGTACCGGAGAAGGCGGAGGAAGTATTACTAAAAATTTCGGAAAACCCAGCACATCCGAACGAAATACTAGTGTCCTCTGGAAAAGGTGAGTGAAATGCAGTCGTCGCTCGGAAGGTAAAAAAGGAAGAACAGACCGGCTGATCGATTTGAAGTCGCTCTAAGCTACATCATACCTCTTCAGGAATCACCGAAAAAACAGACCCTCCTTCAAAACGGACCTCTTAAGGCCTAGATGTGCCTGTAAGTCAAGTCTCCGACTGAAAAGAAGGGACGTCCCGTCTTAAGGCCGAGAAAGTAATCCAGCTTGGTGACACCGACGAGTTGAGCGCGTCGAATTTTATCGCGCCCTAAAACCGGGGCCGCTCGGTGAAGGAAGGGGATTAAAAAAATGGCGGCGAGTGGCCACGGCAGTCACTTATCTCTGAAGGGGTCTGAACTCCAGAGCCTATTGATCCTCTTAAATGACGGGAAAAAGGGGGGAAAAAGGCCGACGCCAGACTTTTGGGTAACAAACGAGGGAGTAAAGGAGGAAGAATGAGAAGGTTGGACAGCCTTCTCCTGGCCTTTCCAAGGAGGGGAAAAGGATCGACGTGGGGGGTGGGGGGGGGGGGGTTTGAGCTGCCGGATAACAGCAGAGAAAGGACACAGCTCGGCTCCAAAGAGAGTGGAACAAGCGCATCTAACTCTTCGTCGCTGAGGTAGGGAGTCATCAATGGATGTGAAAATTCCCGAAAATCGGGGGGGGGGGGAGGGGGGGGCATCCCAAGTGAGCTGAAATAAAAGACGTCCGTGGGGAGATGTTGAAAGTTATTGAGAGGAGTGACTACAGACAGCTAGCCCTGCTTGAGGGAGAGGGCGTGCCGGGGGGTTTGATTGCCCGGGACCTTCACAGGGAGGAAAGGAGTCGATAGAAAAATACTCAATCGCAGACCGCGGCTGATTATTGGGGGGAATACGACTTACTTAAAAGACGGAGACACGTAATTCAGGCTGCTGAAGAGGGGTGATTTTGTCGGTTGAAGATATAATACGAGGCAGCTCTTCAGGTGAAGGTGGAATCGGCCGCCTCTGGGGGGCGGTGCCACCGGGAATGGGAAATCATTCTTACGGTGAACTCACCGGCTGCCAAAAAGCGGATCGACCATCATAAAGAAAAACTCATCTCTTCGGGACAATAGTCGACCTTCAATTGTCGTAGGAAGGGGAGGGGATCTGGGGGGGCTCTCCAGTTCGCAACGGGGAGAGGGATGCCCCAAGGGCGATGCATCATCTCGCTAGGGCGATTGGCAGGAGATAAGTAAGAGAGGTGAGGATCAGACAAAAAGGGGAACTATAAACAAGTCCGTAACCCGTCCCCTGTGGTCGAGATAGGAGGTG
>Ga0179591_1378698_pt1 | contig 14667 bp, 17 predicted proteins | sample CZOMad2_1_08_16f_FD_182891 | JGI IMG/M metagenome (GOLD analysis project Ga0179591, IMG submission 182891) | Vadose zone soil fungal communities from Angelo Coast Range Reserve, California, USA - CZOMad2_1_08_16fungal (PacBio error correction) | ecosystem: Environmental > Terrestrial > Soil >...
GGATCTCGAAGTCAAAAAGAGCGATGGCGTTTCGCTCAAGGACGACGGCGGTCGGACGAGCCAAGATGGGGAGATTAGGTAAGGAAAGCCGTTGTCTAGAACGACTCGACGGCGAGCAGTAAACACGCTCACGGAGGTCAAAAAGAAAAACGGGGGGACACAACAGGGGGGGGGTTGTAAAGCCGAAGTGAAAGGCACTTGGGGCGATCTCGGAAAAAAAAAGGCCAACAGCGGGGCCGCAAAGGAAAAAAAGTTGGGGGGGATTCCCGGCAGGTCTTAGTCCGAGGGTTGTTTCCGTGCTCACATTCCTTTTTCACAAGGGAACACCAAGACGGGCCCAAAGGGAGGACTGAAAAAGAAAAGAGGACCTCTTACAGAAACGAGACTCAACCCTTAAGGCGAAGAAGGGGTTTTACCCTGAATTCGGAAAAAAGGGGGTAGAACGCCAAAGAATGCATGTGTTTGGAAAAGGGACAGGGAAGCCTCCCATCGAACCTAGGTCAAAAGAGGGAAAAGTAGTTTCGCCGCGGACACCGCGGAAAGCTGAGAATACCTTTAACCTGTGGGGGATATTTTTTGGGAACGGTTTGTAATACGGGTGCTTTTTTCGGGGGGAGCGCGTACGTAGAGAAATAAAAGAAACAAACAGGACTCCAGTGAAAATAAGGTTCAGGAAGCTTCGAAAAAAACACACGGAGGGGGGGGGTTCTGATGGGAAAAACTCGCCGAAATGGACGAAAGGGCATTCACAAACTCGAAAAAATAAGGGAGCCAAGACGTCAGGGACGAGGGGAAAAGGGGGGGTGGTCTGGGATCACAGTCCCAGTTGCAGAGAGGCCTTCAAAATTTTGTTTTATTCTGTGCCAACAAAAGCGACGGGCAAAAGGGAAATATAGAAAAAGGGAGAGAAAGCGCGGTGAGAGAGAAAAAGGATCGGGAGACTGGGCACGAAAAACTGTTAAGTCCCCAGGAAAGACGTAAAAAAAAACTGCACTTCTTAAAGGAAGCAACGCCCCGGGGGGGGTTTTGATAAGGCGGCAGAGGCGCTTGAAAGGTTAAAAAACAAAAAAAACCACGACCAGCAGGCCAGGAAGTAAGACCGGGGAGGGAAGGACGAAGATTCACGGGGGGCAAAAAAAAAAACCGGTTGACAAACGATGCACAAGTGACCGAAGCGCAAATCCCGCAAGCGAGCCCGTTAAGAAAACGAAGCGGGACGCGAGAAATTCAGAGCCAAAAAAAAAAAAAACGGGCCATCACAATCAGAAGCAAACCTGTTGTTCAATCGGCCAACACGATTCCCGGATAAGGCAGTAGTAAACAAAGCAGGGGAACAAGAAAAAAGAGAAAAAACTCGACAAGACCAAAGGCCGCGCAATGAAACGTGGGGGAGGCCGGCCTCAAGTTGGTAGATATGACGGCAAACACTGCCGCCACAGAGAAAAAAACAAGGGTGGCAGCGATGAAAGGGAGAAAGCAAGAAAAAAAAAAGCACTTGCAAAAAGAATGGTGTACACAGAGGGCCCCGTGATGAACAGCCTCACAGGGGCCCCTTTCTACTAAAAAATGAACGCGAAAAAAGACAAAAAATCACGAAACCATTACAGCAAAAAAAAGAAAAGGACAAAAAAAACAGGGGCAGGTGTGGTCGGGGGGAAGTGTTCCCGGTTAAAAAAGGCCAATACCGCCGAGAATTGCGAGGACCAGGGTATACACCAAAGAAAATTTATCGACACACACACAAAAAAGAAAGGAAAAAGGGGAGAGAGATAAAAGGTGAGGAGGTGTAGAGGGAAAAGCCATTAGGCGAGAAAAGACCGGAACGTACAAAATGACATGGTAGTTGATTGATTTCTGCCAGGGGGTCCGGGGGAAGGTTTAGGGAAAATACTGAGCCCTGATCAAAAAAGCATAAAATCGGACGCAAGGGGTGCCAAAACATCCGCGAAGATATAAGTGACAACAGCCCATATTCAAATTAGGTGAAAAGTGAGGGGGTAAAAGACCAGGGGAATGAAATAGGCCAGTGAAAGCATTGCGGGACAAGGCAGCCCCAGCACATACAGCGAAAAAGACAAAGCTTCATTACGAGTTAGGCTCCTGTGAAGTTAAGAGTTTGCCACAGTAGGGGACGGGACTGCACGGCAGCGGATTGGCTGTCGGCGGGTGGGGTTACTGAACAAATGGGGGAAGGGAATCCCAGCAGGGGGCGGATCGGAAAAAAAAAGTCTCGGAAAAACAGCAAAAAGGGAAACCCGCAAGTGATGGAAACGGAGACATACGGAACGTAACCACGCAACGAGCAGGGCCAGACGGGCACAGAGTCACGCAAAAAGAAGAGCAGCTCAAAACCCGCTGGGGGGGGGGTCGTCCTTTCCGCAGGGGGCCGTTGAAAAACTCAAGAGAGGAGACTTTCCATCAACCAAGGGCGGGAAGTAGAACGGATGAACGCCAAGGGGGGGTGGTGGAGGAGATAAAGCCTGGGGGCACCAACGCAGGGGACGGATTGAACAACTCTGAAAAACCTCGCACTGCAGAGGGAACCCGGTATAAGAGGCGACCGAAGAATAAAAAAAGAGAAGAAAAAAGCCATTCAAATTAAAGGGGGAGATTCTCCAAAAAAAAAAAACAAAAAACCTAATGCAGGCCAGACGGATGGGCCAAAATCGTTTTCCAGAAAAAAACGAAACCTGCAAAAGAGTCGAAGAGTCAAAAGAAGTAAATCAGAAAAAAATCGGGGCCTGAAAAAGCCGATGAACGGGAGTGGAGAGATCTTGTAATTGGTGGACCTCTAAAGGAAAGAACGCGTGCCGCAAGGATGACAAAACAAATGGCAAACAAAGGGGGAAGAACAGGGGGAGAATCGGAAAACAGCGGATTTCAGAAAAAACTACGAAAAAGTGGAACGGCCCTTTGATCGAGGAAGATAAAAATGGACCAACCCTGGACCAAGTGGTCCAGGGACAAAGACAAGAACGCGAGTCCAACAAAACATTCCAATCGCCGCCAAGCCTGACATGGTCGATCGTAGGGAAAAAAGAAAACCAAAAACCGGAGCAGGACGAAAGTCTGGGGAAAAGGGGAAAGAGGAAAGGGGGGACGAAAACGCGCCCCCCAAAAGCGAAAACTGAACCGGGCACACAAACAAACAAATGAGGGGGGTTTTTAAAGGCGCCACAGAGCAGGGCACTTTGAATTTAACACGAGGGGAAGGAAAAGAGACGGCAATAAACTCGCAGAGGAAAAAAAGAAGATGTTCCGGCACCTCTAAAGTGGACACAAGGGAAAAACGACAGCAGCCGGGATTTCGGGAAGGCGAAGGGGGGACGAAACCCAGAAATCTAAAAGGACAAAATCCGAGAAGGGGGCTCGTACGCCGATACGCATTGCCGCTTTCATCGCGAGAAGTGCGAATTTGGAAAGAGACAAATCAGAGACTAAACAAACAAACGGAGTGAGAGGGGATGGGTCAGCAACGCGGCCACACTGAAGCGGGGGGAAAGGGGCGGTTTTAAAAGGAAAAGGCGGGTAAGCGGGAAAGGGCGTAAGAAAGCACAAGGACAAGGAGGGCTGATGGAACTTTGAACGAAGTGACGAAGGCAGAAAAAATCTGTGCGGGCAAAAGGAAAGGGGGAAAAGTTGTGGGGGGGAAAGAGCGGGGACGAGGTAAAATATTACGCCTGAGGACGGTCAATCGGGAGCGAATGCAGCCCTCTAAAATCAAAAAGGGGCAGCCCAAGTAAACGATTTTGGGGGTGGTGGTTATGCCCCGGGGGGTTGAGGGTGAAGCAGAGGCGGGGGGTGGGCGGGGCGGACGCCAAACTCTTCACATAACCTTGTGACAAACAAAAAAGAAGCATGCAACGCGGGCAAACGGGACCGGGGGGGGGCGCCGTGCAGCCCGAGCATCACACGGTGGTCAGAAAGCGAAAAAAGTTTGAGGGGGAGGCGGGGGGGGAAAAGTGTCGAACAAATTAAAAGGGCGGTTTTGGTTGCAAAGACGACGTCAAACGAAGTAAAAGGAAAAGTGGAGTAAAAACAGCCTCAGCGGGGAGTAAATTTCCTGCGGAATTTTTTTGTGGGGTCAAGACAAGTTTGGCCAACTAAGTTCATCCAGGAAGGGCAATCCAAGAACAACACCGATCAATAAGAAAAGAGTTTGAGGGCTTCCGAGGGGGTGTTGGGCCCGATGGTAAAGGGACGATCGAAAAAGAAAAAAAAGCTTTGGGGGGTGAACAATGTCGTGGGACGGAAAAACATCCTGAAAGCATGGGCATCAGTAATGGACTGAAAAGAAACGTGGGGTGGCAGGGGAGAATCGACTGGAATGAACAATGTGCCGGGACGAATTTTATGACGGTTTTCTGAGAAAAAAGGCATGCCCGGAATAACGGGGGATAAGAGGGCCATTAGCAGATACTGGGGAGAGCGGAAAGGAAAGCTTGCCTGCTAAAGTTGCCTCAGGGAACCGCAAAGCGTCGTCAGGTAAAGCAACGGGACCAACCGAGGTGGGGGAGGTTCAGCGTAATGTAATGGTGGGAAAAACAGGGGAAAAAAACGGTCGCAAAAATACGAAAAGCAAAAAAAGGGGGAGAAGACATCTAGCGGATCGAAATTAGGGAAGGTGGGCAAAGCAGAAACGCCTTGAAAAGAATCGAAGCGTCAGTCCCAAAAAAGAAAGAGGTCCAAAATAAATAATCTGGGGAAAGGGCAGACCGCCCCTGCGCGGGGGGACTATAAAAAAAACCCTAAAATCAGCGTGGGCATGGGTTAACAAAAGACGAAACCAGAAAGTCAGGGGGACGTGCACCGTCAAAAAAAATAAAAAACAAAAAAGAGAAGAACTCCTGGGAAGGAGTCAGGGGGACCAGGAAAGGGGGAAAATCGGGGGACGAAACGTGAGTGTGGGTAGATGGCTGCACATAAATTTACCGGGAGACCCCCAAGTTACGCTTGAGGAGGGCCAAAAAAAACCAAGGAAACGAAGATGGGGTCCAAAAAAACAGTCATTGACCGGGAGAAAGGACAAGGGGCACCACCGGGACAGCCTTATTGGCTGGGAGGAAGAGAAAAAAACAGGGCAAAGAAGCACTATTCAAAAAAGCAACCGAAAAAAGGACCTGCAGGTCCCGGGGTTTAAACAGGGTAAACGTTGGAGCCCGCCAAAGAAGAACCCCATAGAGCAAAATTTTATCTCGCATAAACAAACAACGGAGAGAAAAAAAAAAAAGGAAAGATAAAAGTTTTTTCAGGGGGAAGGGGAACGAGGCGGTGGCGCGAGGGGGGAAAATGCCAATGAAAGGCGTGCAACAGAATGGGGGGAAAAATATCTGAGGGTGGGGTCAAAAGGTTTGGGTATGACGGGACGAAACAAAGGACCTACCCACATTGGTTCCAGCAAGGAAAAAAAATAAAGATGGGAACAGCAAAGCATAGGAAAAAAACAAAAGTGATGCGGAAAAAGGTAGGGAGACGAAAGAATCAGAAAATGGATAGACAAAATCTAAAAGACCACCCAAATCGAAAAAAAGAAGACTTGCGGCAGGCGAAGGGGAAAGAGGGGCAACCAAACGGAGGAGTTGGAGGAAGGTTGTTTTTTGCAAACGCGATGTCGGAAAAGGCTTCGGGAATTTCGTGTCTTGTTCCTTAGGGAAAAAAAATGTGGAATAGCAAAAGCGCAAGGACGGATAAGAAAAAATGACAGCACCAAGCACAGCATTGAAGAAAAGCGCAAAAAAGGTAAGTCATTTGGACACTGTGTAATGGCCCGGCGGGGCACGAAAAGGAACGGACTTGGTGGCACAAAGAAGGCAACAAGCTTCAAACGAATAACGGCGACATTGGCGCGGTCTTTGAAAGAAAGGTTTAGGTGGGGGCAACAAACAGCAAGGCCGGGAGGGAGGAAAATAAAAAATAACCAAAGGGCGGGGTGCGAACGGGTAAACGGCCAAGAGGAAAAGGGAAGAGGCGTTAAGGCGCCAAGGAGACTGACGATCCTTCGCCCTCAAAAAGAGACCAGCGAGAAATCTAACTAAAAAATGCAAAAAAAGCCACGAGCCCCGACCAAAAAGAAAAAGGTGCGGGGAAAGCTTCAAGGGGATTCACAAAAAAAACAACCCGATAACAAAAAAAGCAGGCAAGACGACGGCAGGGACTCATTCGGGTCAGATTGCAGGAAACACTCCAAAAAGCTTTTTGGCAAAGAAAAAGAGGCAAAGAAAAGTGAAACAAAATAAAAAAGCAGCCTGAAGACGAATATCCAGAACATTGGAAGGTATCGTGTGAATGGGAAGCGGCCTTAAGGAGGCCGGCCAGAAGGGGGGGGCCAGCCAAGACAAAGAAATACTGGGTTGAAAGTACGGTATCAAGCTCCATCGGGGCAGGGTCAGGGACGAAAAAATAAAGAAAAAAAAAAGATTCCTTTAGGATGGAGGACATGAACGGCAAACCATTGTTCTTTGTGAGCCCAATAAGTACGGAAGAGAGGGGGGGGGGGGGGGGGGGGGGGGGGGGGGGGGGGGGAGGGGGGGGGGGGGGGAGGGGGGGGGGGGGGGTTGTGGGGGGGGGGGAGGGGGAGGGGGGGGGGGGGGGGGGGGGGGGGGGGGGGGGGGGGGGGGTTTTGTGGGGGTTGTCGGGCGGTTGGGGTTGGGTAGGGTGTCGTAGTGGGTGGTTTGAGGGGAGGGGGGGGAGAGAAGTGGTGGAGGGGGGTTGGGCGGGACTGTGAGGGGTGTGTTGGGGGGGGGAGGGTGGGCAGAGTTTTGAGGGGGGAAAAATCCGTCATTCCCTCCCGGCTTCACTCTCAGCGCGGGACACCAGCAACGAACCGCTCCGGCAGAAAGAAGCCTAATCTCTGGTTGACCCTTTTCCCTCCTTTTCGACGCTCGCCTCCCCAAACCTCGCCCCCTCCCTCCCATTTGAAAAGGGTATAAACACCGGGGGACCGGTGGGAAAAAAACGCGGCTCCAAGTTGGTGTTGGTACGCGCCCTGGTCAACAGCAAACAGCCCAAAAACGCTCATCAATCACACTTCCAGCCCCCCCCCCCCCAAAACCCCACCCCCCCCCGGAAGACGTAAAAAAGGGAGAACAAAAAAAAAACCTGTGAAGAGTGGGACGCCCACTTTGGGCAGCCACTGGACTTCAAAGCTTAAAAATACCAAAAAAAACAAAAAAAACCGTCCCTGGTTCGTACGCCGCAGCGAAGAAATTGCCGCCGGAACAGAAAGAGGGAAAGTCAAACGGCGGACTTCAGGGCCGAAATACGAATCAAACAACAACAGAGGAGGAGACAATGTTTATCAAAAAACGTACAAAAAAAAAAAAAACTGGGTCGACAGAACAATTGAACCCTAAGAACGGGCCAGTAAAAAAAAGGAAAGCGGTCAAAGGGGCGATTGGAATTGTCTTCAAGGCGAAAAAAGTTTCAGTTCCAGGCGAGCGTAACATCAAGCGGGAGACAAAAAAAAAAAGGGAGTGGACAAAAAGATGGGGCAAACCAGGACATCTTTAATATGAGAACGGGGAAATGAAAGGGAAAGGAAACCTGGTCAAGCGTAACATCAAAAAGGGGAAAAAGAAAAAAAGTACACGGGGGGTCAACCAGTTTTCAAGGAGTGAAGAAGTCGTGGTTTGGGCAGAGTCAGGCATACACAGGAAATTCACCGGTTTGGACCCAGATCCTGCAGACTAAGGGAGGAAAGACAGAGACCGGAGGCCCATGTAGCGGATAGACAAAGGTGGTCATCAGGGCCGGGAGGGTAGGGCCGCGGGGCCGTTAAGTCGGGAACCAAAGAAAAGAAGTGGGGTGTTGGGGGTTGGTGTTTTTGGGGTGTTGGGTTGACAAGTGAAGTGGAGGGATTCAAGAGGATCAAAAAAAAAAAGGAACGGAGGAAAACTAGAATCATTCTAGCAGAAAACAGCCCGACGGTCGGGAGAACAAGCGGGGGGGTACACAATTTTGGCACACGGCCGATGGTGGCGGTTGTGGGGGAACCTCGTCAGCAAAATAAAAGGGGAGGGTTCAGCGGAAGGAGAGTCCAATCCTAACCGACACAGTAATAGGGGGGATGGAGAGGAGGGGAGGATCCTATTTGGGAAAGGGGAACGCTGGACATCCCCTTTCAAAAGGGTTGGAGGAAAAAAGGAGGGTTCAGGCCCGGAAAAAAAGAATGGAGAATGAAAGTCCTGAACGGAGACGGGGTGGTGTCTGAAGGAAACGAAAACCGTTAGGGCCCCCCGTGGACCGGATCTTTTGGAAAATAAGTTCTGAAAAAGGGGGCGGGGGAAAAAGTGGGGAAGGAACTGGCTAGGAAGTACAACAAAACGCGGGGGAAAAAATCCAGAAAGATCTAGAGAACGTGGCAAAAAAAAAAAATTAAAAGGACGGGAAACGCCAAACGAAAAGAAACATAGGCCGTTGAGGAAAAGCGACCCAGCAAAGGGGTGTGAAATTCCCCGACGCACCTGAGTTTCAAAAGGGGAAAAAACGGCAAGACCCGGGAAAGGGAGAACGCAGGCCCCGGAAGTCTAAAGGAAAGGAAAAACGTGCGTAAATCATTATTCCTCAGGGGGAAAGCGGGCAAAAAAAAAAACAAGAACTAAGCTCAGTTAAAAAAGAAAAAAAGAGACTTCAGACAACTTCCGGCAAAATGGGCAAAAATAAAAAAACAAAAAAAGAACGGTTTAAAGAACGGGGAGTCACAAAAAAAACAAGAAGGGACAGAGGTACAAAAAAACGAAAACAAGCCAACAAGAGAAAAGTCACTCGAACCTCAACCGACTGAACCATTTGGGGGACCGGAACGCCCCCCCCACCAACTCCTTAAGGCGGCATCCACCCAGATTCATAACAGCAAACGTGGAAAAGATTTATTAGGCCGAAGGCAAACACTTGCCAAAAAGCTCCACCAAAAATCCATTACACCAGTCAGGAGGGCTTGAAAAACCAATCCGTCCAAGGATAAAGATTTTAGAAAGGGAAACGCTCCAGAAAAAACTAAACGAAAATAAATCCATACATAAACAAAACATTTCTTGATGGGCCGCGTGGTGAGGAAACCCGGGGAAGTAGGCGAAAAAAAAACCATCAGGTAATGCGCAAAGTAAAACGCGATCAAAAACACAAAAAACTGGGGAAAGAGAAAAGAGAAATTTGCGGATGGGCTATGGGAAAACAAAGGTAGGCCGGGGGGCGAAACGACGGACCGTACAAAAAGAGGCGCACTGAATGGAGGCCATGGGCGACAGTTTTATGAGCAAGCCCAGGCATAGTCAGAGGTACTCAGGGGACTCTATGGGGCACCCAAAAAGAAAAACGGCTATCATGCTATTAGCAGAGGGGGGACAGAGAAGCTTTCTGTGACAAAATGGGACGGGGGGGAGCAGAATCAATGGGGCCACCCCCAGTGGCGGTGCAAAATGGGAGGGAACCAGGAAAGAAAAGAAAAAAGCAATAAGGGAAAAAAAAGGTGGCATGTAAATGCGCGGGGAACTCCTGTAGTGAGTCATTGCCCAAACGATTGGAATACACGACGGGGGTGGGGGAAAAAGGAGTGGTGAAAATGTTTGAATCAAAGAAAAAGGACAACAGCGCTAAAGGGAGGGAATAGAAGGCAAAGGGAAGGATCAAGAAGCAACCGTTTTAAAAAAAACAAAGCCAGGAGGGAGGTGGACGCTGGGGAGAACATCAAAGAAGCAGATTAACGCAAGGAAAACGTGACCTCATCATCGTCTACCGCGCTAGGAAGAGAAGGCGTCGGCGGGGGGGTTTTGCCGAAGGGTTTTTTGGGTCAACAGGTGGGACCCCCAGAAGGAGACCCACTAGACAATGCAGGACCGGAGAAAACGGCCATTGAAAACTAAAAGCGAAACCAAAGAGGACTTGAAAACATGCCAAAGATCTCGGAGTCACCGAGGGAAAAAAAAGGGGAAAATAGGCTCTTGTATCACATGCAAGGGCCTATAAACCAGGTAAATTCCCTGGTCGCAGGTCCAAAAAAAACGAAAGAAAGAAAAGAAGCGCCCCAAAAAAAAAAGGGAACCTAGGGAAAATGAAAATAGTCCTCCGCCAAACAAACAAAAACCGGGAAATCATGAAAAACATCTAAAGCAAGTTAGAATTAAGGCAGTGGGGTGGCAGTAGGGTGGCCGCACTACGGCCAAACTTTTCGAAGGGGGAAAAATTTAAAAAAAAAAAAAGATCATCGGAGCAAAGAAGGAAAAAAAAGGGATTAACTGGATAGTAAATGGTGATTGGATAGCCGGTAAGGGAGAAAAAAAAAAAAGACGGCTCTGTGAGGTTGCGAAGGATTAAAACGAAAAAAAATTTCAAAAAACAGGAAGATACTGATCAAGAAAAAAAAAGCTGTTCGGCGTCGGAAAAGATCAAATCGAAAAAACGGTAACCGTGGTGCGCTCTTACCTGGCGTAAAGACAAAAAAGACACTGGGGGCTTGGGCGATACAACTAGGAAGCTATGGCAACCTCAACCTTATCGCCGACAAAAAGCTGAAAAAGGGGGAGAGCATGGGAAAAGACCGCACGAACCAAAAAATCCAAGATCAAACGGGTGGACATTAAAAAAGGGAACATAAGGGGAGCACCACCCCAACCCGCCGGTACTGGGGCGAAAAGACCCGGGGAAAATACACAAAAACATGTTAAACCGGTTTGCAAACAAAAAACTCCCAGGGGGATTAGCGCTGACGTCAGAAACACAATAACCCCTTACCCTCAAATTCACGTAAATATTAAAAATGTCTCCACGTCTTCTGAAAAAAGAGGTAAAAGTTTGCAAAAAAAAGAGGGACACACGGGAGCTCTTCTGGAAACACGTTTAACAAAAAGGGAAAAGCTTAAAAAGAAATCAAAAGTACACAAAGATCCCTTGGGGGGGGCAGCCGGACAGAAAAAAAAGAGCAAACAACTTGTGGGGGGGACCCAAAAGGACATCGAAAATCACTGCGAACGGTGGAAGCGATCCCTCGAGAAACACGAACGGGAAGTACAAAAGAGAAAAGTAATGGGATCGGGCAGGGAACTTGGAAAGGGCAAATAGGGCGTGGAAAAAAAAAAATCGTCATGCGATAGGACTACGCAAGATCGTCCTTATGAAAGGAATGGATCAATTTAAGCTTTTCCCGTACGAAAAAAAAAACCGGCGGAGAGCAATCCGCAGCCGAGCCTATTAAAAGGGGGGCAACGGAATTGCAGAAGCCGGAAAAAAGATTAATATTGGCAACCTTGGAAGGGGGACGAGAAAAAGGGAGAAATCGTAACGCAAAAGGGTACGACAACGAGGCGCCCCAAGAGAATGGTGTGGGTGGGTTGCCACCGGTCAAGGAGGGGAAAGCGACGTTGGCGGCAAAACCAATAACGTAACAAAGGTCTGGTTCACCCTTGTCCAAAACATAACCAGAATCGGGTCAGTCCCGGTCGAAGGGACGGCGCGAATAGTGAAAGCAGCTGGAAGTCAAGGTGGACGGACCGATAGGAGAGAAGTGGGAGTTAGGCAATAACGGGTCAGAGGTCAAACAAATGGGGCCAAGGGGGTTTCAAGGTCAAAAAAAAAAGAAGAAAAAAAAGAAAAGAAGAAAGGGGGAAAAGAAACGAAAGGGAAAGTACGTTGACAAACGCAGTTCGAACAAACGCCGAGCGGATAAGTATCTGGCACCTTTGGCGAAGGGGGGGGAGTAAGAAGGGCGCAAAACACTCAAGGGGGAGGGGGACGCGCGGAAGCAGATTGTGACAAAAACATCCAGGGAGTTGATCTTGCAAAAGGGGAAAATTTTGTTGATTGCTTGGAAAATTCGAAACCTTTGGGCTGGACGAAGGGGGGGGGTTGGAAACCATCTGAAAAAAAAAGTACAAAAAAGTGCCCTGACGATGGACCAACTTTCCAGGGGGGGATGAAAAAGAGACCGGTGAATAAAAACAGGGCCACTTGTTTCCAGTGTTGGGTATTCTGGGATAGGCTCTCACGGAATTAAACGGGCATTCATGGAAAGAAAGAGAAAGGAGAAACGCGGCGTGGTGGGAAAAAAAGCGGAAAGGGTAAAAACAATCCTAATATTTTAACTTTCCAAGAACGCGGCATCACTGAACGGTGGGGGAAGTAAAAAAACCCAAACGAAAACAGTTGAGAAACGCGAGCCTGAGGGTTGTGCAAAACGGAAAAACTGGGACGACAAGCGCAGGAGAGCGCGTCCCGAAGAGAGTCCGGCAGAAGGCAGGCGGGACGTGCAAGATAGATCCATCAGAAATCAAAAAATGACCCTACGAAGAGAGGGGAAAAAACTAGGCGGAAATTCAGAGACACCCTGCGCGGATATTCCTCAAAATCAAAAAAGAAAAAAGGCTGCCAGTCCTACGTTGAAAAAAACAACAGAAGGACCCAAGGAGGACTAAGAGACCCGGGGAAAAAAAAAGCGAAACGGAGGGAAACTCGCATAATAAACAATGGTGGAGTTGAAACACAAAAAACCCAACGTGGAACTGGGGAAAATGGGGACCATCCAGGGGCCGCAAGAGTCCAACGGGTAATGATTGGGGGGGAAACTAACAAAAAAAAGAACTTGCAAAAACGATGAGCCTGGGTCCACCCGGATTTTCCAGTGGGCAAAAACTTGATAGAACTAGGGTGCACAACAAGGAAGGTCGTCAAGGTACGGCGGGGAAAGAGGAGACTAAAGAAAAAAAAAAGAAACGAAAAAAAGTAAACCAAACTAATCAATAAGCGGCTATGTCAGTGTACGGGGGGGTTCGTTGCGCAACTCAGGTCTTGTAAATTTACCACCCTAACCCCTCCTTTGAGCTAGACGAAACAACACCCACGGGAAAAAAGAAAAAAGAGATAACTTGGGGGAGGGAGGGAAGGGTTACGGAAATCAATTAGGCAGGTGCGAACCGCTCACGTACCCAGAACTGAAAAGGGAGTGAAACCTGAGGTAGCGCATGGTCTGGGAGGAGGTATGGGGTATTATCGCAGGCTCCAAAAAAAGGGGCCAAAGCGAACAAGTGTCACAGACAAAAAAAAAAAGCAAGAGGACTGGAATACAACCGGTTGGCCAGCACAGGAGTTGTGGGGTGCAAGTGAGGTCTGACGGTTAGGCCGTCAGTAAAGATGGGTGGACGGGGGATCATCTTCGCTGGCAGCCCCAGACAAAGAAAACCGAAGTTTTTTTGGGAGGGAGAGGGCTCCTGTAGAATTCAGACGTTGCCCACCGGGTGCGAGGGTGAACACAAGACGGATTTCCTGTCGGCTTTGTGAAACCAATACAACGGGACACGCTTAAAAAATTGGGGATGGGGGAGCCCACGCGGCCCGGAAATTCTTGAATGCAAAAAGAAACTCGTTGGTAACTCCTTAGTAGGGGATGGAGCCTTTCGCTGCCTCCGTGAGAGAAACTTGCACAAAAAGGACTCTTGCCCATACCAAAAACTAGGGCAAAATCCGCCAAATCCGCGACCAAAACCAGGAAAGGGGTGGCCGGTAAAGCCAAGGGGGGGGGGTGACTCAAACAAAATCAAGGCACCTCAGGAAAAAAAATGGGGCTCACAAGGGCAGTTGAGGCCCTTGGTTGGAAAACGGAACCCATTAATTGGTGAAACACTAAAGCGAGAAAGGGAACACAAAATGATCGAAAGAAGCGATCCTGCAAACGCGCAACGTCGACTTATCTCCGGGGCTAATGACGTATGAAAAAACAAGTACACTTTCACCAAAAACAAAAAGAAAGAACTAAAGAGGGCAAGGCACATGCGAAGAATTTCAAGGGGGAAGATTCAACCAGACCCACCGATCAAAACAAGTCCGGGAAAACGGGGGGGATCATTTGAGTGGTGGGTCAGATGGGGAAGGAAACGAACAAAGTCGAGTCACAAACTAGGGTTCAAAAACCAGGAAAAAATCAGAAACAAAGAGGGGGACTGGCCCGAAAAAAAAAAAGAGCCAGGGAACCATTATTACGGGGGGGTCTGTTGTGATGTGGGCGTCCTAGAAAAGGAACCGAAGCGGAAGGTGCGCCAAGATTAAAACGAGAAAACAATAGAACAAACCTGAAAACGACATCCGCATGCCGGTTGAAGGACTAGGGTCAGGAGGCAAATAAAAAGAAAAAAATTGTTAAACCTTTGGTGGAAGGCGAACTGATGGGAAAACGCCATTTAGGGGTGGGGCGGGAAAGGGCCGAAAGAGAATGACTAAAGCAACCGGGTCTCGGAAAAGAACCAGCAAGGCTAAAAAGTTGGAGAAACCGGCAGCAAGCAGGAAAAAACAGGACGCTATGGGGGGGAAAGGTGGGGGAAAAGGGTGAAGCAAGAACAAACCACAAACACCGCCACCTCGAAAACTGGTGCCATCCAAACACAAAAAAAGAGGGATTTGGGGGGGGACGCACACGCGGCACAACCAGGTGAGGTACTCCAAGGACATCGCCTCGTCATCCAACCGAAAAAAAAACGACAACAAGGCTTAATATTAAAGGTGTGGGAAAGGAAGAGTTGGAAACGGGGCAATTAATCGTGAAAAGACCGGAAGGCGCGTGTGAGGTAAGCTCTCCAGGGAAACTAGAGGAAAAGGGGAAAGAAAAAGACGCCCAACCCTATTCCTTATGAGAGAAGGCTACCACGCGGAGCAAAGAGCAGCGTGAGAACAAGGGAAGGGCAAAAG
>Ga0179591_1148467_pt1 | contig 14666 bp, 25 predicted proteins | sample CZOMad2_1_08_16f_FD_182891 | JGI IMG/M metagenome (GOLD analysis project Ga0179591, IMG submission 182891) | Vadose zone soil fungal communities from Angelo Coast Range Reserve, California, USA - CZOMad2_1_08_16fungal (PacBio error correction) | ecosystem: Environmental > Terrestrial > Soil >...
GAAGCAGCTGTCGCGCGTGTACCCCAAGACGAAAAAACTGTCTCGTCGGATGCGAGAAATCGAACATGAATACTAAAAATATTTGCAAAGACGGGGAAAGAAAACTGTGGGTCCTTAGGGAGTGAACAGGCCAGTCACCTTTGCACTAAACGCCTATTGGTCCCAACTGACGAAGAAAAAAGGCCCAAGACGGCCCATCCTTACATACATAATTATGGAAAGGAAAGAAAAGATAAGCTAGCATGCAAGACCCTAAAAAGGATTGGGCAAAACATCAGGGAAGGGATGATAGCCGTAGGAGGATAGATTTATCCCCCTCGGAGGGGGGGAGAGGGGGCGCTCAGAAATGGAGCAATGGTCGGAGATGACGGCAGCAAAAAAAGGCGTTCGCCGGCGAAGAGGAAGAAAAAGGCAACTCCAGCGTCAGGAGGACATAAAGACAGCATTCAAATAGGGGTAAGGTACCGGGACTCTGGGGAAGAGGACAAGAAAAAGAAACGTAAACCGTGGGTTCCGAAAGTTCCAGGAGAAAGGAACAGCAAGTAGGAGAGACTTTTTTGGACCACCCGGTGGGGAAAGAGGGGCACCAAAGACGAAGCAAGAGGTACCTCAGGTAACCGTCGACACGCAAAATATTGCCCATAACGAAGACAACATCATCAAAGCCAAAGCTAAGTCAGACGGAAAACGATATAATTTATCGATTCCTACAGCAGGTCAAGAAAAAAATCGCCGGAAAAACTGCCCTTGAGACAGAGCCACCGCGCGGGCAAAAGGGACGCTTGGACTGGGGGAAAGAGAACCAGAAACCGAAAAAAACCCGTCGAGCCGTGAACCTGGAGAGCTGGGAAAAAAACGCCCGCAGGTTGGCAGGCAGTGACCTACACCAGCCCCGGCCCGCAGAAGCCCAAGAAAGGCCACGAGAAAGGCCCCCTAAGCCCAGTTCGCGGATGTGAACGGCGGGGGGGAAGACGGAAAAGAAGCCCACGATAAACGGGCAGGGACGAAGAAATCCCTTAACAGAGCAATCTGGGCGGAAAAACTGCCACGGAGGGGAGGGGGCCTGGAAGGGAGCGGAAAGGGCGAAATACGAGGAGACCGCGGTGAAACCAAGAAACAGGTGAAATGAAAGCTCATTCACTAAGCTATCCGCAGTTTCACACACAACGGAACGAGGCAGGAGCGGAATGGGAAGAACGAAGGGCAAGGTTGACAGCAAACGAGGCCGACAAAAGGGGATAAAGGGGAAATCCGCAGGCTCGTGGCACCGTACGAACACCACCATGGTGGAAAAAAAAACCAACCAAACGAATGAAGGAATACATAGAAACAAAGCTAAGTCGCGCAAAAAAACGGGTCGCAGCAAAGAAAAGGCGGGACCAACCGAAGAAAAAAACGACCAGACAATCGGGATCAGAAAAAAAGGAAATTTTTGAATACCAGCCGGAAAAACAAAAACGTGGAAAAAAAACAGACAAAAAAAGAAAGGGGGAAGTAGGAAAAAAAGCTGTTCCTAATCTGGGCTCAGGGAAGAGGGACAAAGAACGTCCGCGAGTGAAATATCACAGATCGCCACGGCACTAAAGATGGGACCACCTGACCTAAACAAAAACCCCAAGGAACGGGATTAACACAACAAAACCATTAACGACGAAAAAAAAAAAGAAATAGAGGGGGAATGCCCTCCGCCATCAAAAGTTAAAATGATGGTGAACTGAAAACACTAAGGATGCCCGGCGAAGTTGGGAGGTAACAACGGTCCACAAAGGAAGGACACCCGAGGGGGGAAGGGCTGTTTGGGAGCAAAACGTCAGGGGTGTGGCAGCCATAGCGGAAGCAGCAAACAGGGCCCACAACATAAGGAAGTGGCACCCGCACTAGGCACGTCGCGGACAGAGGGGGCGGTTGATCCGCGGCGGAAACTGAACAGGGCGCATCGAGAAATAGAATGTAACATTTGAAAAGAAAAGCCCCTAGATCGCGATTAAGCCCCACCCAATTTGCCGAAAACAAGGCAAGGACAACAACAGGATCATACACTCCAGGGGAAATCGATGTCACCAAAAGGACAAACCGGAACCGAAGCAAAGCAAGGACAGGCAAAACACGCCAACCGAGAAATATCCGAATGCCACCGGAGAGGTGAAATCAAAGGGGATCCCGAAACAAAACAGAAAAACGACAACGAAGCCAACGCCGAGCACCACGCGCCCCCTGAAAAAAATTCCTGTAAAACAATGGAAGGATTTCAAAACGCAAAAAAACGAAAGAAAAAAAGCAAGAAAAAAATGGCGCCACCTAAACACTAACCAACAATCGATAGCAGTAAAGGACCCGTTTTTGGGAGGCGTCGAGGGACACTCCGGTGGCAGGATTGCAAATACGAATCGGCAGGGGAGAAGGAGTCTCCGCCTCAGGGCTATTAACGAGGACAAAGCCCGGCACCGTCAGACGGGGTGGCCGACGAAGTCCCAGGCGGAAAAAAGCCTAAACTGCAGTCAAGAACTTCCCCCACTCTTTTGGGCGATGGAACGCCGAACGGAAGATTCCGGAGGGTGAGAAAACCCAAGAACAGACGCAAACAAGGCAAAAAAAAGTCGCCAAATGAAGGAAAACAAAAAAAACAGTGGGAATGCGATGTGAAAAGGAGAAGTTTCGGGCCAAATGGTAAGAGAGGAAAAACAAAAAGAGTAGTAAAAGAGAGAAGAACAAGTGTGACAGTAAATCACGATGCCCAGAGGGGGGAAAAACTACAGTCATCAACGAACGGAAAACGGAAGCCGCTTCAAATGGGCGAAATGGGGAACGGTGCTGTGGGTTTGTCAACGTGGTGCAGGGAAGGTTTTTTCGAACAAACATTCGCGCCGGGTCGGCGCGACACAAATAAAGAAAAAGGGGGCGCAGTCCCCCGCGCGGGGGGGGAAACCCGAACGGTTTTGGGGTAAAAAGATGGGGATTAGGTCGCACCGCGGAAGAAGGGGGGGGGGACGTCGGACTTGGCAAAGGCGGATCAAAGGTCGGGCCGTAGCATTCCTCAGAGATGGACGACTGGCAAAGGGGGGCAATCGCAAAAATCAAGCAAACTCCCGAGTCCGTCGCAATACAAGAAAGGGGGGGGTGCCCAGACACTAATCGAACGGGGTGGTTGACGGAGTGGGGGAGAGGGGGGGGGGGACGCAAAATGGGTGCGACGCCAGAGTGATCCGCTGGGAAACGGTCGGAATAGAAAAACGAAAAGAATCATGGCTAAAACGTGGGGGTGGGTTTGCCCCGTAGGAAGGGGGGGAGGGACCTGTCTTAGTTGACCCTTGGCTCTTGGGGGCCGGAGGAACACACTGAAGTCAACCTGGCTACTGGTGGAATTAGATTTAAAGAGGGGAGTTTTCCTCATGGTGGTTTGCCGTAAGGTACTGCTTGGACCTGGGGGAAGGGAAAATATTCGATTGTCTGATTCCTGTGGGGGTGGCGATGAGAAGGGGGCCAAAGGGGGAAGCAACTTCCTCAGCCAAAAAAAGGAAGCAAACGAAGAGAAGGGGGGTAGGGACCCCACGGGAAGTATCATATCCGGGCGACAGAGCAAGAAAAAAGGAGGACAATCCTCTCGGAGAAAAAGCGGAGTTTTTTTAACAGAAGGAAGGCAAATCTCACGAGGAGATGGGGGGAAGGAGGGTTTGCAATGCAGAATAAACTAAAATGAACGTAGAACTTACGTGATAAAAAAGGATAAAAAACATTGGCAGGAAAAACAACTTGGCAACCGTTGCAGGACCCGTACGGGGACTAGAAGGATTACAACTCTCGCGGGCAAAAAAAAACCGCGGAAAGAACCCTGCACTTTGCACGGCTTGGGAAGAGGGGGGGGTGAATGAAGCTAAACGCGAGCGGGCCCAAGGAGGGGAAGGGGGGGGGGTCTTGAAAAAAGTGCGGGCGGGGGGGGTAGGGTGGAGCTGGGACACACCATTAGGGACGCTGGAGAGCATTTTCCATTGACAAGACAAGGGGGGGGAGGGGTCGAGGAGAAAGATACCACAGAGCCTTTGGGGGGGTAATGAAAAAAAGACTAAAAGAGTCCTCGGTCGAAGAACCGGGGCGAGGGGGGAGAAGAAGAGCCAAAGGTGGCCGGAAAGATCCAGTTGAAGGGGGAAGAGGAGAGGGGGGGGGCGACGAAGTGCGTGGGGCGGCAGAAGGAAAAACAAGAGGGGGAGTAAGTAGGAGAGAGAGAAAACAGTCAGTGGAACCAAAAATGTTGTGGAAAAAACTTCTTTGTGATGTACGTGACCAAAGCAAAAAGGGGATAGGCTGACACCAGTCAGAAAAAAAAACCGGTGTAGAAAAATTACAGAAAGGTAAATCTTCAAAGATTGGGAAACATTGGGGTGGTGAAATGTGTTGATAAGGGCAGCGTCACTAATAAAAAGAAACTTCAAGTTTGAAAAGGGGGCAACACTTGCTAAAAACCTCGATATATATTGAGGAAATGAGCACGCAAAAAAAAGAAAACAGGTAGAAGGGAGGGGAGAGCACGGATCAGTTGGGTAAAAAAAAAAACTCCCCGAAGAGCACGAAGATTTGCCGTACACCCCTCCAGAACGTCGGTTTAGATCGAAAAAACTCCACGAAAAACACAAGGGAAAGGAAAGTACGTACGGTCGGGGTACTGAAAAAAGATACGCCTTGCAGTAAATTTAAGAGGGGGTTGGGCCTGTCGGGGTTGAAGGAGGGGGACAAGGCCGTCCTATAAATACACGGGGAACGTTCATCGAAAACAAACCTCGTCTAAGTTGGGAGTATGTCACATGGGGCCAAAAAATGATTGGAGGCAAAAAAAACGGCGGTTTGTTGACCCCTTTCAATCCACAAAAAAACGCGGGGGGGATTTGAGATAAAAAAAGCAGGCCAAAAAAACAGGGCTTCTACAGGGTGCTGTGTGGACGCACCCCATCTTCAGGAGGAAGCGGGGGGCTCGTCGAACAATGGGCATTGCCACGCAAGGGGAGACAAGTAGGGCGGGACCGAGAATACAAATCTTGTGGCATCAGAGTGACGTGGAACGGAAATTGTAATCCGCTTGGAGTTTTGATGAAGTGGGGAAAAAAAAAGGACACAAAACCCCTTCAGGCAAGGGTGAACGCTGGGAAAGGGGAGGGCCCAAGTAGAGATGACCTCTTCACACCAAAGGGGCAAACCAAGGGGAAAGGCGGGACGATCAGGATTGGGGGGCAGTGAGACGAGAAAAAAAACCAATTGGTCGAGGGGGAGTTGAGATTCAAGGAGAGGAACGTCCTAAAATGGCCAGAAAAGCTCAGTAACGCCTAAGCAATTGAAGAAGGGCCTGGGAAAAAGCCCTGGGGGGTGCTAACCTTATCAGCGGAAGGGGGCAAAAGAATTGGGTGGCTTAGGGAAGCTCCAGCCCAGTGGGATCCCAATCAGAGTGGACTGAAAGCAAGAAAGCGGGGAAAAAAGCAGCGGGGATGCTAAAAGCAGAAGAAAAAAACAAAAAACCTCCTTCGATATAAAGGAGTCTGGCCCAGCGGAAGTGACGAAACCGGAAAGGGGGAAGATTAGAGATCGAACAGGGGAAACAAGGTTACGCCGGGGAGCAAGCTGGAAGGAAAAACTAGCAATGGAAATTAGAGTCGGCCGGGGGAAGGGGGCTCAACTACGGGAACAGAAGGGAGTCACCTGGGGCAAAATGTGGTGGGTTCAAATCTAGGGGAAAAGCCTGTGACTTATTCATTTGGCAAGGAACGAATACAATCCAGAGAAAAGGAAAACAGGAACCTGGGGGGGAGGCTTTGATGTAAACGACAAAGGCAGTCTGGAAATCAGAAATACTAAAAAAAAAAAAAAAGGGGTGTATTATAGAGGTTCGAAGCGGAGAGTCGACGATCAACGAGCAAAAAACTTCTACGTAGGAGTCAACGTTGCCATCGAAAAATCTCCTAAATGAGAAAAAAAAAGGGGAGGTTAAAAATCCCTTGGCAAGTCCGAAAAGGGGTCCAGAGTACTGACAGAAAGCAACCTTGACCTAGCCGGGCCCCACAGGACTGCTCTGACTCAATCTTCGCCAACAAGCCAGGGAAACGGAAGGAATTACGAGGGCACGGAAAAAAGGGACTCACACCTGAACAGGGAATCCCAAGAGCCGGGGATGGAAGAAGCAAATAGTAGACTAAGGGTCTGGAACAATAGGAGGATCACGACGACGAGAGCCGTCCTAAGATACCTTCTAAGGTGAAAAGGATAAAAAAATGGCTCAACGGGCGAGGGCAAAAGAAAAATGCACGTTGCAGCACCTGGCGGTTAACTCCAGTATTGACGCATCAAAGGGATCAAGCGGAGGCCGAAGAGGGGGAAACTCTGGTCAAAACTATAGGTGTCGGGTGCTTTCTCGGAGCCAAAATCTAAAGGGGAATAACTCGGAGACGTGGGGACCGGAAAGAAGATAAAAAGAACGGGACGCCTGTTCACAGTCCAAGTGCCACCGGGGTTGGGGGGGGGTGAAGATCCCTGACCGCATGAAGGGGGGGAATCAGTAAATCAGGAAAGGGGGGGGCCTTAAGGTGCGTCCGCGAAGACATTCCATCAAAAAAGCAAAGCCTCAGGAATGAGAAAAACGGGCGAAGTCAGTGTTAAAAAGAGAAAAAAAGTAAACACAAGAGGAAGGCCTTCCCATGACAGTGGGGGGGGATAACGCGCACATCACAAAAATTTCGACGATGCAGGGGATACCAGAAAACTAAAAAACACGGAAAAATAAAACAGGGAGCACTCGCATGACCCACTCATCCTATTTGGGGCTGGTCATGAACCAGGAAAACAAAAAAAGCAAAAAGGGACCCGCAGAAGACCACAAGCAACTCAACCTGAACGGAAAAAGCGCGTTGAGGGCCGGCGGAAAAGCGACTTTGGGGTGTACTACCCACGAAAAAACCGGAAAGCATCAGCAGAAAGAGTCACGGGAAAACAAAGCAAAGGTACAGGACTGGAAATCGGCCCTCTCGAAAAATCTGATAAAAAAAAAGACTCAGAGCTTTAAAAAATGTGGACGAAGGAAGGCGGGTCAAAAAAGGAGGTCAGGAATGGGGATCATAAAAACCAATTCTCAGACACCAGGAATCTGAAGTTTCACTGGACAGACATCGCCAAGGAAAACACAACGGTGAAAAAATGTAGTCAAAGAGAAGTGGGCCGTAAAAAACAAAGGAGACGTGTCGTACCTGAAGAATCTGAGTGTGGCAGACATCACCCAAAAGTGTTCAAAACCCATCACCAAAAAAGCAGGATCGCGCAGAACGAGAAACAAGAGAGGCGTCGGCAACGTCAGGACAAAAGGCGACCCCCACGAAATCAACAATGAGGGGGGGACACCATGGGTCCGACACCGGGGAAAGGGAGGGGAAAAAGAGCAAAAGCACCAAAATCTGGACACAGAGACTGTCGGTGAGGGGAGGGCAAAGGGGACAGGGAAGATACTTGCTAGAATACGGAAAAAAAGAACCAAAGAAAGGGAATGAGCAAGGAAAAGACTACAGACAACTCACTGGGAAAAAAAGGCCCCCGGAAAAACCAACCAGAGAAAAGGTCACCCAAACACCATAAACGGGGGCAATAAAGATTGCCGTAGAGGGGGAGGCCGACCAGAACAACGTAAGGAGAGAGCTTCACACCGAAAGGACACCGCAAAAAGGGAATATTCCGGGCCAACGAAAAAAATATCAAGGTTCCTACACTTGGGTGGAAAGGGGTGAAAGTTGATCAAGGCAAAGAAGGAATCACAGGGAGGCAGATGGACAAATCAGAAACAAGGGGGAAGCAAGGAAAGCTTCAAAAAGCACCAGAAGAAAAGACGTCAAAACATCGCGTACAGTGAGGAACAAGCCGCCGAGGGGTAAGCGGGACGGCAGGAGATAGGGAGGGGTCAAAGAGGAATAAAGACCGAGAGGTGTCGGGATAAAAAAAAGGGCGATACAAGTTCGTCCCGACCAGCCCATTTCGACACGCCAAAACGAAAGAAGAGAGTGGGACGGCAGGAACATCCCACAGAGGCAAAAAAGCAGCGGAAACAAAAACCGGTTGGGATCGAAATTCCACCCAGGAATAATGGGGAAAGAAATGCAAAAGAAAAAAAGAAGCCCCCAAGGGAAAAAACAAAAACCGAGGGAAGACCCCACAGGAAGAAAACGGAACACCAACCGCGCCTGATTTCGGGGTCACGGGCGCATAGACCAAAAAACAGAAAGCGCAGCACTTGGGGGGACGCAAACAAAAAAACTTAAACAACGGGAAGTCAAGATAGCGAACAGGGCAGGGGTTAATAACGGAAGAAGACGCGCATGCCCGGTGTGAGGAATTGCAAAGCCAGCAAAGGAAGGATAAGAAAAAACGCAAAGAATTACGGGAAGGAAACGAAAAAATGCCGGTCGACGGACAACCGATGCGGGAGTTTGCCGGCGAAAGCAAGGGGACGGAAAAACAGCGGGGCCGAAAGCAGGAGGAAGGAAGGACAAAAAAAATAGGGGGCTAAGGACGGAAGAGGCACTACTCAAGAAACTTGCCAGGGGGGGCAGTACAAAGAGCCAAGGGGGAACAACATAACGCAAAACATCCCACATGTGTAAAGCGTATCAAAGCTTCGACGGGTGGGGGGGGGGTTGAGGAAAGGTGGAGGGAGAGATATCAAAAAACTGCTAGAAACAACAACAACGGAGTGGAAAAGGAAAGAAAGGGACAGGTGCTCTACCGTTGGAACATAAACAGCAAGAAGACGGAAAAGAAAAGAAACCGCTTGTTCAAAAAAATGGCGAGTGTTTACAGGGGAGGTTTGCTTCAAACGGTTGGGGACGAGTGGTGTAACACAAAGGCACGGAAAGAAACAAAGAGAAAAAAAAACGCAAAATAAGAAACAAAGATTGGAAGCGACAGTCCCCGAAGCAAGCCGGCGAAAAAGCCCCCCACAAAGGGTTTCTGCAACAATGTACGGGAAAGGAACACCTGCGAGCGGTTCCTGACGCAAAAGGGGTTTAGAAAAGGTTCAGGATCGAAAAAGAGGAAAAAAGGGCACCGGGAAAACTGATCCTTACGAACAAAAAAAAATGGTCGAATGCAAAGGCCCCAAAAGGGAATCGCGACCGTCATAAAGCACTGTTCAGGAAACTGAGAAGGTGGGGGGGAGAGGGGGGCCAAAAGTGGTCAAAAAACATGCAAAAACGCTCACCCGGTGGGGCGCGGGGGTGAGGGGTCGGATATGAGAAAAGAAAAGAAGAAGGGAAAAGGGGGGGTTCCGGAGTCATGGTGTGGAGGGATTCAGGGTACGGGGAGTACAAAAAAGGGCGACGGGGGGGGGGCAAAGAACCGAAACTTGGACGTGGTTGAAGTAATATTTGGGTGAAAAAATGTCTGGGGGAACGCTGCCATTTTGTGGTGGGAAGGGTGCTTAACCAGGGACACTGAGGGGGGAAAGGGCACATGTATCCGGCTGTGATGATCCGGGGTACCAGAGAAAAATTGAAAGAAACAAAGGCCAAGAAGCGCCCCGGGGAACCAAAACAGATCAGTGGAATTAACCGGAATATCAATGAGAAAGAAGAGGGAAAAACGTAGCCTAATTCTTCTAGCACGATCAAACCGCAAACGAGGGAAAGGGTGGGGGGGGAGGACGGCCCGCATCAGGCACTCAGGATAGGTTAAAGTATTTGGTTGCAGACCGCCAGACCGAAAAAAAAGAAATTGGGAAGAAGGCAAATAGAAATTAACGTGGCTTCAACCGGGGGGGCCGGCAAAAACGAAGGAAAAGAAGCAACGTGGGGGGGAACGGAAGAAGGGGACCGGGATTGCCAAACTTCGCTTGGAAAAAAAAAAACCGGGAAAGACCCCAAAATCTCAGGAACGAGAGGAAGGAGGGGAAAGAAGAAGAAAGGAACAAAAGAGAGGCGAACAAAATGGGGTGGTTTGGGTCTAAGGGTCGGGCGTGTAAGGGTATCGTAAGTTCCAACAAAATTGACGCCTTATCTGAAAAAATTTAGGTTCAAACATCTCTTTGGGGGGGATGGGGGAAATCGGAAACAATCCAAGAAACCCTTGTACCAGGGACCTTTGTGGGCAACATTACAAACAAGTATAAAAACCACAACTGAAAAAAGCACCAGGGGGCCAGAAAGGCGCCAATTGAAAAGACTTAAAGTGGGGAGGTTTGGCCGAATAAAGAGGGGGCCAAGGGGAGGGAGGGAAAAAAAATGGGAAACGACGGAAAAGGGGGAGAAGTCTTCAGGACAGATCAAAGGTTTCCTTGTTTGGGAAACGAATGGGGGCAGGGGGGGGGAAAAAGTATAAAGGAATCAAACGGGGTGGGACAAGGACAACGAAAAAAACAGTCACGGAATCACTGTGGGGCTAAAAACTGGAAAGGTCAGTAAAATTGGCACAGGGGTCCTATCAGTCGAGCCATCCGGCGTACCGTGGGAAAAAAAAAGTGTACGAAAAAAACCTATCTACTGGAACGAGGGGAACTGGCAGGATTAGAAAAGGGGAAGGGGAAAATTTGACAAGAGGGAAGAGTTGGTGACCCAAAATCAGGGAACTTTCGTTTTGGGGAAGGACTGGTCGGGGCGGGAGCCACACAGCGAAAGTAAACATTCTGCAGCGGGGAGGAAGCAAAGGAAAAAAAGAGGACACGAGCAAAACGATTTGGTAAGATGGGGAGGGTTGCAGGGGGTCCGGAGTGAAGCACCCGTACATAAGAACGCGAGGAGGACAGGGAGGGGCCTTCGATGTCGTGCATTGGTCACTGATGCGTAACCAAAAAAATTCTGCGGGGTTTGGTTCCAGGTAATGGCAAAACCCGCCAAGGCAAAGGAGGAGAAGTAACACAATGAAAATGGAAACCAAGTCTAGGGAAAAAGGTTGTCTGGTAACGAAGAAAAGCACGGAACAAGGTAAAACACTTTGCGAGGCAATCACTAAAACATGGAAAACGGACGAATCAAGGGTTAAAGAAGGTCTGCCCCTCGATGAACAATTTGGGGTCGTAGGCAAGTCGCATGGAAGGGTCTGAGGGAGAGGGCACGGGGGGATTTTAGACGCCTGCTGTACCCCCAAGGGAAATTTCTAGGACTGAAATGGAAAAAAACAGAAATACGCACCGAAGCGTGGCTACTCTACTTCCAAAAGGGTGGTCCCACCAACCAGGCGAATGAAATTCAGGCTTGTCAACCGAGCCGGGGGGGAAGGAGGGCAATTCAAAAACACCATTGTCCTCAGAGTTTCTTCAACTACCAAAATGACACCAAAAAAAAATTGAAAAGATATCCAAGCTGGGTTGGAATAAGCAAAATCGACGCAACTTGACAAAGGGCCTTTGAGCCTGTTCGGAGAACTAAAGAACCGAACCGGACACGGCCGTCAGAACAAAGGTGTTTTCGGCTGGTCTCCGGCTGAAAGAACCATTGCTCAGCCAACTCGGGTCAGAACCATCTCAGCTAACTGGAAAGAAACCTACATGAAAGAGACTAAGAACTAAAGCGAGATAAGACGGCTGAGCCCAAAAAACCTCTGCGGTTGCGCAGGAGGGGTGGGAAATTGAGCGGAAAAAAAAGCCTTCTAGGTAAGTCCATGTAAAGGGGAGTGGGGGAAGCCTGATGGGACGGGCCAAAAAGCCAGACAAATACTGAAACGTCAGGGGGCAAGGTTTGAGGGCGCAACAGACGCATGGAAGGCCACAGGTCTTTGGTCACCTTAAAGGTCCCGGAAGTTTAGGGAAAGGGAAAAGTCTCTGAAAAAAATGAATCATCCGACAAAGATCTGTGACTGGGGGAGAGTGGGACGGGGGTACTTCTTCGAGTCGGGACGGACAGTCGAAAAGAATAAAAAAAAACACCAAAACACTGGAAGACAAACATTCGATTCAGAATGGACGCGCCGGTGCACGCAAAAAACGAGGGCGACGCAGCCCTCTTCAGGGGAAAGAGGGCCCGGAATTAGACCAAGGCCCCAGAGATGGGTAATGCAACACAAAGGGCACTCACAGCCCTTTAAGGGAATGGCAAACTAACACAGGTCAGAAAAAAACGCACGAGGCCCACCAATGATAGGATACTACCAAACCAGACGGACCCAGGACTAAAATGATGGGAAAAGCTAGAACCGAAAGGAAAGAACTACGAGACAATCTGCAAAAAATCTGGGACCAGAACCTGGCGATCACGGAGTAGCAGAATAGAGGTACGAAACGAATAAAGCGGTCCGGAAGGGGAAAGTCGGAGTATGTGAGCCTGGGCATCGGCTCAGTTAGGCAATCAACACAGGATGTGGGGCGAAACGGTAATGAAACGCCCAGATCAACAAACAGAAATCCAGCTGCATGAAAGGGCAGGCAAGGTAAAACGAAGAAAAGGGAAGCGTTACATTGTCTCCGGCAAACGGGTTTAAGGAAACCGACGCGAAAAATGGTGGTGGAGAATTGTCCGAAGAACCAAGACCGAAAGGGGGAAAAGGGCAGAGCACGTTGCCACCTTTTTACCGGGAAAAAAGAAAGAGAATGGGGACCCGGACTTAAGACAAAGGACAACACCTAAAGTCCGCCGACAGAAAAGTTTCATAAAAAACAAAAAAAGACGAAATGGAAGAAACATCTAGAAGGGGAAATAGGGGGGCAGACGATGAAAAGTCAGTCTCTACCAAAAGGGACAATTGGACGCGCATAATTTCAGGGAAATGGGAGGGAACCGATGAAAATGGTTATGGAACAGAGAAACGAAATGGAAAGTAACCCGCAGATCCAAGCGTACTCATCCAAGGCAGGCATACCGGAACACCAAAAGCAGCCGGGGGAAAAACAAGAAAAGCCAAACAAAACGCAAAGAAAGGCACGAGACAAAGGTCAAGGAGAGGAGACGGCGGCCGGTGCATCGGCCACAAAGCCTTAGACATCTCAGCGTAGAGACTGTGGGCAGGCACAAAAAGAGGGAAACTGAAGGGGGGTAGTGCGGAGACCCGCGGAGAAGGAAAAAATAATCGGCAAAAAAAAAAAAAAAAGGGGAAAACCATTCACTCTCAAAAAAAAAGTCGACAGGAAGGGGACCTAAGAATTGCAGCAGAGAGAAGGGGTAGTAATTGGGCAACGGGAACCGAATCGATGAAGAATGCACAAATTGCAAGGGGACAGACTCGGGGGGGAGCACCAGATATACGGTTGGTCGGGGCCGTAAACACGTAAAGAGTTCGGTGTTAAGACAGAACACAAACCACAGTAAAACAGCAAAACAAAAGCAGGGGAATCGCGGGCCAGCTAAAGATGCTTCGTCAAAGAAAACAGTGACGCAGACCGAACGGCGCAACCCCCTTCAGAGGACACCAAAGAAAAAAACACCAGGGAAAAAAAAAAAGTTGAGCAAGAACCCGCCCATTTTCAGGGGAGAAGAGACGTGAGGGAGGGGATAAGGGATTTCCTTGGATATCTGGGCCTCCAAGAGAAAGGCAAACCCGGAAAGGGGAACGGGATCCAATGGACGCCAAAAAACCCTCAAGGGCTGGACAAAACCCGCCGAGACCCCACTACAACGCGACCGGGAAAACCAAACCAACATACGGCTGCCGACGATTTTTGGCCAACGTAGCTGGAGAAAAACGCAAACAATAGCCCTTTCAAAGGGGGGTGGGAGGGGCTGCCCAAAAGGATGCACCCGCGGAAGTGGGGAAAAGTAGCAGGTCCGAAGAGGGGGCCACCTGCTAGGAAGGGCCTGCCGTTTATGCAACTGAAGGGAAAAAATGGGTGAAAATCACCCCTAGATGGAGGAAGAATGCAAAAGCAGGCCCCCAACCAAAAAAGGACTCCCATTTCGGGAAGTCGCGAACAAGAACATAGAGGGGGTCCTCAGCCGTAAAGGAAAACGACTCGATTGGGAAATCCCCATCAACAGAGAATGCGGGGGTCCGAGCGGTAGAACCAGTTTCCGAAAAAAAATGGGCCCAAGGAAGAGCCACAACACAGGAGGCAAAGCGGAAAGAGTAACAAAAAAATCAATGCGCGGAAGAAAAACAGAGGAAAAAACGACCCGAGGTAAAGATAGAAATTCAAAAAAAAAAAAAGGCCATTTGGATAAGTGAGCCCGGCAAACAAGGCGAAAAGGCCCAGTTGAACCAAAAACCCGGAAAGACACAAAAGCAGAAATCCAACCAAATGAGACCAACTGCTTCTTCGGTCCAAAGAATATTCCCCACGCAAAGCACCAAGGAAAGAAAGCAACAGAGCAAAGGGGGAAAACACTCAAAACAAAGGAGACTAAAAACAAGGCTTGGGGGAACGTCCGGCCGAATCAAAAGCCGAAAGGGGTGCGATTGTCAAAAAAATGACCGGACAGTCGTCAATGAAGGAAAAAGAAGGAAGACGCAAAGATTGTCGAAAAAATTGAAATGACAAAGCTAAGGAAACCGATCGCACTGGGTGGGGGAAAAGGGAATGAAACCGAGAAAACATCGGCGAGCGCAAAAAAAAAATTGACGCGCCAAAAAAATCTGTGGGAGAAGGGCCGGCGAGACGAAAAGAAAAACTTGGTTGGAACTACCCCCTAGGTGGAACCGCAAACCAAGAAACGAACCAAATGGAAAAAAGGAAGAACTTCCTGGGTTGTTGGGGGGGGTTGCTGGCATCAGATCACGAAACACTTTTA
>Ga0179591_1252749_pt1 | contig 14666 bp, 9 predicted proteins | sample CZOMad2_1_08_16f_FD_182891 | JGI IMG/M metagenome (GOLD analysis project Ga0179591, IMG submission 182891) | Vadose zone soil fungal communities from Angelo Coast Range Reserve, California, USA - CZOMad2_1_08_16fungal (PacBio error correction) | ecosystem: Environmental > Terrestrial > Soil >...
GGGCGCAAGGGGTGAAAAGGTTGAAGGCGTGATGGGACTCACTCGAAAGAGGGCTAAAATTAAGGCCAGCGATAGTCATAAAGGAGACCAGGACAAGAAGTCCCGAACCGGACAGGACTCTACGATTTTGTCCGAGGGTACGTGGATTCTGGCCTGGGGAAAAGAACAGTCAGTACATAATAATTCTCAAGAGAATTATCAAAACCAGTTTCTAATGGGAAAATCAAAAAACAAGGAGGAGGAGAAATAGGAACTAGTAGAAACAGTGGGGAAAAATTATCAGGTCGAGCGAGACTCTTGTCTCGCTGCAAGCCCAGGCGGAAAGGTCCGTCCAAGGCTGGCTTTAAAAGGGGAAAAATGCTTCCCAGTCAGGAACTTGTAGGAAATAAACAATGCTAGTACCAAGCGGATGGGAAAAGGGACCGGATCAGATGGGGGGAGGAAGTTACTGCACATAAACCAAAAACTCTTCAAACACCTCAGAAACTCGTTCTAGTCGGGCAATTTTTCGGAAAAATCTTTCAAACTGGAACTCTTTAAACAGAAAAACTAAGGGGGAGGAGGGGCCTTAAGCCAAGGATCAATCACTTAGCCGCGCTGGTGCTGAAAACAAGTGTAAAGGGGAGTAGAAAGAGAAAGGGTCGCTAGTCAGCTCGGTATTTCGGAGGAAAAAATTTTGTCAGGTGAGGGGAAGTTCGCTTCCGAGAAACTCGGGGGGGATTACTTCAAGGCTTCAGATGGCAAATTAAAAAACGCTCAGAAGGGGGGGGTTGAGAGTCTAAGCTAAACAGTTCAAGGGAGAACTCTAGAAGTGCGTTAAACGATCGAGACACCCCGCACGGGTGAAAACTTCTAAAGTACGTTGGAAATCTCATTTCGCCCTGGCCACGAGAAGGAAGGGAAAGCTGGCTGAAAAAACAGCGGTTATTCCAGTGGGGGGAAGACTCTCGTGCTAGAATAGACGGGACTTCTGAAGGGGGGTCAGAGACTCGACCGTGCACCTGGGGGGGGGGGGTTGTTGGGGGGTGTGTTTTTTGTTTGGGGTTGGTGTTTCTTCTACCATGGGACGGAAACGGAAAAAAATTGCATTTATCATTTGGGGGGCAAATTTCCTGAGCGTTCGGGTTCGATACACGCCGTGAAAAAATGTCGAAAGGACCACAACCATTCACCTAAGATAAAAGGAGGTCTTCACCTTTCTTTAAGTATGAGAGGAAAACAAAGGGGGGCAAAGTTTTGCATGAAACCTTGTCTTGAAGTGTCGAAGGGGAGGGATTCGGAGAAGGCCAAAGCAAAGAGGCACAGTCTATTCTCAACAATATACAAGGAGGAAAATCGCAAGATCTCTGAAAACCCCGGATCCGAGGGGGTCGCCAAACACACCGAATCAGAAGAAATAGATTTTCCACGTCAACCGCCAAAATAGTACTCCATAGTGTCACATTGAAGCGACGTGCCTTGTAACTAAAACACACGAGTTGGGGCCTCAGAAGGGGACATTAAATCTTGGAAACCAGTGTGAAACTACAAATTTGACAATCACTGGGATGGGGTTTAATATAACGGGAACACTATCTTGAGCGCAGGCTACAGGAAGTCAAAAAAGACGCCTTAGGGAGACAAAAGACTCACCTTCAGTCAATATCGGAGAGGAATCCAAAGCCTCGCGAGTTAGAGCGGCTTTAAACAGGGGGGCTAAAAATAGGAAAAAAAAAAGCGGACTCTCCGAGGGGAGCAAAGGCAAGGGTACTCCGAGTCCTATAATGAGTAATGCCGTTATGATCCGAAACTCATAAATTTTCGAATGCAAGGAGAGCAAATATAGCAGGCAAAAATCATTCACATGAGAACTTGGGACCTTATGGTGGGATGAAGAGGTAGAGAATTTCTATGGGAATAGGTTCCTTAACTACGGGGGGGGGTCCACGGGTGGCTCGTTTGGGGGAGGGGGGGGTGACCCTCTAAACGTAAACGGGAGGATGTCTAAGACCTGCGTCTAGGACTCTTCGAAATGGCAAAGGGAGGGGCGGGTATCTCTGCCAGTGGAAACAAGAGAATCTGATGGGATTCCATAACAAAAACGCAAGGGGCAGGGGAGGTACAAAAAAGCTGAGAGGTTGGGACAATGTGGTTTCTACTCTGAGGGCGAAAGGAAGAGAGACTTCCCATTACAAAAGGATGAAGACTCCAGAATATGGAGAGCCGTTTAATCGGGCTACAGGCGCAAAACAAAAAAGCGCAGCATTTACCTGTCCTTAAGCCGGATCCGAAGACAGGCGGTCTACGGGAGGGGGGGCGCGGCTACTCTCTTAAACGGCGAATCTCCACCGAGAGCGGGAACCAGAGTCGATGAGTAAAGCAAAACGCGAGGTCACTCCATAGACCGGGAGCTTGAGCTTGCGAGAACTGACGAAAGGAGGGACTCTCTTTATATGCAAAAAATTAAAGAAGGAGCGACCTCTACCTAATCGCAGGGGGCTCGGCCAAGAATCCGAGAAGAGTGCTGAAAGCCGTTCTGAATGCAACCGAGCAGGAATCTCACAACAAACCCGGATTGAAGAAAGTAGGATGTCTTTGTCGTGATTCTTAATAAACGGAACTCCAGGGAAAAGGTCCGGGGAACTTCCTGCCGATAACCGGTTCCGTTAAGAGGAAGTCTCCTTCCTTCTTTCAGGAAGTTCTTACGGCCATCACTCTCCATAAAGAATAGTCTGTTCCAAAGGGAGCAAAAGAGAAACGAAAGGAGGTCTTCTGTGCCTCGGCAAAAAGCACGTTCAGGCTCAGGGAGGAAATTCCACCGAAGTGGGGAGGCGAGGGGATACACTTTCTAGACTCGCCGCCGCGCCGCCCTTAGAAAGGGTTCGACTGAGGGGGTGTACTTTCGGAAAGGAGCTGTTAGGTTGAAGCGTCGCCCGGCCACTTATCGGGGAATTCAAAATCGAAAAAATCGCCGTCCTCAGTGCCTTCTAGGATCCACATAACCCAGGGGAGGGTCAGAAACCTTCTGGAAAGCGAGGGCGGAAGGGTAAAAAAAAAAGGAAGGTCCTATTATGGGACCTCCATCAAAAATAAGCTGGTAACCTTTCCGAGAACCGCGAGCGCCGCATGAAAAGAAGGAAAAGCGGAAGATCACAGGGCTCGAGGAGAGTTTCAAAAACCTCCAATTTACTGAATGGACTGGGGTAATGTACATGACCGGCGCGGCCCTCGCGATAAACAAGACCCACTACAAGAACTGTTTCAGGTAGGAGGGAAAGCCTGAGGCAGGACGGAAGGTGCAAAAAGGCGGACGGGCAAAACGGGAAGTCTTTTAAGCGAGGTCACTCCTCCTGACTCAGAGGGACGATTTCTACTTGCTTGTAAAGAGGGGGCGCAGGAAAGACCGGTTGGAAAGAAAGTAAGCAGCTGATGTCGTAGGTAGAAGGGTTCGGAGGGTAGTGGAAGAGGAATCAGATTCAGGCTCGTCGTGAGAAGCAGGGAACGGGAAGGGACGTTGTTTTTAGTGCGATAACCTAAGTGAAGAGAGGGTCAGGGGGCAAGCAGTTCAATAAAGAGAGGGCCGCGCTGCCGAAACGAGGGGCATTCGTGGAATTAAAACCGAGTAGGCCAGGGGTCGCTAACTTGGGGGATGACGGAGTCGGATTTTACCCGAAAAAGAAAGGAGGCTGACTGTGTGTTGGGGGGTGGAAGACGTACACACGGTCTCTCAGGAAGGTATGTTCAGAAGCGAGATTGAACATCCTGTAAGGGAGTTGTGGAGGAAAGGAGGGGGGGGGAAAGGTCCTGTTACTTAGCAGGTCATCACCGAGAGGGAAAAAAAAAAAGAAAAGAAACAAACGAGCTTCCTTAGCCGAACGTAAATGACTGGAACGCTGCTCCAAACAAAAGTGAAGGAAGACAGGTGAATCAAGAGCTGAAGGGGGTAATGGAGAAAAGGGGGCAACATGAAAATTATCTAAGAAACCTACTCTAAAACCCAACGGGCAAGACAAAAATCAAAAACTGTGCCGTCACAGAAAGGATGCAGGAAGGGCCCTCTTTCAAGGGGGGGGGCCAACTGGGAAGGACCAAGAGACACCGTATCGAGAAAAAGAAACAAAAAACAAAGCTTAAAACGGGGGAGAAAGGCACACTCTGGGGAAGTAAGGACCACACCCGCCTGAGCCATGGGGGGGGGTTATTTGGGGGGTTCACTACACAAGTTCTCGGGGAGTTGCCTTACCTGAAAGGGGTCGGGTGTTCAAAGACGACTTGACAAGAAAACGAAAAGCCAACCTTGTGGGGGAGGGTTTCTGTTCTCACCGCCGGGTTTTTCCAATCAGGAAAATTGTCCGGCAAATACGGTCAAGCTACTTAGCCCTCAAGCAAGCCATTTTTCCTACAACCGTATAGAAGAGCGGGGGGCGCTATTAAAAAAAAAGGTAAATGAAAGCCGACACACCATAGAGGAGAGGACCGAACAGGGCTGTCCCCTTTAAGGAGAAGAACCCGCCCAGGTCAAGGGAGCGGTTTTTGGAAGACAGCGGGAAGCTTATGCCACAAGGAAGCCGGGAGGAGGAAAGTTCTTACTAGTTACTTGGAGACCCGAGACCTCAAGGCGCGAGGGGAAAAGGGATGGGAAGAGAAAGAGGTCCTCGAAGGGGAACAACTCTCCCAGTTCCAGGGGGCCGCCCTCTCGGACTAAGAGTAAAACGTAAGTCATTGCTGGAAGGGGGGGGGACAAAAGCAAAGCAGGTGTGTTTTGGTGGGGGACGGCGAAAGTAAAAACAAGCCAAGTCTAAGAGGGGATCCGCATGGGCAAAACCGTTCCTTAAAGAAAACAAGGGAGTCAAGGAAATAGAGTAGTTGAGCCTGAGACTCTCTTGAAGAAATGGGAAAAGGCGACCGCACCTGTGAAGATACGAAAAAATCCCCTGACGAAAAATGCCACCAGGAAAAGGGGACGGGATACAAATACCAGGATTTATAAGGCCCTGGGAGATACAAGAGGACTTCCATCTCGTTCAAAAAATAAAGAGGTAGGCACTATCAGAAACGATATAGAACGCAACTACGCCATCGGTCAAGCCCTCTTTCCAACGAAGACCTCCTTGCCGGGCCAAAGCTCTGCGAAATAGGCTGGGAAGTACCTCTCAGGCGGGGAGGAGGCGCGGAATTGAACAAGGCGTTATAAAGAAAGCTAGGTGTTTTTCACGGCTGCGAAGAGTAATAGCTAAGAGGCACAAAAAGTCGGGTCGCTTGCCTGTGGGGCGTATGGGTAAACGATGGTGATATAGGTTCTACTCGAAGAGTGAAAAGTTTCGGCCACTCTTCGCTATTACCGGGGAGTACCCTTCCTATTTGGGTGCTACTAAAAACAAGAAACCGTGTTAACAACGTGACTCTGCCTCTCTCTGGGACATAACGCTCTAGAAAAGACTAAAGGATTGAATTGAGCAATCAAAGAACGGAAACGAAAGCCTGCCACCATTTTCTAATTCGGCTTTATAAGACCCGCGGTATTACCGCAAAGGGGGGGGGCCGGACTCAACTGCATAAACGATCAAAGGGAACCACGCGGACCTTCAAAGGTGAAGCATCAAGCTCGACCGCTGGGAACGGGGGGAGGAGCCTTTTCAGGGCGAGGGGGGAGAAGTGAAGTGAGACGTTTCAAGTTAAAGGGCGGTCAGGGGGGACCGTGGCTCTTTCCTTACGTCAGGAGACCCGCAACCGGATCAATTCGTTACAGACATTCAGGAGGTGAGGGAGTCGTGGAAAAAAACAAAGGGGTTCGGGGGGGGGACAGAGTCATCAGGCAAAAGAGGGGAGGGGGAAGCTTGAAGGCATGTGAGTGGAGGCACAACCTGTTTATCAGAACATCCGGAGAAAAGAAAAGAAAGGGATAGGACAATCGCGAGAGAATCTGACCACTAAGGAAAGCGCCAGGTTGTCAATTAAAAACACCGAAAAAACCCTCCCGGGGAAAAGGGACATAGGGGTGAAAAAGCCACACTAGGACGCACGGGGCAAAGAAGGGAGAGCGGGGACTGGTCCGAAACAAACCGGGGCTGGAGGGGAGAGGGGCGAAAGGTAGGGAAGAGGGCGCCATGGGATTAACAGGGTGACAAAGAGCTCCCTTAGGTTATCAAACAGGCAAAGAGGACGCTCTGCGAAAAGGAAAGAAAACATATGTGCGATCCTGACAAAAGACTGAAAACCTATACATATAGACAACAATCCGCCGGGACAATAGACTGCTTACGACGGAAAAACGCAATGCGTCACGTCGCCTACTATAGGGGGGACAATCGAATTATAAATCCCGTTCCGATTCTTTGAGGAGAAGGGAAAAGAGATCACGTGGCGCTCAATGGAAAAAAACTAAAGAAGAGCCCTGTCAGGACCTTGCACCTCAGTAACATGGCCACCCGAGAAGGGGAACAGGAAAAAGGAAACCGGAGTTTGGTTTCCTATTATCGAGAAAACTTATTGGCAATCAGAAATCCGTCTTCGGGTTGCCAACAGATGCTATCTTCACACATCGGGGGGTAGGAGAGGGGCTGGAACCGGGGAGACGTTCTGAGAAGAGGGGTAGAGCCATTTGACCGGGGAATTCTTTGGGTGAGGGTAACACAGTGCAACATTTACATCACGTGAAAAGAAAGGCCCAGATTCCTATGTTAAGGGGGGGGGTTCTAAGCCTCTTTTAAGGCCTGAGGCGGAGACAAACAGTGGAAAGAAAAAAAACACAAGACGAGCGTCTCCATCAACGTAAGAAGTGGGGGCTAGACCGGCAAAGACGGAGACATGAGGAAAACCCTAGCTAGACGGGCGCTTCCGGAGACCTTATCATCAGGAACCCTAGACGCTGAGGACAATAACTCGGGACTAGAAGGACAAGGCACTTATCTCGTTAAGATTCTAGAAAACGGAGAGCGGAAAATTTCAACTTACTACAGGTTACTACGGAGCGGCGAAAAAACAATGAAGAGTCTTCCTCTGGAGGAATGGTAAAAAAACAACGCCAGGACAGGGCGGATCTTACGATCTCTGAACAGTTGGAAAAAAACAGCGAAGGAGAAAATGACTTTCTCGGGTGGTGGAAAATAAGAAGACCCTCCAAAAGACAAAAAAAACAACTTATTATTGGATAGGAAGAGGGGGACTCTAGCCCCCTTAGACACTCACTTGGGGGATCGGAAGCCTACTTTCCGATAACCTGTGCCTAAGATCAGAGGGAAAATTATCCTAAGGGGGAGAAGAGGGCGTTCACTCTCCATCAGAAGATTCGAAGAAGTTGGATAAGGACGCCGAACTCGAAAAAGAAAAGTTCTTCTTTGCCACAATGAAACAAGCGAAGGTCTCGCAAGATCGAACCATACCGCTAGCGAGGGCACTCTAAACCACCCGCCCGCCTAAGTGGGAGCTTCATAGGCTTTCCGGACGCAGTTGAAATTCGACATGTGAAGGGGGGGGGCCTTCTCCGCCGGCTTAAGCAAATCTCATGCATAGACGACCCGGAAGGGCCGGTGGAAAGCATCGAACTACACCAACAAAAAAAAGGACAAAGGGCGGAAAGGGCAAGTGGACTTTTATCAACTGGGGGGGGGGGGGGGGGGGGGGGTTGGTGGAGGAAAGAACCGCGGATATTACTCAGGTAACAACTCGATGGTTCCCACGTGGAAAAAAACACCTCTAGGGGATTCAGACCGCAAATTGGGACTCCTCAATCTCCTCAGTAAGGGCTGATAACGGTTGGAAAGCAACTAAGTACAATCCTGGTGCTGTTTCAGGTAAAGTTAAGAAAAAGAGGACCCGGACCTCGGCCTCCACCGGGGTGCAGGTCTTTCCATTGTGGAGACAAAGACCTTTCGAATTAGCCAGCGGGGAGACGAAAAAAGGGAGAAAATTCTTGAGCTCTGTACATTGCCGCAACTGATCTTAAAAAGGAGACCCAGGGACCATAAAAGGACAGAATAGGAGGGGGGACGCACTTGGAGGGGGATGGAACCTGTAATCGGTTGAAAAGAGCTCTGGAGAAGCATTCTGATTGGTGGGGGCAAGGCCGAGCACTGACGAAGAACTTGGCCGGAAAGACGGTGAAGTAGTTGGACATTAGCCTCTAGTCTCGTCGTGGGGGGGGGAAGAATCGTAGGCAGAAACGTCGGTGCCTGTTGCTGTATATCCAGTGACTGGGGCCCCTTGAACGCTGGAAAAAGGCTCCCTTCTAAATCTGGGAATGTCCGGGACTGCCAGAACTCCTCGGGGGGGCGGGGGCTACTTGTGAACGAACATTTGGACCGTTAGGAAAAGGGGGGAACTATTTCGTTCAAAGGGGGGTGGCTTTTTAGAGGAAGAGATGGCCCAGTTTCTTTACTGCGGAGGTGGTTTGTCATTAGCCCACCCTCGACCGCTTAAAAAGTGGTTTCCGGAGGAAGATCCATTTCAGGACTAAAAAGGGAGGGGGGGAAGAGCCGGAGGCAGTAGGGAGAAAGTCTTTGACTTCTCACAAAATAGGAAAAAAAAAAAGAGGAACTAACACGAGGTGGAACTTCGGAAGCAAGGAAAAACGTGGGCACGAAGGCTTAAGAAAAGAACTCCAACAGGACGACGAGAACAGTTTATCCCGAGGCGATGGGCGGGTCAAAGGCCAGTTCAAGTCGGTCCAAAAAAAAAAGAAGAGAACCCAGAAAGGAAGAATCGCTCGCAAAAAGCTCTATTCCAACTGGGAGACCAGGGATGTTACGAAATTCAGGAAAATGCTGGGGCTCAGACGCAAAACGGGTGATATACGTGAGCGTCCCTTCACCCTAGGGCAAAAAAAAAAAAGGCGGTCGGAAGCCTTACTCAACTTGGAAGGGCGCCCTGGGAAAGCTGAAAAACCAAAAAATTCTCATTTTCTGCACTTAACCGAAAAAGGGTTTCGGAGGTTGAGCACTAATCTCCGAGGCTCCTGTTCAATAATGTTGGAGGGGTGCGCACAGAAGGTCTCGCCGGGGTCAGGTTGCAAATCTGTCAAGAGGGGGTCAGTCCTCAAAAAGATTGGAACGAATAGAAAGAATCTAGAAAAACCGGGGGGGAAGAAACTGTCCTGACCAGCTAGATCAGCGAAACGATGGCGAGGAATACGACTGCAAAAAATCGTAGAGGGACCTAAACCAAACTATTCTTATGGACGAAAAGACTGGCGGTGGCCATGAAACTCCGACGCCACCCCGGCTGACCCGTTCCGAGGACAGCTTTCAGGAAAAGATCGGGGAGAAACTTTAACGCGGGAAACGGGCGAACATTGGAAGGACGGTCTTAACTCATCGCATTTCGATGAGACGCTGGTAGCGAGGGGGGGACTGCTCTAACCACCAAGGGCGTCGTCCAAGGAAAGAAACGGTTCCCCTGAGGAGGTTTCCGCACGACGAAATCGGTGCTTGCATAAATTCGAGCTCAACAGGATAAAGATCGGGGAGATCCAACATGGAGTAATGATATCCTAAAACAAAGGTTGAGGAAGAGTCGGAATTAAAGAGACTTTATCCTTCGGAAAAGACTCCGGGTAGTAAAAAGGGTACAGAGCCGCCCAGTTACTGAAGGACCACACGGGGGAAGAGTCATTCACGTAAATTTCCACCTTGAAAGGAAAAATGTTCAGGTAAAGAAAAGGGAGACAACCAGCCGCGAAGGGAGGTGCGGCAAAGGGAGATTAGCATTAACGCTGAACAAAGTCCTCACTAGGAAAGGACCTAAGTCAAACAGAAGATGAGAACCTCCCGCAAAACTTGGAACGTTATCGCCAGAATAGGCGGAAGATGAAATGTATCTCAATCACTCGGTCCTTTTTGGGAATAAAAGACGAGAGCCAGCGTGAAGGAATGCGTAAACTGGAAAGGGGGAGGAGGAAAGGGGTTGCTATATGATTCTACGTGGGAGTGGAACCTCTTTGGTTGTAGCTGCCAACTCGACGGCTTAACGAGAAAAGACTATGTTTCTCTAAACAAGGACAAGAAAAAGGGACAAGGTTCTGGGACCAGCGATATGCTTGAATCTCAGAGACACAGCAACTTTCAGGGAACAGGGGCCAAAAAAAAGGAGAAGACTTTGATGCCGAGAACAATGGGCAAGGGAAACCATTTTATTACTGGACGAAACCGCGTAGGGCCTAAGGGGGGTTGTGTGTTTTTTGGTGGGGTTAAAACGCGGTTTATCTCCGGTTCCAAGTCAAAACGGTTCGAAAAGGGCGGGAACAGGTTAGAAGACACGGTCGGCGCTTCTTCATAGAATACCAGTTCATTTTATGAAAAAGGTAATGGGAACGGGGTCAGGAAGTCCTAAAATGGAGGAAAAACCGCATTCCAGGGAAAAAGCATCAGGAAGAAAAGGTGTCGGACACTTCTGCTTTTGGGTAGTGGAAAAAACAGGGGCATTGTTCTGCTCAAACATGGAGGAAAACGGGGGGGGGCCTTAGGGGGCTGACGCTCAGGGGTATTAGGCGGATAATTCAGACAGGGCCTACTTCCATAAAGATATTCGAAAGGGGATAAGGAGAGGGTCTATCTCTCTTGAAAAGACGAAAGAAGGGGGGGGGGGGTGCCTTACACAAAAGCAGGTAGCTAAAAGTAATGGCACAAATCGACGCGCAAAAAAAGAAAGGGACAAAAATCGTTTCCAACTGCTCCTCACTTTCCAAAAAAACAGCGAGTTGGTTGGGGAAGAAGGCCCAGGTCAAAGCTTTGGGGTGATACAGGGAAAAGAACGCTACCAGTTAAAGAGAGACACTGGTAATTTATCGGGAACACAAAGAGGTGCTCTTCCTCTACAGGGCAACTTCGGAAAAGAAGAGCCATGAAGGTCATCCTTCACCCAGTCAGCGGGAATATAGGAAGCCGGAACACCCTCAACAAGCATCCAGCATGGAGTGAAACCTTTCATACGCTGCAAGCAGGGAAGTCACGGAAGAAAAAGAGGGATCATATCCGACACTTCAACTTCGGAATTATAACCGTGGAATGAGGGATGTTGGGAGGCGAAAAAACGAGCAATTTCCTAGGGACCGACTGGAAGAGAGCGGGAGGGAAAAAGAATGGACCCTTTAAACCTCTGCCTAGGGGGGGGGAACAGGGGAACCCGGAGGAAGGGTAATACCTGTAAATGAAAAAAAAACGGATGACTTGGCTGCGGGGGGTTACAAGCGCGATCAGACGAGGTGCGCTTCCACGACTAGGACGAGGGAACGTGCTTCTCGGGTAGTGTCGAGGGCATGGGCAAAAGAGGGGGGGGGGCTTTCAGAACTGCTCCTTGTTAGGGGATACATCCCTCCCTATCGCAAGGTTGAAGGAATTGGGACGCCGAGGGTGAGGGAGAAAGGGTCGAAAGCACAATCTAGTCGGGTGGAAGACTCTCTAATAAGGGCTCCTGCCTCTAAGAAGAGCTAGACAGCAAAGAAAGCCGGGGGAGAAGGTACGAAACTAATAATCAAGCCTCTCTTCAATTGGGAGAGGCGAGCGCTTGGCATACAAGAAAAACGGAACTCTTTTAACAGAAGGCGGTCAAAAAAGGGGGCAAACGGCGAAATGCACAAGGGAAACGTAAAAAGTGTACTAAAGAGGCAGGGGGGAATCCCTTATGGAACCTGAGAGTCTGGACTCTCTGTAAAAAGGTACAAAAGCAAGAAACATTCCGTCCGTGGAATCTACGAGCAGGAAAGGGAGGTTCTCGGCAAAAGGCGCAAGACAACTTTCTTTAAGCAGAAGGCCTAATTACCGTAGATAAACAAAACAACTATATTAAAAAAAGATTGGAGAACTTGGAAGGACCCCTCGTTCACAAAAATAAGGGGAAAAGAATGGGGCCGAGAAGGCCAAAAAGTCGATCCTTCAGGCCAGGGGGCTGGGAGCACGGAAGTCATACAGAAAAGTCTTTACTCACTTTAAAATAATCAATTCAGACTGTGCACCGCGACGCTTGAAAGAGAATTGGCGAGGGAAAAGATCTGGTTCAAGTGAGAGAGGGATATCACACTTACATCTTCTATCTCCCAAACCTATGGAGGGAAGAGGAGGTCGAATCTTCCAGGGCCGAAGGGGAGTTGGGGGCGTGCCGCCCCAGAAAACCTTCTCAAGCTCAAGCAGGCAAACGTCCAGTCCCTGGACGTAAAATGTCAATTGGCAAGAGAAGTAAAACACGCAAGTCTAACAAAGTTCGAAAACACTAGGTCTCGCTTCTGGGCGGAACCCTCAACGAGTCGGGGGATGAACGCGCCATAACAAAAAGATAGGTGTCCCGGGCCGCGCACGCGATCAGAAAGGAGTTCCTAGGGAGAGAAAAGGCACCTGCTTTTACAACGGGGGTGCAAAAAAGAAAAAAAAAAGGACCTGCTGCGAGGGAAATTGGCAATTACGAGGAAAGGGAGCGAGCGAGGATCCAACAATGCTTCCTTTTCAGGGGGTCGTGGCCAGGGGACTGTGGAATAAGTTGGGGCGCTAGGGCTCCTATGTCTCGGTTAAGGAAAGTCAGGATCACAAAGCGAGGCACGGATCGGCACGCCCAATGGGAAGATGCAAAATAGGGCGACGGACACTTATTTAAAAGCCGGCAAAGGCAGGTCAAGCGAGGTGACCGGACGTTTGCGTAACTAATCAGGGGAGGGAATCGATTGGACGTACATCAAGGGGGGGGAAGGAGTTGTCATGAAACTCCAAAAAAATGCTCGTCGTGTCGAGGTGCTCCACGCCGAAAGTCTTTTTGGCAAGGGAGGATAAACTTCAACTTAAAAACTGGTGAGAAGGAACTGACCTATCCCAGGGAGACCCAGGGAACGAAGGGCCAGACTCTCTGGTTTCTGTGGGGGAAATTTCACCTGATAAATGGAGGGGGAGGTAAGACTTCTGGGATTTACCTTGAGTTGCCAAAGGAACGAAAAAAGTCTGCATTAGTTTTTCATTAACGCCACTCGGAAGCGAAACCCGGAGGTTCACTATAGAAAGTCCGCTATACGACTGGATTTTTGGGGAGGGACGGTCATTATGACTCACTGGTCGGTGAAGCTCACGAAAAAAACCAGGGACGTCAATACATCCTTCCCTAAGGAGCCTGAAAACAGACCACCGTGACTTTCACGGGACTACCTCTAAACTAACTCCCCCGAGGGGGAATACAGCCATGCCTCATGACTCAGGGAGGGAAAGGAATGCCAGGACCGGGGGGGAGGACGAACACTACTCCTCCCAACGCCCCATCAAAGGGCTAACCGGGAAGCTTATGCTACTGCGGAAAAGTCCGAGGGGTCGATGGCTGCTCTGCGTCATGCAAAGGGACGCGGGGCTCGAATAGGACTATCGGAAAAACCTTCAAAAAAGGGAAGGCGGTGGTCACTCGATCGTGGGAAAAAAAAAAGTCCCCTTGGGTGCGCAACCTTTTCGGAACTTCTACAGGATTCGAAGGGGATAGGTACAGGAGAGTCGGGGGGGGTCGAGTAGAAGATGGGGAAAGCAAAAGGAGGCGAGGAGAAAGGTCATTAATTATGCTTAGGGCGCACAATAAGGATCGTCATTTTAAAACAGGGGGATTCCTACAAACCAGGAAAAAAAAAAACGTCTAACTCAGTAGAAAATCTACGCCACCAAAGAAAAAGAATAACGAACCTCTTCGCAAGAATACTACAGTCTAGGAGGAGCAAACTGACAAAACCAGACTAAGACGAAGGTCCCCGCAGACCCTTCAAACAACCAGGATCAAACGCCCTGTGAAAATTCCCGTCAAAAAGGGGGATGTTCGGGAAAGATCTTGGGTTCAACCAGAGGATTTCCACGCTCTTTCCAGATGTGTACGGGTGAGGACGTTTCTGGAAGGGTATGTTCTAGATTGGCTAAATCTTCAGGGTAAGGAGCCTGTCTTGTCCTTAAAATCAAGGTGACTGGAGGACCCCGGTCCGGGAAGGAAGGTGTAAAAGCCCGGATACCCGGAACGTTTCCTTCAGTCGGGGAGAGACAAGCGTAAACTATCTCAGAAGGGGATCAAGCGTTTCAACAACCTGTTCGACTAAAAAAATTCTAAGAAACCCAAAGAGGGAAAATGGGAAGATAGATAGCAATGAACTTATTGGATGAGCGTCGGTCTGGCTCCAAACCCGGCTACTTGCACAAAAATCGGAGAATACCGGGCGGAAAGGGGAAACCCGGGGGACGTTAAAATGCGTTCACAAGGTAGAAGAGGAACGCTCTTGCGTAAAAATTGCCTCTCCGCTGGCGGCGCAGAAAAGCAGAAAAACAGCCGAACTCGGACCTCACCCGTAAGCCTTCTTTCAAGGCACGGGGAAGAAAGGGCACATCTCTTCAGAAACGATGGAAAGAGGACGGAACTCAGAGGGCGTCTGCTCGTGTGGGCATGTCTTTCACCCCAGAAAAAAAACGTTTTTGTTTAACGAGAGCTCTAGATTACTTACAAAAAAAGAACAGGATGCTTATCTCGTTCCTGGGGGCTAGAAGGAAAGGGGGATCTTATGAGTCGGGAGAGTCCTTTGGGGAGGACGGCCAACTCCTCGGCGACTTTCAACCAGGCCTGTCTACCGTCTGCCTATGGGGGGGGCAAAACCCTCACACCTTAATTGAAGGGGCGGGGCCTGTCCTCTCGAAGCGGAACAATCGCTCCTAACAAACTCAGCTCTTCCTGGAGGTTTCCCCGGGCCGCCGGACGGT
>Ga0179591_1337941_pt1 | contig 14666 bp, 23 predicted proteins | sample CZOMad2_1_08_16f_FD_182891 | JGI IMG/M metagenome (GOLD analysis project Ga0179591, IMG submission 182891) | Vadose zone soil fungal communities from Angelo Coast Range Reserve, California, USA - CZOMad2_1_08_16fungal (PacBio error correction) | ecosystem: Environmental > Terrestrial > Soil >...
GGAAACAAATTGCAGGAGGAAACGACCCGTTCCCCGAAGGGGACTCGCGTTGAAAAGGGGAACCGAAAAATAGCAGAACCGGACGCATTCAACCCTGAAAAGGGAAGGGACCCAAAGTCTGCATGATTTCAACAAATAGATACAAGGGGGGGGGGGGGAATGAGGGGAAAGGATAAACAAAAAGGGAAGGTCGTAGCACGGGGCCAAATATAAAGAAAGACAGCCCACTGTGGCCATTCACCACATAGAAATGTACGGTTGAATCTGCGAAGGTCGATGCCCCTAACCCAACTACGAAAGAAACCTGCGGATATAATAAATAGAGACTATCGAAAGTGACTCAAAAGGGTGAACGCTCTGTTGGATGTCGGGGACATTCATCGGGGGCGGGAAAAAGAAAAGCCTGGCGACATCTCGGGGGGGAACACAAACTCGCTACCTCAGTGAGTGGAAATTGCGGTTTTAAGAAGAACAGGGCATGGGGCCAATGGGTTGAAAAACGTTGTCACTTCGGGTCAAGCATTTAAAACTTAATAGGCAAGAACTGTTTGGTTCCCGGCTGAACGCAGACGAGTCCAGGGTTAGGGGTCGTAGATCAGAAGGAGGGCGCCCGCCTACCCCGACGAGCAGGGGTGATCAGATGCCAGATTTCGAAGGGCGCATCAGCTCAAAAAGATCGAGCGTCACGAGGTGGACAGCGAACACCAAGCCGGGGAACAAAAAGGGGACCGGTAATCCGAGAACCTGGGGAAAAGGAGGCTTCCTTAGGGAAAAAGGGGAGGACCAGATAGGGGGCAAAGAGGTAATCACAAAGGGGAGGAAGCAGCACTGAAAAAGGGGGGTCGTGGGAAATCCGAACTTGGCCCCGGCAAACGGGGAAGCATGTGGGAACCCCCCTCCGGGTGTGAAGTGGTCGTACAAGTGTACCCGGGGGGGGCAAGAGGCCAAAAATGCGGGACACGGGAAAAGGGGAGAGGAGGGGGGGTTACGACTATCAAAGGGCACAACATTAAGAGAGCGGGGGGGGTGGTTCATTGAGAAAGTTATGGGCGTTGCTAAGAGGGGGAAAGGACTCGGGCAAAAAGCGTCGCGAGCAACTCCCTAAGTAAGGTCGGCCAAAACAAAGTGTATCGACCTTTCTCGGAAGTGAGGAGTATACCTGGTCAAAAGGGGTGGTGAAAGTTGGAACATGCCCCTCCCGAAAAAGTTTTACGGAAAAAGGCGAAAGGAAAAGTTCAGATCATTATGTTCAGGAAAAAAGGTCGAACAACCCGATAGAAAAACAAAAAGGACAAATAGTCTCAGAAATCCCGGAAGGAAAAAGATTCTGTAGAACTCCATCTTGGCCTCAACAAAGACCGGTTTGGGCCGGGAAATGGGGGGTAAAGAGAAATTGACAGTAAGATATGTCCCGACATTGTGAAAAAGGCCCGGGAACGTTACAATCGCAAACGAATGAATTTCCTAAACAAAACCAAAGGAAGACTGCGTTTGAAAAGGAAAAAAGAACAAAAAAAATCTCAAGAAAAGAACCTGTGGGTTGGACACTGGAGTACCGTGAAGAGGCAGGTCAGAGGCCAAGCAATAGGGGGCCGAGGGGGAACGTGGGTTCTGTGCAAGTGAGAAAATCAGAAAACTACAGACCCCGAAGGGGGAAAAAGGGGAAGAACGCCTGCCGTTCACTGATGAATTAAAATAGGTACAAAAAATTCCGCAGAAAGTGTCGACGGGTGGCCCATAAGGTAATTCTCAAAGAAAAGAAGGTTGGACTGACGCAGATGGAAGGATGATCTTAATGGGAAAAAACTTCACAGAGAGAAACGCAGGAAGGATTGAAAACGCAGCGGAAAAGACACAGCCACTGATGAAAAGAAGGGGCCAAAACACGGTTTCGACATTAACGAGCCTCAGAGTAATGGGGGAGGCGAAAGAACATATGGGGAACGAAGGTTGTCAAAAAACAAAAGAGATTCGTGGAGTGTTTGAGTCGGGAGCTGCAAAAGGAAGCAAGGAAAGCCGGGGTTTCACACAGAAAAACACTATCAGCAGGGGGGACGACGCCGGTCCTCCGAAGGAAAGACCAACAGAGAAGTTGCAAACGGATAGAATGAAACGAATTGTGGTAAAAACGCGGGTTACAGTTGACAAAAAGAAAGTGTCCGGTGTTGGGGATAGAGAAGGAAAAAGAAAGACAAGAGGCCTAACATAGATTGACGAATTTGTGTTTATTTGGTGGGGAAGGGTCCGACGATATACATCCGGAACAAAAGGAAAAACTGGAACACCGGATTGTCAGAAAAAGATCTATATCAAAAAGGCGTGAAAGTTGGGGGAACGAACCGACGGATACGGAAGGGTCAAATTAAAAAAACTAAAAAAGGACAAATTCCTTTTCAGATGTGGGGGTCAATCTGCTTAGATCAGTTCGGAAAAGACCTTCGAAAAACACGCCAAAAAAAAAAGACATTGTGTAGGCAGCTAGTCGGGGGGAAGAGGTGTATGGGGAGATAGGGGGATTGAGCAAAGGGAGAAGGTTCCACGGAAAAAGAAAAGACAACTTATTCAAGAGATCCATATAATGCGTATCACAGGGGGGGGAGAAAGCCATGTGTTAATACGGTGAAGGACTGAGAAAAAAACAAAACAGTCAAAAAACAAGAAAAGTTCTTTTGTCAAAGGGGATTCTCAAAAATAAAACCCGAAGGCAATGGATCGAAAGGGAAAAAGCCGGTTTTACGGGTTGGGGACCATCAATTTTCAAAAAAGGACATCAACTGGGGAGAAAGATGATTTGAAGTAAAATTAACGGATTTGTCCCATTAAAACAAAGTCGAATGGTGCGGAAAAAAAACTGACACGGGTCAAAAGAAGGGGGGAAAACTTTTGGGAAAACAGGTCCTTGGTGTTGAAAGGAAACCAGTGCTTGGAAATGGGTGAAACCATTTCAAAAAAAAAGGGTCCGGAAGGGGGGGGGGGGAAGGGAGCAGACAAACGACGCAAAGAGGGTTGTTGGGTAACTTTCGAAAACGAAAGCAACACCAAGCAGGGGGGGAACCATTGCAACAATTTGAAAGTGGATTTCGGTCACTTAAACCACTGTGGGTGTAATTTTGGGGATTGCGGAGGAATCATACCAAAAAAGAAGTAGAAAAGGAAAATAAAAATTAGGTCGGCCCGCAAGACCTCGAGTTTCAAGAAAGACCCCCAACACATTTAAATATGAAACAGAAAAGAAATAGGTTGTTTGACCGAAAAGTACTCTATAGAGGGGAAGGGCCTATCAGACAATCAAAGGGACCTGAACGAAATATTGGAGCACGGGTCGTTACAACAGGGTCAAAACCACCGGGGGGGTTCAAAAGATTCACGAAGGGGGACTTGCCCCGTACCTGAGGTTGAAGTTACCCTAAAAAAACGGCAAAAACCGAACTAGGACGGGAAATGTGTCGAAAGGAGGAACAAAAAGTGATACAAACGGATCATCGATAAACAGAGGACAGAGCACGAAAGACGTGCCAGCGCAATATTGCGAAGGCGTAACAGTCATAACCGGAGAAGGAGAGGGGGTCCTCCTGCACAATCTGGAATGGGATCTCAAAATTGGTGAATACGATGGTCAGTGGAAGAGAAAAAAAAAAACTTTCGAACGGCCAACCCCAAACATGTGGAAGGGAGCGAAGTCCTCAAACGAATGACTATCAGACAATGGAGTAAGCAAACCAAATTCAAAAGAGGGTCCGCGGGAAGAAAAAATCCAACAGAAAGAAAATGGCCAACAACGAATTGCCCGCAAGGGGGAAACGCTTGGAAAGGGAAACAAGGGGAATTAGAGCCAACCTCATCAGGGGGGGTACTGTGTATCGAAAAAGAGGAGTGCCACCAAAAGGGAAAAAAAAACTGTGTCCAAAACCAAGTCGAAGGTCAGCGATCGGAGGTACGTCCGTATAAGGGAAAGTTGTGAACGCGTGACTAAGGCGAAATAAACAACAGAAATTGAGGGGGGAGCAACTAAAATCAAAAAAAAAAAGTTCAAGAAAGAGGAATATCAAAGTTGCGTAGCGACATTGAAATGGGAAAATGACCGCGTTCCCTATAAGCTGGAGTAAATTGAAGGAGGGAAACTCTTTTTGAGGGGGGGGGGGGGAGTAGGTGGGGTGCGCCATCAAAAACACTAGGGCCCCGAAGTAAGAATCGGTCAGTTGGAACATCTTTCCACCCGCAAATATGAAGTATCAGAAAAAGGGGAATAACGATCAACTAAACGGCAAAAGAGAAAACCCCTGGTGGGGGGGGCAGAACGAACCGCGATGGGGATCGATGGCGGAACCGGGTTCCTATCGTCTATTTGGACAGAGGGGGGGATCGGAAAAAGAGGGAAGTTGACAGGTCTTTCGACCATGCTAACTTAGGCAAAAGGAAAAATTGGCACCCGGGAAAGATCGTTCAGAACCCATTGGGAGGAACTGGAAGGGCAGTACGGCGTTTAAGGACTCTGATGGGGGTGGGGGTAAGGGGGTCGGTAAAGAAAAAAAAAAAAAAAAATTGCAACCGTGTAACTCACTGCCGGAGACCCTCAAAAAGCCATGGAAAAAAAAAACCCGAATCCGTTTTGGGGGGGGGGGAAAACGGCGGGGAAGAACCTCGAAGCACCAGGTTTGTATTTTCTGGGGGGTTGCGGACGCCGTTGATGTACAGCAGCGGTTGACCATTTTCGGGGAGGAAGGGAACTCGATTCAAGGAAAGAAAGCTTCTAGCACCTTGTACAGGGACATAAAGAGAAGGTGATGAGCACGAATTCGGAAGGGTGAGGGTGTTGTTGAGAGGGGGGGAGACAAAAATGCTGAAACGCGAATAGGTCTGCCGCGCAAGGGGGAGGAGGCAGTGAGAACAGGAAGAAAAGATTTCAAAACGTCGCGCAGCAAAAAAAAATAGATAGCATAAGCCAGGGCCGGTTGACGAATCTGGCGCGCGGCGCAGCCGCTTCCAGGAACCTAAATCAAGAAGATCGGAAAGCAAAATTACAGGGGGGAGAAAATAAAAAGATCGGGCAGTCAATGGAGATCAAAAAAGCAACAAGGGTTTCCAAAAAAAAAAAATAACTGGTAGCCCACACGGAAAGGCCGAGGCCAAAAGACCACACCGACGGGGGGGAACATAACAGTTATCGAAAGATAATAAAGAAAGGATAAGAAAAAAGGCAATGCTCAAAGAAACATTTGTTTCTAAGACCCAAGTGGCCGCGAAACGGCGCACCGGGTGGGGGAATATAATGCAACGGCATGGTTCGGGGGGGGGTAAAAACAGAAAACAAAGAATGTTGGGGAACAATGATCGGGAAAGGGTGCGGAGGCCAATCGGAATCACCTACCCAAAAATCACTTAGCGCCCGTTGTGCTAAGTACTTGGAGAAAGGGAAGGTAGAGGGGGGATACGGGAGCAAAAGATTGAAATTACTTGACTCCAGAAAAGAACCCTGGAACTCGGGAAACGTCAAAACTCGCCGGCCCAACCAAGGGGGAGGGCCTATGCAAGGAAGGGAAGAAGGAAGTAAATCAGCAAAACCGGCACGTACCTTTAAGGAGGAAAGCCTTGGAAAAAAGGGGAAAAAAACTAGACTGGCGAGAAAAATGACACAATGACAAACCTTTCTACGCGGGTGCGGAATTTTTTGGTAGAGGGGCCGGACAGAGCAAAACGATGCGACCTGACAGGGGGACGTCCTCCGAAGAGGGAAAAGATAGCGGAAGTATACCCGCCAGCGTGGGGTGCACGGCGGCGGGTACACGCGGGAAGTCGAAGAGTCCACGAGAAGGTGAGGTTCGAGGGGGAAGGAGCGTCCAAAAAAAAAGACCAGAGGGTCCTAAGACAGGCTGTCTGGCAAGAAATAGGGAAAGGCAATCATGAAAAAGATCACTTCTATAGGGAGAAAAGGGAAAGAAGAGGGCAGTGGGAAAGGGGGAGACCCGCCAGCTAGAGTTCGGAAAATAAAAGGGCTGAAAGGGGTTGGGCACGAGCTGGGGAAACGAATGTCGTTCAAAAAGGGGAAAAGGAAACAAACCGGAGGAGGAAAAAATAGATTAAAAACCGCCTGGATAGCGGTCCAGGGACGAGGAGGAAGGGGGAAAAATGTTTGATGGGACAGACAAGAAGGGTCCTAAAATATGGGTCAAACCTAGAAAAGGAGGAAACTGCCATGAAGTTCTCAAACGATTACAAAAGTAAAGGGGGGTGTGAATGAGGCCGAATATTCGGCAAAGAGAAGCAGATCACTGACCCCTGACCGCAAACCAAAAAAAAGTTGCAAAAAGCGAACGCTGGTTAGGGGGATTTGTCGCTCGAGGACGCGGGTTGAAGACAAAAACCAAAACGATAAGCTACGCTCGGGGGAACGCCACAACGATCTGAGAATATGGAAAGGGGTGGGGACGAAAACCTCGGGAGTCGGCTAAAGGGGGGCGGTAAAATATTCCGTAAGGAAGCGTACAAAAAGGAAAACTCCCGAAACACCAAAATCAAATGTTTCCATCCTCCGAGAAGGTACCCGAAAGAAGGATTTGGGGGGGGTCCGAAAAGAAATTGGAACACGAGGCATCCAAGGTGACTGTGCACCTGGTTTGTAAGGTTTCAAAAAAAAACTCACGGGCTACTAGGGGCCTGATAATAGCCATTCGGAAGGGGGAGTTGGCCCGGTCGAAAAAAAGTTCAGCAGTGTAGTGAAACAGGAGCGAAAAAACACCCCCGTCATGCTCGGGGGGGGTACAAAAATGCCAGGGTCAACAAAAAGGCAGGGACTGACTGCAGGGCGCTGAGGAGGTTTACAGAAAAAGGTCACTCAGCAGGGAAAGCAAAATGAAACAAGGTCGTGTGGAATGGAATCCGAAGAAAGACCTCAGGGGAGTAGTGCGGAGGGGGCAACAAGAACCGGGGCGAGGGGAAAAAAAAAAAAAAGGAATCAGAACAAAAAGGTTCGCAAATCCGGCGTATCGTGAGTGATGGGCACCAAGAGGTCTCCCAAACTGGATATTTGGTCCACGCCGTGGGAGTGCGTAAATCCACTGAGGGGGGCTTGTCGAGGGGTGTAAATGGCGTCGGAAAAAAAGTAAAAAAACATGTGGATCTTCGTTGATGACCGAAGGGAAATCAAACTGAAAGAGGGGGCGGTTCAGATGAGGGGGAAGTTGGAAAAAAAACGCCATAAGAATGGCAAAGAATCGGGCGCGGGGGGGACCTGGGGGCTACCAAGTTCAGTTCGTCCAAAAACAATGTATATAACCGGGGGACGACCGGGGCGTAAGAAAAGGAATTAGGACGGTGGGAGGGAAAAACGGCAAGCCCGATTGTAGTGAACGTAAAAAATGCAAAGGTATTTCATCGCAAAGGAACCGAAACCCCGAGACAAAACCGATGAGACATAACGACAATCGTGGTCGGAAGCATGATAGCCGGCAGTAAACATTTCCATGCGTTAGCGGGGAAAAAGGAACATTGCCCAGGGGGGAACAAGGGGAAAAAAAAGTATGTCCAGGGGGGGGGACAAAAAAGCGAAGGTAACAAGGCCCTATGGCGGGACCAACAGCGCAAAAAACAAGCTCAGCAGGAGTGGACTGAAAGGCAGGAATGAAGGCCAAAAAACGTTGGTTTTTTTTGGAAGGGACGGTTTTCAGTGCCTGGGGGGGAAAATCGGCGGATCAGAGGGCCTACAGAACCTAGCTCGGAAACCGGGGGCTTGGGGGAAAGGTGGGGGGGAGTAGCAATGAAAAAACATGTACAAAAGCGAAAAAGCCAGGCCTAGTGAAACAACACCCGATCTGAAGTTGAAGAAGGGGGGAAGAAATATTTAAAAAATGGGCAAAAAATTGGCAAAAAAAAAAAACGACCAATCTGGATTGGAAGCCGAAAGTTAGGGCCAACGCGGGAAGTCACAGCAGAAGGACTTAAAAAAAGGGGATTGCGACAAAGAATAGGAAACGCGTATATGAAGGAAAAAAACTCAGAGGAAATTCTAAACGCAGAAGCAAACACCGGGCACTCTTGTGTGACTAAAGAAGAGAAAGAGGAGGGAAATAAGTAAAGGAAGGGTTGTGCCAGAAGAGGAGAGTGGGTGGGAAGTGAGGGGGGGATCTTGGGGAGAAATGCAACCGAGCCGAAGGGCAGTCCCTCCCAGCAAAAAAGAAAGAGACGCGGGGGACAAAAAAATGGGAAGAACAGGCGCCTGGAATTCCCTGGGATGGACCGGCGAATGAGGGTGCATGATCGGGGGTTGAACACGAAGTCGGTGTTGTGAGGGCGGTCAGGGGTTGCGACCGCAAAGGCGGGGAAAAACAGGGAATAATTTTTGTGCATGGAAAAACCAGGGTCGTCAGCATGGACGAAAGGAGCAAAAAGTGCAAAACTCTGGGGGGGAACTCGGGTCGCCATGAACACAACAGGACAACGTTAGAGCCCGGGAGAGAATTTCCCAGGGCCGGAACTCAGGAAAGCCTGCCATAGTCTAAAGGGGGCATCAAAAAGCGGGGTGACGGAATATCGGGTCGGAAATGGACTCGTACGCAGCCCCGACCTCCAATGGGGGGGTGAGGAGGGCTATGATGGTGGCGAATAGGACTAGTGAAGTGGGGAGATGGGAGAGACATTAAATGGGGGGGGCGTTCTCAGGGGGAGGGTCAAAACGCCGTGCCATCCACAAGGAAAAAAGAGTTTAAAGAAAGAGCATAACACAGGTAGACGAAAAAAAAAAAATAAAAAAACGGAGCGAAGCACATTCTAGTTAATAAAATGTCGTCACGCAACCTTAGGGGAAAAGTAAGGCCTTACTACCAACGTGATTCTGGACCGCACAGCAGTTTGGCACCCATGACGTCAACGTCGTCCTTTAGTTGGAGCAACGAAAACAGGCAGCAGTACACGGAGGTGAGAAGGGAGGGGGTGCCTGATGAAGGAGGTTGTACAATACAAAACCTCATGGGGGGGTGCGAATTTCCCGGAGGTAACTAACGTAAACTTGGAACGGGTGGAAAGAAAGTGCTGGGGTAAAGTCAAAGAACAGGAAATTGGGAGAGTGGAAGGGCAGTCTCCCACCACTCGGACAAAAGAGGGGGGGTTTGATAGAAAGGTCAGCACAAAACAAAAACCGGGGACTTTGGCCTGACAATCATAGGGGGTAGTCCAATCCGGAACAGAGGTAAGTGTGGTCTTGCTTCGATCCCCTCAGCGAAAAAAGACACAAGGGAGATGAAACAAGATCAAACAGGACATCGAGGGGAAAAAAAACCAATAAACCACTGGGGAATATAAAAGGGTTCAGCAACAAAGATTGAGAAAAAAACGTTCCTGTAAACCAAAAGAGGCCATGTATTCTATCCATAAAGGAGGAATTTTTGTGAGAAAAAGGACGGGGGGTGCAAGCAGTCGGGGGGGGAACCAACCAAAGGGGTTCCGAAGTTTTTCCAAATCAACGGGGTTAGGGGGCCAAACCCCTGAAGACTGAGTGTGAAGGAAATCCGTCTAAACCACTCTTAAGGGAAGGTTGATTCAAGGGTTTCAGTTCGACAGAAGACAAAGACCCGGGAAAGAGCGATACAAAAAAACAGGAGGCAAAAAAAAAAGCATCCCTTACCATCCAGCCTGGAGAGAGCAACGACAGGTAAATCAAGAGAACAGACAGTCCGTCCTCAAAAAAAAAAGAAAAATCAAATGGATGCGCTCTTGGAAGCACGCCGGGGAACGCCAACCGCAAAGACAGGGAGAAAGGAAAAACCCATGGGAAAAAATCCAATAACAGGACTAAGGAAGCAGACATAGACCGTACACCATGGTAAAACCCGGAGGGGGAAAAAAACGTGAAAGTCACGAAACGAGAAAATCAAAGAAACAGCGATTGGGGACTATTAAAAAAAAAAAGAAAAGAAGGGGGGGAGCGTGACGAAAAAAAAAAAAATGCGCGGGGGGGGGGGCCAGGGACACGGGGGAAGCGAATCGTTCAATGGGGGGAAGGAGGGGGGTAGAACCGGCGAAAAGAGGGTGCTGGAATCAGTGACATGCCCCCAGGAGAAGGACGTCGCATGATTATCGTCAACAAAAAAAGAAAAGGGGGAAAATTAGACGTCTGTGGGAGAGCCGGGGAAAAAAAAGGGGGGGAAAAAAAATTGGGAGTAAAACAGTCTCCTAACGTAACTGAGTTTTTGGCAACGAAGGGAAATCCAGACCAAAGGGAGAAGAGAAGGAGGGAAGGGGGGCAAATGGCTGTTGAGAAGGTGGAAAATGAACCTAGGACGCAAAAAAGCTCGGGGGGCTTGGGGGGGGGGAAGTAACCTTACAAACATGGGAGTGCTCGGGGGGAAAGCTCAAAGCTCACAACGAAGACTTCACCTAGTCGGGAGGGGGGCATTCGTTCAAAATCTCAAAAACAAACGGAAGGGTCGCTTCGTCAAAAGAAAAAAAAGTGTGGCAAGGGAGCAGGGGAGCGACCTCGATGGGGGACGAGGACGATAGCGCGCGGTTCAAAGAAGTGGTGGACGGCATCAGAGGGAGAGGAGGATCACGGAGGGAAAAAAAAATTGCCTTCAGGGGGAAAGCCGACATACACGTTATGGCAAGGGTTAGGGGGGGCACTCGGGACAGGAAAAAATATCATGCATCCCGTAAAAGGCAGCCTCTAGTTTCCGGGGGGAGCGAGGTAGGGGGGGGGGGCTGTCGTAAGGGTGAAGTCAGCTGACAACGTGTTCAAACGACCTAGTGAATGAAAAAAGGGAAGAAAGTGCTGAAAGACCCATCAGTGGGAATGTGGCCGGCGAAAACAGGAAAAGAAGCTAAACGTTGGAAAAAATTCCATGGGGAGCAGGAAAGCTGACCAATCGGTTGGAGACAGTAGAGGGGGGGGGGGGCCCATTGGGACAGGGGAATCGGTTAAGGCCAAAACGAGGGATCACCACATTAAAAAAAAATCAAGACAAATTCCGGAAGGAAGGGGTTACAAAAGAGTGAGAAGAGAGACTATGCCTTGGTGTTGGACCAAGAGATCGGTGGGCGAAGGTGGTTCGAAAAAAAGGACAACATATGGAGGGGAACGGGGAAGGCCAAAGTTCTACGGGCTGCGAAAAGGGGCAGCAACGAGTGGCCTGTAAAGAACGCCATCAAAAGAAGGGGCTTAGAAAAGTTGGGCAGTTGAAGACAAGGAGCCGGATCGCAGTCCGAAAGGTACGAGTCCTGGAAGAGAGCCACCACCTCAAGAGTGGGTCCGAAAGAAAAACGATTCACATTCCATGTGAAAATGACAGGAAAACATACCAGGGGTTACGAAGAAAAAAGACAAATTAAAAAACTGGAAGGGAAAAGCAAAAACACCCAAGGTAAAGGAAGTTGAGGACAAAAAGTGGAACAGTCCACGGGTTTGCAAACAATCTAGGCTACATAACAACTACTAGGTCAGGCCGGTGCAGGGGTCAGAAGGTCCCGGCAGGGAGCGGAGCAAAAAAGGTTGTAAGGACTGAAGGAAAAGGTCGTTAGTGAATGAACCGAAAAAAAGAAAATTCATTCAAGCAAGCTTAGGGGTTCAATCGACGAAAAAGTAACGGCCGAATCCAAGGGGAAGAGTACAGTTCTGGCACAGGGATCGAAAAAAAAAGGTTTTACCGATCAACTACAAGGGAAATAGGGGTCCGGGAGCGGAGGGAAGGGGATTATCTGGTAACGCCCTGTAAACTCAGCAGGGGGTCCCATCAGGACGAAACGTCAGAAATTAAAAACCAGCCGCATGAAATGCGCAACAAAAAAGGAACGGGGGCCCTGTGTTCGGGGGGGAAAAAAAAATGGGGACTTGCTGAAAATCATCTCCGGACATGGGGGGGGGTAGAGTACTGAAAACAAATGGAAGAAATGGGGGAGGTTCGAGACGACTTGTCGAGGTTTGCAGAATGGCCGACACGACCCCAATATCGCAGGAATACTGGGGGGGGGGGGAGGTTGCAACACGGCGATATTCGGGGACGATAGTCGTCCTGGAGAGAAGGAGGAGGGGGCGTGGGGAGCGAAATCGATAAGTCAGAGACGAGAAGCGTGGGACTGGGGGGAGGGGAGGGGACAGAAGAGGGTCAAGTACCGAGGCAAAGCTTCTGTGGAGAAAGAGGAAGTTAAATTCACCCAAAAAGGATCCAAACTAAAAGTAGGGATCGGGGCCGAGACATACGATGGCCTCAAGAGATATGGCCACGAGGGAAGAGTCCATTACCCAAAAAACAGGGAACGAGCCTCGTGACATCAGAGGCCGATCCCTGTTGTAGAGAGAAAAAAAAACAAACATAAATCCAATGAAAAAAAAAGAAGGGGGAGGGAGGGAAAAAAGATCTATAAGACCGAAGGTCGGCGGAAAAGAGAGGGGGGCAACACGGAGCTCGGCTTTGTCGGGACCGGGGACCTCATCGGACACCCATAAGCATTCCCCCTTTCCAGAGGGGGAGTCCCTCAGGAGTGGAGGAACCACGGAGACGGCGGATAAAGGGTGGTTTGGGAGGGATCCTAAATCTTCGCAAAAAAAAAGGACATACAAAAAAAAAAAAGGGACAGCGCACGAGGAGGAACACTTCCCTGGAGGGAAGCCAAAAAAAAAAAGGGGAAAAAAAGTCGGGGGGAGATGTGAAAGTAGTTAATCGAGATTAACCGGAGCTAAACCCGGCACCTACGGCTACTCGGCAAAGGAAAAACGATCTCGCCTAAAGAGAAGGTGGGGTAAAAGAAGTACAAGGGGCGGCTCTACTGTCCACTGGGGGGGGTTTGCGACATGGACGTCAAATCGACAAGTCCCTCCAACCCGCCCGCGGAATGGGTGTCCACTACAGAAAAATCCGATGGGGGTGAGGGAAAGCAAAGGTTCAAGAATAAGGGGACCTTGGAACCCCGTGGTGCCTCAACGTGGGGGGGAAACCAAGAAAAAGGGAAACAAGGGCTCTACCAATTTGCAGGATTATGTAACGTTGGGAGTCAGGAGGGGGGTCCAAAGGCCGAAGAGAAAACGGAGGGAAGTTTATTCTTGAGAGAGAAGGAATCTGAAAAAAAGCACAACCACGAATCACTAGTTGCGGGAGTGAGAGGGTCGAGCAAAAAGTAACGGGTCGACAAGGCCGAAATGCAAAGGACTCGTCAAGCATCGATGAAACATTTAGGGGTAGGTGTTATCCTACTCAGCATAAACGAATACTCTATATTAAAAACCTTTCTCCTGTCGCGGCATGAGGTTAAATCAGAGAAAAAAAGCGAAAAAAAAAAAATGGATAATTGGGATTGATGAAATAAGGCGGACACCGGGAAGATTGTACCCCAGCACAGGGTAGTGGGTTCAGAATCCATGAATTTTGGGGGGAGGCCAGGTAAAATGGGGTTCGGTAAAAAACCAGGATTAGGTACGTGTCGGGGACGAACCAGATGGAAACTGAATGAGTTACGGGGGGGAATGAACTCGAAAGAGTGGGACTGGGAAATACCGAAGGCAAATTCCCCACACGGGCAAGGAAAGGGTGGAGGGGGAGAAAAAACGCAAGGGGAAGTACGAAAAAGGAAAAAAGAATAGAAGACCGTTAGACTTGGGGATGCAAACGACAGAAACTGGGGGATGGGGTTTAGAAAAAAATCCTGTGGAGACCGTAAAAAGGAATCAGGAGTAGAAGGAAGAAGTCAGAACCAAGAATCCGACCGACAGAATGGATATCCCGGTCAAAAAGTCATCTAAAATCGAATAATCCCGAAAAAAAGGGGGATGTAAACACAAGGACACTCCGGGAAAAAAAAGGAAGGAGGTTCGAATAGGGTACGGAATAGATTTACAAAAGAAAAAGGGGGGGAACAAGCACGGGCTTCGTACAGACGCAACACGTTGAATAGTAAGCAGCCACATGAAAGAAGAAAAACGAAGCAAGCCGCGAATTGAGGCCAGACTCAAGGAGGGAGAGGGGGGGTTGGATTCGTGCAAGTCAAGTTGAAGCAGTACTATCAAACGGACCCAGGGTGGGCGTGGTTGAACGGGTTGTGGTGGAAAACGGATGCAGACCCGACATTCACACAGGCCGCCTATAAAGCCAGGGCACACTGCAACCAACTGGGAGGAATGAAAATTCCGATCGGCCTGGAGAAAGGAAAAGTAAAGAGGGAAGTGGACGCAACAAAAAAGAAGGGGAAAATGCAAGAACGAGGGGAATGCAAAAAAATACGAAAACCTCGCAGTAAAAAATTAAAAATGGAATCGAGAGAGAAAAGCCAAGGAGGAAACAAAGGGTGAAATCTACTCCAAAAAAAAACAACTGGGTCAGAAAATTTGGACTAAAGAAAGTAAAGGCCGTGCTTGAACGCGAGATTGGTCGGGAGTAAAGAAAGATTACAGAAAGTGATTAGGGGGGAAGGGCGTTTGATGACTTTATACAAACAAGAAAAATACCGAGGGAAAGCGGTTGAACTCCCTCAACCAAGGGAGACATAGTGATCAACTCGCAAGAATGGAAGACCAGCTCTCCCAATCTCCAGGGAATCAATCGAGTGTGAACTGGACTGAACCCCCTGTGAGGTTAGGGAGTTCAAATTTTTGTTTTGTATAAACGAGAAAATTCTGTTAAAGGGACAGGCACAAATGAGGGGAGGGGCCTTCGTAAGATAGGAAGCGAAAAAATAAATGCCTACAGGGG
>Ga0179591_1359634_pt1 | contig 14665 bp, 19 predicted proteins | sample CZOMad2_1_08_16f_FD_182891 | JGI IMG/M metagenome (GOLD analysis project Ga0179591, IMG submission 182891) | Vadose zone soil fungal communities from Angelo Coast Range Reserve, California, USA - CZOMad2_1_08_16fungal (PacBio error correction) | ecosystem: Environmental > Terrestrial > Soil >...
TCAGCTAAGAAAGAAAGAAGAATCTCCGCGCTGGAAAAACCCGCCGGGCAGGACAAAAAAAAGGGACCCAGGGTCCTGGTCACCGGAACCCAAAAGGGAGTCAAACCCTGATGTATAGCTCCGTTGGCAAGAGGGGGGCAGGGAGAAAAAGGGTCTTCTCCTAAGGTTTTTGAGCATAAAAAACCCCACCCAACCCCGGGCCGCAAGAAAAGCCGACTGAGGCTAGTCCTTATGGCAAATAGACAGAAAAGATGTCAAAGCAAAAGGCAGCTTTCCGTTTCTCAAAAGAAAGAGAGCAGGAAGGTTTCCCGGACCAGAGGGGCAAAAAAACCGATTCACGCACTCCCTGCTGGCCTGCACGAAAGAGGGGCCACCTCGGCGGGCAACCCCAAAAGAGAGAGGGTAACATGGGCGACATGGAACCAAAACCACACTGCGTTAAACGGTTGACAGGTGCCGATCGACACACTCGATCGGGTGGGGCAAATCGCCAGGGGGGAAGGGGATGAAAAAAAAACTGTACCTTACGAAACAGGGAAATAGCGACGGGGAGGCAGAGTCCGGCCAAAGTTGAGCGTATACCTCCGCGTTGGTGGCCCGCACCAAAGAAGTTAAAAATCCATCCTCGACACGAATTCAGGAGGGAACCCAGCTCAACGAAGGAGACTCGATCGGTGCGAGGTTGTTGAAAGACAAAAAAAAGACGTGGGGGGCCTCCAGTAGCAGGGGTCTCCGAAAAACGCCGTATGCCAACTGAACAAATAGGACAGAAGGCCGCGGGTGGGTACCCAGGGTGTTGAGGGGGAGGCATCCCCCGGCAACCGTCGATCCTCGATGAAAACCAGCTAAGACAGCACAAGAGGAAAGGGAAAATTTCATGGGGCAGAGGGAGGAGGCGCCTGTTAAGAAGAAAAGTGGGGGGGCTATTCCTGAAACTCCACTGCGTGCAAGGAAGGGAATCTAAACTGGGGGACTTTGGACGTGGGATGGGAGTCAGCGTTCACGCAGGAAATGTAAGGGGGGAGAAAGATCCCCTGTTCTTCAAGCCCTGACGACGGCGAACCTTTCGGGAGACAGAAAAAGAAGAAGAAAAATCGGGGATGTGCAAGCCAAACGGGCCCCGGCCGAGAGAAAATTTTCACACGTCGGGTGAATTGCCGGCTGAGTGGGGAAAAAAAGGTGGTCCCACGGTTAATCGGCGCCAATCGGGGAACCTAAAAAGGCAAACGAGTCAGCGGGTGTGGCCGGTAAAAAAAAGAAACCCAAAAAGATCGCCACATGAGAAGGGAAAAAGGAAATGAAAGAGAAGAAAACCGGTCTAATGCAGAAATAACTAAAACGGGACATAGCGCCCAAGGGGTACATGTCATCCGCTACCATAAAGGAAACGAAGGATACTTTCTTGCCGCACAAGGAAAGACAACTCAGGCAGCAAGTAAGCAATCAATCGCTCCCCAGATCGGCGGGGAAAAGAGGGAGAGTACTTCAAAAGTACACCTTGGTAAAACGACGACGGCGGAACGGCCGGAGTTAGCGACAAAAAAGAAGGGCGCTCACGTGTCTAAAGAAAGGGATACTAATGTTCCCTTGTACAGCTACGAAGGAAAGTGTCGATGCGGGGCCGGGAACCGGAAAAGTCAGGCAAAGTCATCGCTACGCAGCCAGGCAAAGGTGAATGTTTGTCGCGGGCAAGACGCGGACGAGGGGATCCGGCGGCGAAGAGGCAAAAAAGGGGGGGCCACGGCACGGGTAGCAAACGGAACAAGAAAAAGTCTTACAAAGTGTAGACGCCTGGGGCAGACGCGAAAAAAGGGGACAGGGGAAAAAAAAGAAAATCAACTTCATAAAAAAGTCAAGGCGAAGACAAGTACCGCCACTCGTCCCGCGGCGTCATGGGAAGGTTCAGAAAAAAAAACACCCAATAATCTACAGACAAGAAGTGGAAGAATCGGACGGACAGGGCGGCAATGTTGGGCCACCCACAAAGGGACCTGAGAAAAGCAGGTACCAAAGCGAAGCAGGGAAACCCCCGGGTTACGAGTTCCACGAGGACGAAACGTAAGCGGGATAGACAGGTCGCGAGTTCCGCCCGTGTCAAATAACAAAAAGTGACTTGGAAAAGGCTCAGAAACGCCCAGCCGAAAGGGGGGCTTGGAGCACTTGAGGGGGTGAAGCGAAGGGGGCGTCCCCCGGCCCATGCAAACCTCGGGGGAAAAACCACAAAAAGAACTGTGGTGGGGCTGCCAACGATGTGAGGGTGCCAAAAAAAAAAGCAATGGCTCAAATTGACTCACCGAAAAAAATGGCCGGGCGCAGTCCACTCACAGACGGCAACCGCACCGGTGGGGGCTCGGCTGGCGATGGAACGTCACCGGCAGTCGAAAAAAAAAAAAAAAGTCGGTACCCGCACGGCGGAAACCCACAGGCCAACCTACGGGTTTGGGTTGGGGCGGAACGGGTAATGAAACAAATAAAAAAAAGGGAATCCAACAAGAAAAAACGAGAAGTCACAATAAGCGCACTGTGCCGGGAGGAAAGAAAAACTACGCACCGTGTGCTTGCACAGGAAGAACAGAAAAGGAGAACAAAAAACAAACTGTCCTTCCCACGGAGCCGGGGAGACGGACGTGAGGTCTTGGAGGGGGGAAACGCCCACCGGCCCCAGGTGTGAAAAAAAAAAAAGCAAGGGGGAAAAAAGTAAAAACTCAAAACAACAGGTGGAGGAGGGACAGGGATCGCACAACATGCCTACACTCGAACCAAACGCGAAAAGTGGGGGTGGACCTTTGCCCGGAAAAGATAAGTTCGACAACAGGGGGAGTGGATTCCCGAAACCCGGAAACGCCAGAAAACGCGATAGGTGTCCCAAGCAAAAATAAAAGGGCTTGCCTGACGTAAAGAAAACATCGGAATTGAGGCTGCGACGGGGGGGGGGGCGAAGGGGACTGGGCAATACCTCAGCAAGGATAATCCAAACGTCGTCGGAGGGAAAACTTCGCCCTATGCCCATGGAGGGGGGACACTTCAAATGTAACCGATTTGAGGTGGTCCGGAAATGTGTCCTTCTTACTACCGAGGATTGGATGTCATGGTCCCCAAAAAGAAAAGGGGAAAACTGTTCATGGGGAGAACCCCTCAAAAATGGGACTGTACGACTGCGGTTGGGGGGGGGAATGAAGTTCGAATCGACAGGCGGACACGGGCATCGCGGAAAGGGGACCCCGCTGAAAAGATGTTGGGGACAGGTCCCTTGAGCCGTTAGAGTGCAGTGGGCGGACGATCACCAAAGAGAACGGGGTTGCTGGCTGTGAAAGGGAGGGAAGCCGAAGTGGGTTCCGTGCTTTAGAAAGGCTCAGGTCACTTGGGCTGACAAGGCTGTCAACAACAAACTTAAGATTTGAAAGAAAGGACTAACAGGAAATTGAAAAAAATTTAAAGTCTTCCAAGTCCCGGCCACCAAGGGGCCAAGCCCGCCTCTTGAACAAACGTGATCACTCCGACCCTGCTAAAAAAAAACAGACCTTCAAAAAACAACACTAGGTTGGGCTACCGTGGAAGCAGGACCCTAAAGAAACGCACGAAAAAAAGAAACAACCAAACACAATTCGACCAAAAACATGCCCCGGGGGGAAAAGTCTTGGCACCATTCGTGTTCCCGCGGGGGACAAATGAACCCAGGGTTGCTCGACTGCGGGGGTCCTTCAAAAAACATGGAGAAAAAAAGGTAAACCTCTACTGATTAAACAACCACGAACGACATAACGGATGGGCACGAACGCATGATAATCAGTAAATGAAGGCCGACTTCAACCACTTCGGAAAAAAAAAAAAAGAGCCTGAAAAAATTCCTAAGCGAAGCGAGGGGCCAGGGGGGGAGTTCCGACGGCCAGGTGGCGGAGCGGAAATCGTTGGGAGTGACGAATAGACGCAAACCTTCGTTGTGGGAACCAACCTGGTCGTGGGCCCTGACGGGGATGGGAAGGTTCAACCCGGGGTGGTTGACTGGGAAAAGAAAGACGAAGTCCCTTGCACCAAAGGAACGTTACAAAATGACCCAAACACAAAAAAACCCCAGTGCCCTAAAGGGCGCCCGGAAGCCCGTTCGATGGGGGAGGGGGAAACAAGTTCCAGCCATAGCCCAGACACCCGGTGCATTTTAGTTAGACATGTGCACGTGTGAAATGGAGGGAGCAAAGGACTGCAGGGGTTCCGCTTCTGGGGGTTCAGGGAAAGTCAAACAAAAAAAAAGGTCCTGGCTGGGGTCTCAGGGGGGGAGGGGCGCCTGAGGGGGTGGGGGCGACCAGAAGGAACGACGGCCATCATCAGGGGAAAGGGGCCAGAAAAAAAAAAAAAAACCCTAGAAAATCGGACTGCACCCGCCTGACGGTGAGGAATCCGTAGTGAAACCGGGTTGGGGAGAAAACCCGGCAACGTGGCGCCCCTGCCACCCAGCTGGGAAGAAAAAATCCCCCTTCCCCCCAAGAAAGTTAAAAGAAAAAGGCAAAACGTATCCGGGCAGACGAGACCAGGGGACTAATCGGAAGGTAAACCCCCGAATTCGCGAACTGGAGCCAGCGGACAAACTCGGCCGAAAAACGGAAGGAAAAAGTCTCAGTTTCGCTTGACAAGAAAGCTGCCCTTGGACCTGATGGAACGGGTGGCCCACACTTGCGGAAACGGAAAAAAAATAGGAAAATCACTTGAACGACCAGGTGTCGATCTGTGGCGTAGACCTTAGGGAGGGCATTTGGCGAGGGAATATCGTCTTCAAGCGGTGGGGGGAAACGGGAGTCGTTGTCACCACTTTGTAGGTCAAAAGGGAGGGCCCCAGCGGCTTGAATGTACCGTGTTGATGGAGGGACACGGTGATTACCAACGCAAAAAAACAAACGGAAACCAGTCGAAAACGCCGGGGAGAGCGCGAACTCGGAAGGCTGGATCGCGAAAAAAAAACGTAGGCGGTGAATTCACAGAAAACCCCAAGGAAAAAGGTGACGAATCGCCCGGGTGCAAGAGGCAAGGGAAGCTGGGTCGGGCAAGGGGGGGAAGAGATCCGTCCTCGTTGAACAGGACGCCGGAAAAAAGGTACGGGAAAAAACAAGGGGAGTAAAAAAAAACGACCGGCCTGTGGTCCGGCGTACTGGAAAAACCAGAACATCCAGGTGGGAGAAAAAGAGAGGTCGAGCTTGTCTACCGGATTCGGGTTCGAAAAAAAAAAAACGGGTTCTCCACTAAGGGGATCTGACCTGCCGCCTCTGCACAAGCTGATGCGAAATGACGGACGGCAAAAGGAAAGGTCACGGCCGAGGCCGCTGCCTGCACGTTTTATTGAAAAACGGTGAAGGGAAAAGGGATCCCAAGGGCGATCCATGGGAAACCTTGGCGGCACCGGCCGCCGCCGAAAGAAAAGGTTAAAAGGACCCAAAATACTCCGATGCAAAACAGTCGTCCGTCGTGGGGATCGAACAACGAAAGAAGAAGATAAAGTAGAGAAAATGAAGACAACGTTTGGGGGGAAAAGAGGGGCCGGGGGGGAGGAAACGTTCTTTGAAAGCCCAGATTGGGCTCACGTCAGAAACGAGTCCTTCCGAGGACGTCAGACAAAGTAAATACCGCAGGCAACGGTCATCGCAAACGAACGAAAAAGGGACAAACCCACAGGAACGTCCACGGACAAGGGATCAACACGCCGGATTGAGCGTTAAAAACGCCATAAAAAATAAACTTTCCAAACACGCCTGCAAAGAGAAAAAGAAATGCATCGTAACGCCCTCAGAGGGAGGACGGGAAACGGTGGTTTCGCGAAGGCGAGAAGGGCGAAAACGGAGAAAAAAAAGAAAAAACAAAAAGGTACCCACCCCTGCCGTAGCCTTTCATGAGCGTCCAATTGGAACAGAAACTGCTACAAAGCGAAATCAGGCGGCAACAGTTCGAAAAACGATCGGAGGGGGAAAAGGGAAACCAGAAACGGAGGCATGCAGACGATCGGAAGGAACGCGGGAAGGCTAAAACGACGAGACCTGCAACTGAAAAGGGGACGCCGCGGGCAGCCGACGATGACAATGTGGAAAAAAAAGGATCAAGACAACAACACAACCGACGGTACGGCCGAAAGCCCACGAGCAGAGGTCGGGCAAGAAAAACCCGGTCAAAGAGAGAGAGACGCCTGTGCTCTGGAGCGCAAAGGAAAAAAAAATGGGAACAAACTCACCACAAAACTCGACAAAAGGGCCAGAACGCTAGGGCCTGCAAAGCGCCAGGTCGGGGAAAACGAGGACGCGAACAGCAGCGTCGTAGGCACCGCGGTCGTTAAAAAAAAAAACCGCCGCAAACTCTATCATGGCGCGAACAAAGCTGGCGGGGGAAGCTGGGGCGAGGATTTCAAAGGGAAGCGTCGGGGGAGGGAGTGCACGGTGGGCAGGGTGGAGTGCGGTGTTCACGTCAAAGAAAAACTTCAGCAAGTACAAGTTGCCCGAAGAACCGAAAAGGAAATCGGTAAAGCGACTGCAAACAAAAAGCGGTTCGGGGGCTGTCGGACGCTGGAATTCGGTCGAGATACGGAGCGAGAAAAAAAAAAAACAAAATAGATAGTAAAGAATAGAATCCGAAAAACGGAGACGTCGCAGAAAGACGAATGTAACCAGCGCTGCAAACCGCGACACGGTTGAAGGTTTTTTTGGGTTGGTGAAAAAAGGAAAAGACAGTCGAACATGACCCGCGGCCGGTAAAAAGGTGGCTCACACCAGGCGTCAACTCCTAGTTTAACAACCCACCTGGTCGCTATCCGGAGAAGCGAAGTCTGGGGGAAAAAGGCGCTCACAAAGATCGAAGTCGGGCAACATCCGCTGACCTGTTTCGGCAAAAAAAGAGAACTAGCAGACGGAAAACGCCTACGAACGAGGCCACTGGACTAAACAAGGGGAGGACACTCTCTGTTCCGCACGGGGGCCGGGGGCAATGTTTCAAGGGGAACCAAGCCGTGCGTTGCTAACGAGAAGGCGGCGGGACGGACCGGGGCTGGGGAAGCGGACCTTAAAAAAGAGACGTATCGTGGGGGCCAAAGGGAGACGACCGGAGTACGTACTGGCAGGGAAATCCACTTCAGAGAAGGACGGGGCCTCGAGAATGTACGCCGAAAATCAAGAAAAGGGGTAACAAATCACTATCCAATTCAATCATAGGACAGAGATCATGTTGCCGCACAAACAAGGAGTCTGAAAAAAGGAAGACTCTCGGGATCCGGTGGCGACTTGGGTTGCAGCACAGGCAAGCCTGGAAAGCCTGGTAGGGGACGGCCAAGCCGTAAATGCCACTGGGGGGCAGTCATGAAGGAAAAGAGACCGTTTTTCGGAAGGGTTTCGGCAGTTATCCGCGCAAACGCGCTCAGCCCCAGGCGAAACAACCCTGTCTGGACTAATCCGGAAACTTTACGATGCACCAGGTTTGGTGTGGAAAAAAAGGACGATGGTGTGACAAGTTGACCACGCCTCTTGCAGCGCGGCCCGGAAAAGCACCCGATGAACAAGCGGGACGGGGGGGGGACGGGGGAGGGGTAAATACTTGCTGGAGCGTTCCGCTCCCGGAAACGATGGCGAGCCTCGGTCAGTAACAGGAAGGAAAATTGACCTCGTCCTGTTAAAAACGGGAAGAGCCGAGAAAACCTCTGGGGGGAAAACCGGCTGCCGCGCACGGAAACGAGGGCACAACGGCGTCTCATTTACGCCCGGCCGGCCATGTGCAAAAAAGAGAAAACGACCTACGGCCGTGGGCAAATCGAGGAAAAAATGGGGCCGTCCGCAGGACGGCGTAAGGAAAGGCCCAGGTGTCCGCCAAGTGCCCAAATGATTCAAAAAAAGGAAATGTTCGAAGAAGAGATGTCCAAACACACGGGAAGCCAATAAACGACTCGGCCATGTAAGAGCGGGGCCCATCCACGCAGCAAAAGGGCAAGGGGAAAAGAGCTCCAAAAGAAATCTGGACTGGCAAATTTGGGAAATGCTCCAAAACTGGACGATTGCAACACCGAGCACGGTACGAAACGAAAGCATCCAAAAAAGTACTAAGAGCAGACAACTTCTTGTCAGGCGGGACTATAAGGGGTGGTAACGCGGAACCACGACGGGACAGGGAATAACAACTCGACCTGGTCCGGGGGGGGCCAGCTACGGGTAGAGTCTTCTTCAAAACTTGCCCTAAAAAAAAGTTCAGAACGTCGGCGGGCACGCCCGGCGCAAATCAAGGAGCATGGGGGCATGCTCACCAACTACAAGGCCTGGTGTTAAAGAAACGCCGAAATGACGATCGCGGCGGGACGAGGAAAAAAAAAAAAAGGTTGGCCCCGGAAAATTGTATCAAAGGGCAAGGACAACCCGGTTGCCAACAAAAAAAACACGCCAAAAAGTGGCGAAGCGGACCTCCAAGGGGAAAACGCGCGGGTCAACCTTGACACCAGACGATATCCCGCGAACAACTTGCATCGCGGGAAAGGGTTGGGAAAAGGGAAACCAAAACAGACGACAAGATGTCAAAACGTTGTCGACCGAGCTTGGCGCATGAAAACCACCGAGGACCCAATCAACCCAAAAAAAAAAATGGGAAAAACACGGTGGCAAAAAAGAATTCCCATTCACCTAAAACACCCGGAGAAAAGCCTTGGAGAAGTCTGCGAGGGGATCAAGGCAATTGTTAAAAAATCCGAAGTTACGCCCAGCTCGTCGGCATACGGGGGATGCTTGCTTTGGTGAAATGGGGGCGTCCCAAAATGTAATGACCAAGTATGGGGGGAAAAAAAAAAAGGGGAACTTTTGAAACTCAGGGGCCGAAGCGTTGTGCCAGACTGCCATTGAAATAAACACCCCAGGGAAAGTTCCCACCGGCGCATCTACTCGGGCATGCAGGGCAGCACCGGCTGTACCTCCAGGTGGAAGCATTGGCGAATGGATTCAACCCGTCAAAAGTACCCCCCAATACAGGAAAAAAAAAAAACGGAACCTACCTCCAGAACAAGACCAAATGTTTCTTGGGAGAACGCCCTTACCAAAGTCTCTAAAAAAGGCACCATCTTGTCCAGCGGTACAAATCATGGGAACCGTGGAGCGAAGTAAAAGTACGGGGGATTCTTGCGCAGGTGGCGTGGTGGGCCACGCCTTGAGTTTCCCAAAAAAAAACGGGAAAAGGGGGAAGCAACCTCCCCTCGAAGCACAAAGTCAAGGGTCCACGGAGGTTGAAAACAACTGGTGGACCAGGAGACCGCTGAGGTAAGCAGAAAAAAGGAACACTTTCACAACACGGTTTGGGAGAGAATACAAGAGGACCGAAAACCCTCATAAAACCACGGAATAAAAACACAAAGTGGGAATACGCAAAATACTCGTCACAAGGGTCTTCTTGTACGCCATGGGGACAGGAGAATAGGTAACCGATCCACCTCCTCAAGGGTCGGCTGACTCAGAAAAAAGGAGAGCTGCAACTGGCGCACGGGGCGGTCCGTTTACCCCCCTCAGGTACTGGCAGGAAAAGAAAGTCTTACACGTTCTTCACCGAAGGAAATCGCCCCTAGTTAAAGGTCAAGCGTTCGACGGTTACCGAGTGCGGAAAAAGGAAAAGGTCCCGAAGTTTTCGGACAGGGGTCAACAAAGGGGGGGTAAAGTTTTACAACGAGGGTCAGGGAACGAAGGGGAAACCCCTTACAAGCGCGACCTTACAGTTGGTTGAAAGAGGGATAAAAAAAAAAGAAAAGGCGTGAGCAAAGGAAATCTGAAGCAGGGGTAGAACCCGCCCAGCCCAGCGGTGTGTAAAGGGGGGGGATTGGATCCGAAACCGTAGTGCATGGGGGGGAGGGAGCACCTTTGGCGCGGGTTTGCTGGTAAAAGGAAGAAAAAAAAAAAGGCCCTAAAAATTGTCTGACGGAAGGGCCAGTGACAGGGGGCGACACGGGGGCTGGCGTATCTTTCGAAAAACATGAAAGAGATACTCCAAGGCCACCCCGTGTTGGGCGACAAAAAAAAGCATGGCGACGTCTGTAAAAATCAGCAAGCCATCCCGACAGGTCCACCAAAACACTGGAAAACCAAGTTCTCCCGCCCAGTGCACTAAGGCACGGCAGAAAGGATGAACACCCACCGAAATCTGAGGCCGCCGATCCGGCTCGAGAACGCCGGACAACCCAAAGGGGAAAAAAGGACAAAAACAAGTTCCTACCATGCGTGAGGGTCCGAGGGACCTTACAAATAGGGCGGCCCGGGACCATTAGCCCAAAAACGTCGGGAACTCGAACGGTCAAATGGGAACACGAGCGTAAAAAGGGAAACCAACAAGACGGACAGAGGCGATTGAACCTTCACGGAAAAATGCAAGGGGAAGGATGCTGCACGAGAAAAAGATCCCCCAGCGCAGCAAGACAAGCCGGGAGTGAATAGGGGAACAGCGAAATGGGGGGACAGATGTCGGCAAACCAGTAACGGAAAGAAGAAAGAAGGTAGCGGTCGGCCACCTAGGAACTGCGCCGGTTGTTGGACGGCTGGGAGAGGTGTCAACTTGGAAGGGTCAACAGGGGTGAAAGGGATGGAGGCCACTGATAGGAAGGGGGAAACCCAGTGGCCGGTAAAATGCGCAAAAAAAAAAGAAAGGAAACAATAAGATCAAGAAGAAACGGCCCGGAATGGGAAACAGTGAAGGTCAAACAATGTCCTCCGGGGGCGCAAAAGCAAACTGGGGGGGAACTTAGGGAAAACTCGAGGCCAAAAAAAGAAGGAAAAAAACGATGACGGGAGGAGCTCGTTGGTCAACACACGTGTAACAAGGAAAAAAAAAAAAACGGTCAGTGCAACCGTTGGTTGGGGGCCGTGGGGAGGGTGTAGCGTGGTAACGCCGGAGTGGGGTAGAGAGTAAAAAAGGGAACAGGCAACGTACACTTCCTAGTCCAGCACATAGACCTCAAAGCCCAAGGGAAAAAGAAGGCGGTGAGTAAAGCATGGTTCGAATAAGGGGCCGTGGGGGAAAAACCTCCCAACAGTTCGTGAACTTGGGCTTCCAGTGTGACCGGCATGCCCGGTAGGGGGCCCCAGAAAAAAAAAATCAACAAAGACTCCAGAACCGTAGCCCGGGAGAGGTGAAAGGCCGTCAAAAATATTCCCGAGGAAATCCGGCGAACGCGACTGGCTCCCAAGACGGATCGCAAAAAAAAAAGAAAAGCCAGGGGGGGGGTGAACTCAAAGGGTCTATTGAACGGGAGGGTTCCACAAGCCGTGAGACAAGTTGCCCTCTGAACACACATTTCTACATGCCAGGGGCTCAGAACTGTTGAGAAACTTTGTGTCGAGAGAACATGGGGCCTGGTCGAAATTATCCGCAGCAGTGCGCGTATAGGAGAAAAGGTAAAGTTGACTTGGCGTCGTGGGGGCAAGTGTAGGGGAAAAAAATTGGAAACCATTACGTTCTTTGAAGACATTTGTCAAGTTTATGGGCGACAAGCCGCGGCCAACTCGTCGCGCAAGCGGGAAAAATCAGAAAAAAAACAAAGGGGACTTGACCCTCGCGCAGCGCACACAACCGCCCGGTGGAAGAAAGAGAAAAACACAAGACGATGCGAGGAAAAAAGGAAAAAAAAAAGCACCATCGGAATGAACTTGCGTGGAGACGAGCTGGGTAAAAGGTACGTGCTAGATCTACCGTGCGGACTGGACCAGGTCAAAAAAAGGAAGATAACGGAACCGTAACGCACGGGAAGGGCTGAAACAAGGTTGGTCGAAGTGTGCACGCAGCAAAGTTGAAAAAACAACGATCAATAAGGAAACTGATCAAGGGGTAGGGGAAATGGGTGAAACAGTCGAATACTCGACGTACGAAAGAAAAGAACCAGGGGCGGCCAGATCGGCGTGGTCTTCGAAATGACGGAATGAAGAAAGAAGAAACAAAGACGGTACACACTTCCCTGGGAGAACTCAGGCAAGGAACGCCGGGTGAAATGGAGGCCTGGGTAACTTTTAACAGAAAGGGGAAAAGGCCTTGGCGGCCAACCAGGACCCACACCCGCAAACGTAAAAGGAAAAAAAAACAGGGGGAAACCCCATATCCTACTTTGCACAGATAAAAACTGAGGGAGGAGGGGTGACGAAAACGCCGACTGGACAAGAAAAGAAAAGGCCCGGTGAACTCGTCGACCGTGCTCAAGAAACGGGTCGGGAAAACAAAAACAGGTCTACTTCTTAGGCCCCCGTTGAAAACCTATGGAGGAGGGCACGGCTTATATAGAACCGAAGAGAAAACACGGCGAAAGAGCAATAAACCGCAAAAAAACTAAAAAAAAAGGGTCGGAAAACGCACAGCAAAGTCTCTGAAGACCGTGAATCTACAGCGCCTGCTCAGGCGAGAAATTGGGAAAAAAAGAAAAAAAACTTCTCTTAGGGGCTGTGAACGCAGCGTTAAAGGTGTTCCAATCAGGAGGAGGAGCGCGTAGCCCCGAAGGCTCCACCGGGTAAAAAAACAAAGAAACTGTATCAATCATAAAAGCTACAAGGTTTAGAAAGAGGGCGACAACCGCTACGGACCAGAAAAGGGGACCGTTCGGAGCAAAAGTTTCGCCAAACGATACTAGGGGGGGGGTCCGGGGAATAGCGGGACGAAAAAACTTTACGATCAGTCTAGGGACGCGAAAAAAAGGGCAGACGTCAGGATACATGAAAGGTCGCCCGCCCGCGGAAAGGTCGCAAAGGGGGCGGGCAGAAGTAAAGAAGATCCTGTTGCGGAGTACGTAAGACCCCGACGGGAAAATACAAAAACGATCTATGGTCAGGGGATACGAACCCAGCAAAAAATCCCGTAAAATATCGCAAATAAGGAATAAACAGAGGCCACGCATGGACGCACCAATCGAATCCAAAAAAAAAAAAAAAAATTGGAACGACCACTGGATTCTTCAAATCACGAAAAGGGTAACGTGACAGCAAAGGGGAGAAACAGAAGTCAGTCTTGGGGACCAGGAAACTTCAGGCTCGGCGATCCGGCCAGGGGAACAGGAAGCGGAGGTGCAGGGGAAAAAGGGTCTGTAGATTCCCTGGCCTCAGAAACAGAAAACTCGCTTCAGCTTAGCAAGGATGGTGGTGAGGGTTCAAAATGGAAAAAAAAAAAGTAGGGGAAAGCCGATTCGGCCGAAGAACAGTCCCAAAAAAAAAAAAAAAACCAAGGAGACTGGTCAAAATGACGAAGATGGGCCCACGACCACAAGGGCTCCTGGCCCCACAGCCACAGGCCCTGGGAAAGAAGAGCAGAAACGCTGGCCCGGAGAGATCAACAACAAAAAAAGGAAAAAAAAACGAAAACGGACGTCTAAAATTCCCTGAGTTTCCATCAAGGGAGCCGGGTCACTGAAAAAACGGTGACGGGACGGCAACGGAAAAAAAAAGATGACGGCCGGTGGGCACTCGTGCAACGTGTCGGGGAATGCAAAAAAAAAAAAAAAGGGTTGGAAGGGCATTAACAAGCACGTGGGCCCACCGGGAAAAAAAAAAAAGCGTAACGAGGGGAAAAAAAAAGAAAAAATATCAGGCCCACAGCATAAAAAAAAAAGAAATTTCAAAAAAGACCTGAAAATCGCCCGGAAAAAGGAGGGCCTGCCCAAAAACGCCGGGGAAAAGACACTGGCAGGTGAGCCGCCATGGAAAAAAAAAAAATGCTGGGGCCGCCGCGGGGCGGCAGTTCGGAAAAAATGGGGGCAGGGAACCCTGGAAATGCACACGGTGCTGACCGAGACAAGAAGGAATTTTTTTAGGAGGGAAATCGGGTCCCCTGGGGCGATCCTCCATAAAAGAAAAAGTGGGGGGGAGAGGAAGACCAAGGGTCGGGGTAAACTGCTGGAAAGAAAAAGGGGGGAAAATTCCATCGAAACAGAAGAAAACCCAGGAAGTAAACCGGATCGACGGGAACATGGGAGGCCCTGCAAACGCAGGTCTACAAAGGGGGGGAAAAAACCGCGATTCCCCGGTTACAAATAAGGGTCTTCGAGCAAGGGATCAGCCTCAGATGCGTCAGGAAAGCCCTACTCGACGTGGTGAGAGGGGGCCAACTACGTGTTAAAAAGGGACTGGGAGAAAAGGAAGGGGAGGTTGTTCGGGCCCACAAAGAGGGAAGGGTCATTAACGATCCTGGCAGGTGAAAAGGGGGGTCAACTTTGCTTCTAGGAAGCCGGACAAAAAGGAGCCCGGACTAACAAGGGGGAACAATAGCAAATAAAATCTGTCTACAGGGACAGAAAAAAAGAAACCCAACCTGGACTCAATGAACAGAAATGAAATAAACTAGGACAGTAAGGGTGAAGTGCTCTGAATGGATCTTCTGCAAAATCGTTCGGAGGGCACACAGTCTTTAGGGGGACCTTCTGGGTGGGGACTCTGCCGCAAAAGGGTTGTCTCCGCGGGGAATTCTAGTCTCGTTCGCTACTTGACGCTGAAAGAAAGGCGAAGACTCTGGTCCTGCAACAGGACCGCCCAGTCAAAAAAGAAAATAAGAAGTTTAAAATCTTGGGGAAATCCCTTCCTGGAACCTGCGCTGCAAAAAAAAGCGGTCAAAAAAAATCATCCACCGTAAGGGAGGAATTGGGCGCTCAAGACGGGCAAGGGGAAGATTCCCATCGAGGAGAAGCCTACAGGAGCTACGTCACAGGGGCACA
>Ga0179591_1358070_pt1 | contig 14664 bp, 12 predicted proteins | sample CZOMad2_1_08_16f_FD_182891 | JGI IMG/M metagenome (GOLD analysis project Ga0179591, IMG submission 182891) | Vadose zone soil fungal communities from Angelo Coast Range Reserve, California, USA - CZOMad2_1_08_16fungal (PacBio error correction) | ecosystem: Environmental > Terrestrial > Soil >...
ACGGGGAAACAGGACATCTCTTCGGGAGAACAATAAACACTCAAAGGGCGGGTGGGCCCAATAGTGAAAAAGGGGATGCTGAAGGGGGGCTCTGAAGTTTGAAACAGGACGGTTGAGAAAGTGGCTCAAACATGTTCCCTGAAAGGTCTCTGGGGGTCTTTTTGACCGTTCCCAATAGGAGTGAAAACAAACTTTAAAAGATTCACCCAAGACAAACGCGTGGGAATGGGCCACGGGGCTGGGTTGAAAACACAAACGAGGCCGATAATGTTTTCACTGGGGAGGGGCATTCTACCATCACGGTCTGAGTGTAACTCAGGAGGACTGTACCCGCTTGTGCCCACACCCCCAAAAAACAAACCGTCCCGGGACCTTCCACCCTCCCAGCAAGAAAAAGAGAATACGTTGGGGGGGGAGATTGGAACCCTCGCCCATGTGAAAGCTAATACGGAGGGGGTAGGCGATATCTGGAAGGGAAGTACTGGGGAGGGTACAGACAAAAAAGAATCAAATCGGGCAGAGGGGGGGCTAAACTGGCAAGGAAAACGCCTGAAGCTTTAGACCTGAGAAATAGTGGGAAAAGCTTACAAAGAAAGGGGGGAAGGACTAGCAACAGCCCTTGACCGGGGAAAAGAATTCGGGGGAAGAAGGGTCACAGGGAGGGGGGGTAATCGGAAGAAACCTCTTTCACCCGAAAAACTCAAATGGCCCTAGTCCTTGACTGGAGAGGCAGCGAAAAAGACAAAGGGACCGAAAAAACACCTTTACTGGTGTCAAGAGCACGTAAGCTCGGTTTAGGGGGCAAGACTCGAGAGAGGAGGACATGGTCCGGGGGACCCTTCATGGGGGGGAAAGATAAGGTAAAAAGGAGATAAAGCAAAAAACAACACATATGAAAAGGGGATGTCCTCGTCAGTCTAGAAAGGAAAACAGGAACGATCTCAAAACACACTGGTAGGAAAAGGAGGGAAAAATTAAGGGTGTTGGGGGTCGATAGAGAAGAGGGGGAAAAGCCTTTTAGTCTCTGGTAGAAGCGGGGGAATAAAGAATATACCAGGAATGGACGAGTCAAAAGGAGGGGCACTGTCAATTAACGAAAGTCAACGTAGAACACCCAAAAGGCTTTGGTAGGGTTTCAGGAGAAAAGTATCAGATTTGGAATAAAGAAGCAATTCTGGCAAAAAAAGTAAAAAGAAGGGTGGAACCAACCTTGGGGAAGAGTATCCGAAAGTAAAGTCTACTTCTGGGAGAAAGACCCAAACTAAAAAACTGCACTGCCAAGTCAGAAGAAACCGCAGTGCGAAACTACCTAGAAGGAGGGGGGTGTAAGCTGGGTTATAACCATCTATCTGAGGAAAATTGCATCCCTCTAGGGGAAACGTTGACTAGAGGAGGAATCGGGCCTTCTCTTTTAACGTGGGGGCCAAAATTCAACACGGGTAGGATTAAGCAAGGGGGAAGAGGAAACGGCAAACTTTCCTCTACTTAGGAACTCACACTGGTTAAAGATCAAGGGCCCGCGCAGGTGGAAACAACTCAGGTTTCCCAAAAATTAAAGTGGACACCGAAAATACGTGAAGGGACCTGGAAAGGCTCGGGAGGACATGAAAAAGAAGCCGGGGTCCCTTGGGGAACGGAAAGAGGCAAAACCAGAGGGGACGTGCCTCAAACAGCGACGCGACCACCCCCAAAGTTGAGGGGGGTGACGACGACGCAGGCAAAGGGGGGCGAAACTCGCGTCCACTTAAACTCTCCCCGCCGCCTAGGGGAAGGAACCTCACCACAATCTCTGAAACAACCCGACGTATTGTACAGCCTGGGCGGTAATGTCCTTTGGGTCAGGGAAAAAACAAAAAAAAAAAAAAAACATGGCGTATCAAAAGAGGGACATCACTTCCACGGGGGCACGCGCCAGGGGGGGGGGGAGGAGGATCAGAAGAGGGGGCCCTCCTGCGCAGGGGTGGGACCGCGAGTCACTATCCCGAAACAAAAACGGTCACGATCAAAGAAAAAAAAAAGAGCAGGGGTTGCTCAGTAGCGACCCCAGGTACAGATGCTATCAGGGACCTTGCGAAAGGAACGATCGCGAGCTGGGGATTCCTCTTTTGGGGGGGGTTCAGATAGTCAGCGTTGCCGGCTGACGTGGTCTCGAAGGTCACGGACCCTCAGGCAAGGGACGGAGGAAGGCTCCAGGAAAAAAAACCGCAAGCTGATGTGGGGGAAGGGATGCACGCTGGCGATTTGAAATCGGACTGGGGGTCGGGATCAGCAGCTTGAGAGGAAAGCGTTAAAATGGGGTCCCGTCACAGCGCGTCGTGTGTGTTGCACGGTCCTGATGCAAGGGGGGTTAATTTGCGTACTCAGGCCAGAACGATTGCCAAGCGGGGTTCTCGGCGCGGGAACGCACGGTCTCTAAGAGAGCTTTCGGAGAAAGAAAAAAAAAAACCGGACCGCTCCGGGTTGCGGTCCGAAATTGATCGACAGTATAGCACTTAGAGCGAAACGTCGGGATCGGGGTTACCCAAAAAACCCAACAGGAGAGTGAACATCAAAATGGAAAATTGGGACAGGAAAGACCCAATTCGTGGGGGAGCCGTCTGACTAGGTCTTTAGGGTCGTTTTACGGGGAAAAAACAAGACTCATTTTTGGGCCTCTCCCCCCAACTGGAAAAAAAAAAAACCACTTTACCCGGGGTAATGCCTCGGGCCGAAGGCCCTATAAAAAACGACCAAAAAGGGTCTTATCAACCTTGCTGTCGCTCACTCTTTTGTAGAGGGGGGAAAACCCCATTCACTAGCCTTCTAGAAACTCAAGCCGAAAAAGTTATGCCGAGAATCTCTCGAAACAAAAAAAACTGTTATTTATAAGAATCGAGCATTCTTCACTAGCCGCCGCTTTGGGAAGTGCCACTCGCAAACACGCGTGAAGGTCGAAGGTTAAAAACAAGCACCGAAAGGGCAAGGCGTGTTAGGGGGGAGATGTGTGAAATGGCTTGAAGGGGAAATCCCCTGTCTTTAATTTCGCAAATTATGGACTTCCTCAAACTAGTCGTGTACTTAAACAATCGAAACCGTCCTCCTTAGGAAAAATGAAACGCCATCTAGGAAGGGTACAAAAAAAGTTAGTACTTGGGTCCAAATTACAAAGGTTGATTTTGAAAAGGCGGTAGGGTATACGAAAAGGGAATCAACCAGCAAAAGTGAAAGGAAAGGGGAGACTCTTTCAGGATAATGAAGCAAAAGCTATGGGAGAGTGCATCGCCTCGACCTGGAAAACCGGGGCGGGTTGAAGCGGGTCAAGAAAAAAACTCTCGAGACGGCCTCACTTCAGGCAGACAATCACCATCCCCCAAAAAAGGCCTAAACTTGGGACAGACAAAAAGAAACAGGTAAAGTCAAAAAGAAATGGTAAGCTGGGACGCTGCGCAGGCCAAAGTAAAAAAAAAATCGCTACATCCTAGAAACTAAAAGCGGGAGCGGGAAATCACCAGTTCAATCTCGCCGTGTGCGGGTTGGAACAACCAGGGGAAGGAGAGACGCCAGTTCCCAGAAGGAACAAGCGCCGCTCAAGGAGTAAATACGAGAAGGGACTGACGTACACGAAAACGAAAAGAGAACGCACAAACACAGACTGAACCCACACTAAAAACAAACCCATAAACTCGAACGAAAAACGACGCTGCAGCACCAGAAGCAGCTGAAACGGCCCCATACGTCGAGGATAGGACAAAAAAAAAAAAAAAACCAGGTGGGGGATCGTCCTCAGAAGAGCACAAAAATCTACGAGTGAGATGGCAGAAGGGCAAAAAAATGAAACCCCAAAGGGAAAAGCAACCCCCCCGCCAAAACACGAAAAAAACCGTCACCGAAAGCTTCATACCCCCCGCAGGCCGAGCCAGGTCGGGTGGGTAGTCCAAGACCCAAAAACATTATTGTGAAAAGGGGAAACCTTCAACACAAAACGGAGTAGACCCAGCGATGGGGGTGTATGACGCCAGCTCAATGTTCTTGGGGGGAGAAAACCGGTCTAATGTCATTGATTCTGGAGAGTGTCGGCTGAGGGACCCTTCTTTGCGGGCCGCCTTGTAAACTAGTATTAGTAGTTAGACCAGCTGGCTAATGAAGGAAAGCGGAAGACACTCTCTTACCCTAAAAGCCCCACCTTGGGGGTTTCGGTTCGGTCCTCATGGAAACAATAACGAGGTGGGTGTGACCGATTACCCGGTCCGAAATCCGCGGGCATACTCCCAGTGCCCCCAAAAGGGCAAATATCGGGCGCCTTGTATTCAGGGACCTACAAAACAATAAGCACCGTATGCGAAAAAAAGCTTTAAGGTGACGCGTGAAAAAAAAGAAGCGGTTAAAAAAGTGAAGGGGGACAACACGTAAACTACCTCCAAACCTCGGGTCGAAAAGGGGGCCGATTGGGTGGCGGCGAAAATAGGCGACCCCCGGAGGGTAGAGAAATTCGGCTGTGTAGGGAGGTGTAAGGTTAGGGGCTACGGGGTTATTCCGCGTATGGGGGGTTGAAGGGGCTCGGCACCAGGAAAGACCTAGGGGGTGCGCAGAACGCTGTGGGGGCCCTTACATATCGCCACAGTCCCGTGGGATTCAACCCCAAAAAAAACACCAGCAACGCAACAGCTTTAAAGTGTCGCAGGGCAAAAACCTCCGGGGGGGGAAAACTGAGAGAAATAAACTTGCACTAGGACTGGGGAACTCGAAAGGTCAAAGCCCAGAAGCTCGCTGCTCTCCTAATTGGCTCTCCTCAAACCTTATCGGGGGGCCATTCAGTCAAAGGATTTATCCGAGAAGGGTCAAAACAAAGGCATCCCAGGAAAAATCATGTCCGAAAGCCATAGAACGAAGGTGGGAAGATGTGTTATCAGAGTCCACCGATGGTATGCGTACATACAAAACGCATTCGACATGTCAAGTCGCCCTGTCGGGGGGCGAACTGGAAAAAAAACCATCACGGGTTCTGTTGGAAAAGCCGGAAGGAGCAAACATTGGGAGTAACACAGGAACCTGCACGGGCCCCGTGCCTGTGCGTCGTGCCGATGGGGGTCTTTGGTCAAGCCGATCCCCCATCGATTTTTCCCCGGAGAGATGAAGGAAATAGACAAAATAACATAGAAAGGAAATATAGAGAATAATTTTCTATCAAATCGAAGAAAAACATGGACTGGCTGATCGGCAAGCGCTAACATTAAACAAACTTGCCTGGGACGGGGGATGGAGTTTCCCGTTTTTCAACTCCAAGGTTTTGGGGGGCCCAGGGCAGCTGGAGGGGGGGGGGGAAGCGTGGGGGGGGGGGATTGGGGTTCCCGGTTGGGAAGGACAGTTTGGGGAGGGGGGGGGGGGGGGTCCCCGCTCCATGAGCCTGTCGGGGGGGGAGGGGGGGTTGGTAAGTGGGAGGGTGGGGGGGGAGTCCAGGGGCGGGGGCGTAGATGGGCGGGGGGGGTGGGGGGGGGACCTTGCGGATCCCATGCCAGAATCTGGTGAGTCCCATCGGTTGCTGCTCTTGTGACAAAGAGGCAGGGACCACATCTTGGGATTCGTGGGGGGAAGGGTGGGAGATAGGGGTTGTCCTAGGTGGGGGGGAGGGGGGGGCGGGCTTGGCGGAATCCGACGTCAGTGGGACCTGGGGTGGGCGTGGATCTGACCGGGGGGGGTCTTTGACAACCTGGACGGGGGGGGGGGGGGCCCGACGCTCCGGGGGGGGGTTTGATGATTCTTAATCTCTCCTCTCACTCCTTGTCGAATTCTTTTTAAATACCAGCGTGGGGAAGAATGTTTCAGAAGAATCTCACCTAGGATTAGACTGGGAAATAATAACGGGGAAGCAACTTTTCAAAATCATTTGTCCATGTTCAGGGGCATTTAACGGAAAGGTAGCTAAAGGGACTCATAGCACGCGAAAAACATGGAGCAGGAGTGACATCAACATTGAAACTTGCCAAAGGGAACGTGGAAGTTTCGAAACTTTCAGAAGGTGAACACAACCTAACAGAAATGAAAAAGTGGGAAGGGTTGGAAAGTTGGCAGAGCAGGGGGTTGAACGTCCGAGACCGACAAGCGCAAAAACAAAGGTGGATGGGGCAAAGAACCGCACTAGAAAGAATCGGTCACTTGGGAATCGAGGGCGTCGTTCGTCCAGTATTAACGACTCCCCAAAAAAATCGTCTGTTTTGAAGGACTCTACGTCAAGGGGACTAGATCGCGTCCCTAGCAAAAAAGAATAATCAATGTAAACCGAATCGTCCTAGAACAAGCCACGAACTCAAAAAGCGGCGAGAAAGAGTGAACCAGACAGGAAAGGGAGGAAGACAGAAGTCACCTCAGGGCCAAGGGAAAGTCTTGGGGGGGGGGAATGTGCGGGAAAAGCAGTCAAATAAAGGAAAGGACTTTTCAACGGGCAAAGGCACGCACGCGACGTCGGGGGTTTTAAGGAGAATGGGGGGGAACCCGGGAGGAGGGGGTTGGGCAAGACCGGGACGCTACGGGGGTGGAAGGTAAAAAAAGGGGGAAAATGGCCCCCTTAAATACCGCAGGCTACAATAAAGGTTTTGAAAGTCCTATCTAGCCAGGGAAAAAGAAGAAGCGCAGGGGGTGCACGTAACTAGCCCCCAGGAAGCTCGCGAAAAGAAATCGTAACGGACAGAACAGGCAGAGTCAGGGGACGCGACAGATGGTCCCTTGTCGCCCAGAGGACGGGGTGGCAAAATGGTGGGGAAAAGGGGGGCCGGACCAGGAATAAACGCTTGGGTAAGGCGCGGAAAACGCGTGACACCGCGGTCACTCTTGTGGCTTAAGGACCGCCCCAAGCAGCGAGCTTTTAGGGCAATAACTTACGGAGAGCCGGGGGGAGAAGGTACAAACACGAACCAGACTTGGAATTGTGGTGGTGAGGGAAACTTCCACAAAGAGTTTCAAAAAAATTGTGTAGAAAGGGGGTGTGTTCGGTTGACCCTCGGAGAGAGTTTTCCCTGTGGTATCTTCTCATCTCGCTGTAGGGCCCCCCCCCACCAACTCGGGTATTAACATGCTTGGGAGGAAGTTCTTGTATTGCAAAACCCGTGGAGGATGAGCACTTGTCAAAATTGTGCTTATGCCCTGGATGGGTGGAGAAGTAGTAAGACATTCTCATAGGACAGTAAGAAAAAAGTGTGTCACAAGCTGAAAGTGGGGGGGGGGGGGGGGGGGCCAGGTCTCAGGGAAAAAAAACGGCACTAGTGGGGTCTCTCCAACGGGCCGGTCTGGTATAAGGAACTGCAAGGCTGGAACTATAACATACCGCTCTCCTGGAACTGCGGGGGGTCAATCAGAGACCATCAAAAGCTCTTTTTCTGGCTACGGGGGGGGCAGCGAACAGAATTACCTCAAAAAGTACTGGAAACTCCTTGAAATCCGTTGTATGGGATCCCCTCGGGATAGGAGACCACCAGAAAGAACACTCATGAAAAAACATCACTTGTACAATTAAAGTCCAGACTAAAAATAACGAGGGGGGGGGGGGGGGGGGGCGAGGGGGGGGGGGGGGGGGGGGGGGGGGGGGGGGGGGGGGGGGGGGGAAGGGGGAGGGGGGGGGGGGGGGGGGGGGGGGGGGGGGGGACGGTTGATTAGGCCTTTGTAAGGTGAGGATTGGAAGCGGTTGCGGAAAAGGGGGGGGAGGGGGGGGGGGGGGGGTAGGGGACTGGCAGGACATTCTCGGGTTCAGTAACGTTCTCGACTTAACACGAGCATTCCATAATGCCACAAAGGGGCACTGGGGGGGGTGCCTACAGAAACCACACAAATGAAGCACTTGTTACCCAAGAATACGAGCAGTCAACTCATTGTAATGGGGAAACGGGTGCTTGTTACTGGTAAGAACCGTCGTGATGGGGCGAAACATCACTTAGAAGGGTCACCAAAGACCGACAGTCTATCTCCCGGGGGGTCTCACTGGTGTGCTCTACAAAGAGGTAGGGGGTCCGTTTAAATGAGAAGAAAGACAGATCTATAAAAAAAAACTTATTAAAAGGAGTGGTGAAAATTAGAATTGATTTACTAAAAAAAAGTGGGAAAACGGTCAAGCTGTGTAAAGACGACTGCTTAGAGTCCCTCTGGGTGGAAGGTGGGATCACCCCATCACTCCAATCAGACGGGTCCTTTGACTTGGGCTGAGGGGACCATTTCTGCGATGTTAAGGGGTTCGAAACAACAAAAAAGGGAAGTGTAGGTTTAAACGGGGGTCCGTCGTGCAGAGTGCTTATCCGAACTGACAGGGGAGGGGGGGGGTCGGAAAAAAAACCTCGAAACTCAGGTCACGGAGAAGCACGGAGAAGGAGGAGATTTCCAAAACGACGGTAGGGAATGAAAGGGTGGACCTGGGGGGGGGGGGAGAGAAGAAAAAGAGGGAATGGCTTAAAGGAATTTAAGGGGTCATCCGTTCGAAAAGCCATAGAAGCAACGCGATGGGTAGGGCTCGAACCAAAAAAACCGAAGGGAGGGTGGTTACCCGCAATTGGAGACCATAAGCTCGCGAGCTAACACACGGGTATAAAGAAAAAACATAAGTACTACCTCCACCGATGTAAAGCAAAGGCGTGGAGATGGGGGGGGTGAAATTCGAGAGAAGGCCATAAATACTAAAGACCTATGGAGCATCCCAGTGGGGTAAAGATCAAGACCATATAAAACTCAATCCTTCAAGCCCCAAAACGGCCTCATCTGAAGACGACCAGGATGAACTCTGATGTAAAACCGGAAATTGTGAAATCAGAGACTTGGGGCACAACATCACGGAGTCTTTGAACAGGGCAAATGGCGCCTGACCAGATAGGCCTACAGAGGGACATTATCCGGCTTTAACTCAAAAAAAAAAAAGGGCACGACAAGCGCAGGAAAGGGGCCGAGAACCTGGAGATACTAGTGCTCATATACTTCGACTACCTAGACAAAACCAGGGAACTATATGAATAAAAACCACACATTGAGCTATTATGTCAAAAACTCCTGCAAAGAAAGCTTAACTACTCTTGCCTCGTCTATAAAGGAACGCGCGGAAACAAAAAGGTCATCGGGAAAAAGCCAAGATGCCTGAATTTAAAAGACAGGTATCGAGGGGGTAGGGGGGGACCTCTATACGGCCTGAAAAAAACACAAAACCCCAAGCTAAAGTTCTGGGCCGGAAAACCACCTACCTCCATTGCGTCGAACTCCCACTCCTCTTCAAACAAAGGAAATCGGGTATACCGCGGACCCAAAACCAACAAGAACAAAAAGCCGTCGTCACAAGGTTCCCTGCAAAAAGTACTTCCTTTACAGATAGGGAGAAAGGCTAGTTGTATCACACAAAATAAAAGTACTGATAAACAAGGCAGCAGCTTTGGGAGTAAGACTCCTCTCACGTTGGTCGAAAGATGGGGGGGGGACTACGAAGGGCAAAAGTAGTGGGGGTAGTTCAAAAACGGAGCAGGGGACCCAGCCGAAGGACTTTACGTCAGGGGTGTAAATGGAAAAGGAGTCTCTCTCAAGTCAGGGACTCGACTTGTAAAGACGGAAGGGGGTAACGAAGATAGAAACAAAAAAAAAAAAAAGCAGGGGTCTTTTTAGTTACGCAAATTATGGGACGGACAAAAAAAGGAGAGAGTCACAGAATGTAGGGGAGAACTTCCAGAGGGGGGTAGTTCCCCAAAAGTGTGGCAAGGGGTTTCTCACTGTCATTCAATGACGTCACAGCGCTAAGGACTGCCAAAGAGAAAAACGCTTAAAAAATTACTTCACAATACTTGGCCAGCTGGGGAGGACAACAACTTTCAAACAAGAAAAGGGCCCTCCGCTCCACTTGTTCGGGGGGGACCGCTGTTAAGAGTAAAAAAAATACGGGAGAATCCTTTCTCGCCGATTCTCTTCGCCGTCCACGGGGGTTGTACCAAGCCACAATACCCAAGACCATTGGAACGGGGGGATCATGCCAAGCTGTCAGGGGGGCCTCTAATGAGATGAGACAGAAGAGGAAAACGTAGGGGGAGGGGGGGCGTAACACCTAAGATAACGAGGGCATAGTCCTAATAAAACGGAAATCATACATCAGGGACGCACAGATTTAGATCACGCGAGGGGGAACGGGATGAGAAACGCGCTTCTTTCTAAATCAAAAGAAGAGAACTGGGGGTCAAAAAAAAAGGGGTGACATAGGGACCAAACCGGGTGACGAACTATGATAAGTAGAGCAAACAGTTAACCGCACTGGGGAAAATACAAAAGCCCAACAGCCTGTTATTGGGGGGGTGCGGGAACCACGCGCAGGTAAGCAGGGTTGAAACCTCAAACTGGAGGACTTCTCTGGCTTCGATAAGGAGGCAACACGTCAAGTCCAGTCGAAAGGCATAGAAGAAGACAACAACAACAAAAGGATGGTATTATTAAAGAAGAAAAAAAGTGAAGATCTCGCCACCTGGGTGGGAGGGACGGATATAGACGCAGAAAAGGAAGTTTCCCGCACCGGGCACGGGTAGGCTCCAGCACAAAGGCAGGTCGTGTCAAACAAACAAAAAGCCAAACAGGCAACAGAAAACACCAATAAAAGGAGGGTGGGGCGTTAAAGGCAAAAAAAGAAAAAAGAACGAATAACTTTCCAGGAAAGTGAGGGGCGTATCCTGGTTCGGGGCTGAGGCAAAACAAATAACTTAACAACCCTCACAACGTTCATCGAAGGATGTGTAACGAAAAAAAAAAAAGCACTTTCAGGGAACACTGAAAGACTAAGTCCAGGGTCAAGGACTATGATCAAAGCTGGGTCCCAGGGAAGAGAATCAATTTAGATTATTAACGCAGTCGGGGGAGTCTGAGTGGGGCTGTTTTAAAAGACCAGGAACGTCACTGGGAACGAATCCTTATCAGATAAGCTCGGGGGACAAAGGACGCGGGGAAATAGTAATTTAGGCGGGGGTGTTGCGGTGAGGAGTCAGCCACGACGGGGGGAAAGTTAGAAACAAATGAAAACTACAGGAAGCATCGGGGTAACACCTTGAACATCAAGGACGGTTTGAGTGGGAATACTGGAAGGGTGAAGGGGCACATCCTGTTACCGAAACAGAAGTAACTTGAAGGCACTGGGGGGACTCGAATCTACGCGTAGGTTTGAAAAAGTACTATAATTAAAAGAACTCGAGTTCCAAGGGGACTTTCACAACTAACCAGAAAGTCGCTAAAATCTCGGAAGTGGGAAGGTCCTCCCTCGAGAGGATGAGCTGGCAGAACACCAAGAAACTTGTGTCATTAATCCAAATTGGAAGGAATCGGGAAACGTAAATCAGTAGAAAGGTAACCCAGGGACGAAACATTTCCATATGAGCAAACGACACTAAAGTAAAAGGTGAAAACATAGGGGGGGAGTCAGCAAGGAGAAGGAAGGATACTAACCCCTCACAATTCCTGGGGGAGACCTTAACTTGTGGGAATGGGCTCCAGCGTCATCAAATCTGTAAGGCCGTTGTGCCAGGGACAATAAAAAAAAAAAAAAACAGGGGGGGGGGTGAGAAAGGAGATAGGGGTGGATCGCTAGACGGAGTCGTGAAGGGTGTTTATGGACCCGACCTCACCAGGGAGGGGCCATTTGTGGTGGGACCAATGCATCAGTTTGCCCCCTTAAGCGATCAAAAATGCAGAACGAGGAAAAATATCACGGATCGGTAGAGTACGCTCAAGGGGGTTGTGTGGGGACCGCAACTAATCAATTCTCTCGGTACTACGAGCCCGAGTACGTTCCTTTAGGGGAATGGAGAAGAAGAAGCAGGGAGAAGAGCTTCAACTTGTTACGGGCACACTTCCGAGTTCCGGTGGAGAGTCTGGGGGAGGAAGGGGGAGCTTCTTAAGAGGAAGGTAAGGGGAAGTACAGTGCCCGTCGGTTCGAGGGTAGGGTGCAAAGGATCTCGCCAGAAAAAAACAGGGGGGAAGTCGGGACCATGGGGCGCCAGCCTGGTCCATTAAACCGGGAAATCAGTGAGGGGGGTAAAACCTTCAAACAAGCTGTGGAGAAACAATGTGACATCAGCTGTTGACCAGGGGGGGTTTGAAGAGCATGGGGAGAACGCCCCGCCGGGGAGAGTTCGTAAACTTGATGCTGTGAAGGAAAAAACAAGCGGGAGAGAGGGGTGACCGTTGGAGGAGGAAAAACAAAAATTCCAACTGTGCGAAAGTGTCAGGGGAAAAAGGGGCTCTCACCAGACTTTGTGGCGGAAGCTGGAGCCTCCGCCTAAAAAAGACGAAGGCTGTCTCACACGCGAGAAGACTTGAGAAAAGAGAAACAGGACCTGGAAGCGGGAGACGGTTGGTAGTGCGGGAGGATCCCAAGGAAAGAACAGAGAAAGGAATCTCACTTTCACAAAATGGTTGAGCGGGGATTCCCGATAAAAGACGGGCTGTCCCAAACCGAAAGAAAAAAAGGAAAAAACACATCACTTTTAAGTGGACTTCTTAAGAACTCAACAAAATGACCAGAAAAAAGGAAATTGACAGACGTAGAACGGTGGAAAAGGGAAAAGCCTTGTAAAAAAAAGGGAGGCAGGAGACTAGGGGGGGGGGATTGGCCGAGAAAAAGCAAACCTGAAACTCCGGCCATTTCCAAATCTACCAAAAACTGCCACTAGATCAACAATCAAATGGGGGGGACGAAGGGCTCGAAGAGGCGGAAAAATTAAAATGGGGGCTGGAAAAGAGAAAAGTCGAAGTCACGGAAGGGACTGAGAGAGCAGGAATTATACTTGACAAAAAAACAAGGGGGGACGGGGTTAGACGGAGACAAAAAAAAGAGCAAACAACAAAGGAGGAGATTAAAGAAGGAAGATGGTAGGGGTGACATCTTGCAACGCCCGCTTGTGAAGGAGAAAAGTTAGAAACCGCTGATCTCTCCGAGGGGAGGCGGGTAGTTAGGCCCACCATCAAAGGAGAATCGAGTCCTTTTCACCAGTGGGCGGAAACAGAGGATTCAAAAGGTCGGGGCTATGGGAAGGTGAGGCAACACGGTAAGGGGGTGACTGGGCGCTCCAAACAAAAAAAAAGGGGATCAAAGAAAAGGAGATCAGGAACATCTACCTTAATCCGCGAACCAGTTCCACGGGAGGAAGGGAAAAATAGGGTGGCTTTTAACAAAGTGTACAGAATGGAAAGTAAAAGTTGGATGTGGAGAAAGGTTTAGGTGGGGAGCCATATTAAACCGAACAAATAAGGGGGAACCTGACGGTAGGTTTGTCAAAAGAAATACGTAACGGAAAAGGAAAAAGCTATGGATCGGCGAGCGAAAAACTAAAAAGAAAAAGCAGGTCCCGTGGGCACCAAGCCCAGACTAGTAACCCAGGGCGGGAAGCCAGGAAGAAACTCAAAAAAAAAAAACACTGAGCGGGGGGAGAAGGTTAAACTTCTCCAAGGTCATCAAACAGGAAAAAAATGACTCAGCCGCAGGTGAAAGGAAAGACAATCAAAAGAAAAAAAAAAACCGCGTGAGAGCCAACAGCGGTCGAGGGGTCAAAAAAACTGAAAAAATCTATGGGGTGGCCAACAACGCATTTTCATCCAAAGACGTTTGAGGGGGGGGGCCATTCAAAAAAAAATCATGAGGAAGGTCAACAGGATCAAACAGGAGACTCCAGGGGAAGGGGAAAGGTAACATCACTCTCATTATGAGAGAGACTCCAGGAAAGACCGAGAAAACGACGTGGAACGTGGGCCGCGACGGACTCTAGGACAAAGAAATGCAAACTGAACGAGAAAAAAGATCTGAAAAAAAACGCCAGAGAGAAGAAAAAAAAAGACTGAAAAATGCTTCAATCTCGGGGAGCCAGGAGAAAAAAAAACGACTTCTGAACTCGTAGAATGAAGAAAGGCTAGAAAAGACACCCAGGAGAGGTCACGTCAAAGGGAGCGGAAGGGGGACGACCATCATGGGAAAGAGAAACGGGGAAAATGAACACCCCGCAGGAAGGGCCTTGAAAAGCCCACCAAGACCATGATCGGCCCACCCAGAAAAAAAGGTCCTGAGAAAAAAAACACATCCTGCAAACCTGACGGTCGGCCATGGAGGAGGGTTAGACTAATGGGTAGAACTTAAAAAAAAACAAATACGTACCGAGAAAACAAAATGAAAGCAGGCAAGGGCCGTATACCAGTAAGACTAAAAAAGGGGAAAAACCTTGCGGGAGAGAAGACGGCCGCCAGGAGGAAGATGATACTACGAGTTTGAACCATCTCCCAAATGTAAAGTCGGCGCCACTCTGGGTACAACGGATAAGGATTGGTGCCTCCCGTTAAAATAGATTTAAAGGGGAAAAACAGAAAAATCGGGTGGAGCTCAAAAACGATTAACCTGGCTAGCCCGAACGTAGGAAGGAAACTAGGGGGACATGGAAGGAAAGTTTCTATCTACTTGGACAGGTTCTACGGACCTCAACTAAGAGCTACTACAAAAAAAAAAGTCCAGAATCTCAAAGGTCTGTGGTCAAAGGAAGTAAGGGGTCGGCCACCTCCAGAACGCAAGGGCGGGGGAAAGGCTGTTTAAACGCGAGGACGTCGAACTATCAAATGAGGTTCCCCAGCGTGAACGGGACTTAAAGACGTGAGTGGGCACGTAAAAAAAAAAACCGCAGAGAAACATTGGGGGGGGGCGTTGGATACGGGGGG
>Ga0179591_1265860_pt1 | contig 14663 bp, 20 predicted proteins | sample CZOMad2_1_08_16f_FD_182891 | JGI IMG/M metagenome (GOLD analysis project Ga0179591, IMG submission 182891) | Vadose zone soil fungal communities from Angelo Coast Range Reserve, California, USA - CZOMad2_1_08_16fungal (PacBio error correction) | ecosystem: Environmental > Terrestrial > Soil >...
AAGAAAAAAAAGATAACATAGCGAAAACATAGACCAGTCGGAGGACAACCGAGGGAAACAAATTGAGAGACTATAGGGAAATCTCTGGGCAAAGGGGGGGGAAGACAGAAATAACTTTAGGCCCCACTTCAGATGGAGATGGGTCAAAGTCGTGTGTTTTTTGGGCCATGGGTTCGTTGTGGGGGACTGGGGACTTCAATAAGGAGGATAATGGAAGCCGTCATCCAAACGAAGGAGACGGTCAATGGGGGAGAGAAGAGCAATAGGTGCCTGTTTCGGAAAAAGAAAAAAAAAAAAACAAAAAGTTTCATTTTGGAGGACACAATGTTGCCAACAGGAACTTCACGCGTCGTACTTTTGAGCCAAAGGGAACGCCAAAGGGGCTTGAACTCTCGTGGCCAAGTCCCAAACAAGCAGGTCCTGGTATGTCAGTCATTTTAAATTGGGTGGTTTGGCCAAAGCAAGTTATAGGGAGGTGGGGGGGCCACAACAGCTACAGTGACGAAGGAATGTCAAAGGAAAAAGTTCCTTTAACTTACTCATCTCGCAAGGACCAAAAACAGTCACACAAAGAGAAAGTGTGCAAGGTGGTGCCATATTTCAAACAGGGGTAGCAGGAAAAAGTGTCAGGTTAAACCCACAGCCACGCTTGGGAAGAAAGGAGTTGGTTAGGGGAACATGCCCAGGGTGGTTCCCTCGTGCTTTGTAGTTCACAAGTAACAATTCACTCCCAGGGTTTGTTTGGAGGGGTCAGGGGAATGTAATTTCGTGGAGTTGAAAAAAGCCCCAGACTAGGGGGAAAGAAAGGTGTGGGGGTACATCACCTCCAACTGGAAAGGGGAAACATCAGGAGCCACAATACCAGGACTTTTTAAGGAAAGGAAAGGAGTGCCCATCTGGTGCGCAATATGTCTTATAGTTAAGAAGGGGGGGAAGACGACCTGGGGGGGGTTGGCGCACGGAACAAAAGGAAAGATCAGGAAATTTGAAAATAAGTATAGAACGTAAGACGGGGTGGATCAACTGAACGAAAAAAGAAGCCGGGGGGGAAGTAGAAAAGACAGACACAAAGGTCAGGATTCTGTGGGGTTGTAATGTGCCCACTAATCACCACAGCTTTACTTGTTCCAAATGCCCATAAAAAGACATATGGATGAAGCCGGAGTAAGAGAGGAAAAAAAGACCGGGGGCCCTTCTGGTGTTGTGGGTGGTTTTTATCCGGCAAGGTTATAAGAAATAAAAAATTTTTATACACGTAATACAGTGAGATTTTGGGCAATAGGAGAAACGGGGAAGGAAATCAGGGTACGAAAAATAGGGGGGAAATTGAAGAAGAAGAAAACCAAGGACTGCCCGAGTCGGTACAGGAGGGGGACCATCTAGCAGGAACTAATCACGATGGTCAGGTGGACGGGAAAATAAAACGACCAAAGAAAAGGGGGGGGGACATTAGGGGAAAGTCTAGGATACCCCTGGAGCGGACGTTGGGTTGTTTGGAAGGAGGTGTGATTCACGTGGGGGGGTCCGGGTCCCCTAACCTAGGATTGGGGCGACCAGAAAAAAAAAAACCAGGAAGGGATGATTGGAGAAGAAAGAAACAAGCTTTGGCTGGACTGAGATGGCGTGGTGCCGAGGGAACAAAACGAATGAGAGCGGTGAACTCGCCACATCGGACTGGAATGTCCCGGGGGCAGCAAAAATATTGTAGTTAAGAAAAGGGTTTCGAGATCTTGAATTATGTGCACCACGAATCCTCTTAATACAGGGAAAATGCGGGGGGGTCTCGTCCCAGGTAGAGCGGGAAAAGAAGGATTGAAAAAGCCGAAAACTGCCCCTCGGTCAAAAAAGACTTAAGGAAACAGAATCTTGGGGGGCCCACTATGGTGGGGCCATACTCTGTAAGAGCGAGGGTGCAAGGATGGTTTTTCATCACCAGAAAGAAGATGAGAATTTTAAATGTGCAAAGAGGAAAGATCGAAACCAAAGTGCCCTAGCACTTTTAAAAAAAAAAAAAACGAAGGAAAAAAAACGAATCTTCAAACATCTCGACGAGGGGGGGGGCAAAAGAAGGGGGGAATGAAACTCATGTTTCCATGAAAGAAGAGGGAGCTGAGGGGTGGATTGGGGCCTTCTCTGCGGGACCATGAAAGGATTTGTTCCAAGGGGGGGGAAAAGTGGACTGGTCTGGGAGGAGTGAGGATGAGAATGGTTACTAAATGATGCCAGAAAGCTTTTACTTTTTTCTCAATGATTGGGAGGAGGGGGTTAAGAGCTTCAATGGGACGAGGGAGGTACGCTAAAAAAACGAGGTAAATGTAAATAAGATCACTCAATTAAAATGCATGGGTGCGATGAGTGAGGGAGGAAGGGCAAAATCGTTGAAACCTATTATCCTTGAGTAAGAACCAATAAACCCCTAGAAAGTAAGAGACATGGGTCCTTAACGAAAAAGACGGGCGGGAGGGAGCAAAATTTTTTGGGAAATTGGGGGCATGGGGAAAACCAACATTGTGGAAGCATGTTGGGACTGATTCCCTAAGGGCACTTCATACAACGCAACGAGGGGGTCCGAAAAGGGAGAGAAGCACCTTTTACTTGGGGTTGGTCAACTGGGGAAAAAGACGAAGCCTCACAAGGGATCTTTTATGTGTGGAGAAAAAGTTAATTTTAATGCAAACAGGAAGGCACAACAGGATGAAATTGAGGAAAAAACGAGGAAAAGAAAGGTTGAAAAAAAGGTTTGAGTTGGCCTACGGGGCGCAAATACCTGGGGCGTGGACGCCTGTGAACGGGGGGAACCGGAGACTTTGTTAAGTGGGGAAAAAACGGGACGCAATAATCTTCACCTAACGGCAAACTCCACAAAAAATCCAAACGACCGGACCACTAAAATGGAATTGGCAATTTTCGATGCTTCAAGGGAAAATTTATACGAGTTGACGCAACGAATAAAAAACATGGACGGGAAAGGGGGGTGCCGTGGTCATGCAGAAGCCGATAGTGTGAATCGTTTAGGAAAGGGGAAACACTGTGTGGAAGACCAACAAGAAGATAAATACTCCCCTCAAAAAAAAAAAACTAACCAACTGAGGAGCAGGAAAGAGGATTGGTTTTGGGAAGCACAAATAGACAGGTGGCAAACTGTTTCCGCACAGTACACGATCGGCCTAATTCTGCATGACCGGACCCCACCTCTGACACCTTGGGGTCGAGGGTTAGAGGAAATTGAGCGCAATAGAAATTTAAAACAATCTACGTGTGTTTACGTGCTGGAAGAGGGTGGAAAACGTCAGAGATATGCGTGAACCGTTTCGGTTCAACCCCCGAGAAAGTGGGGGACTGGTCAGGCAGAAAGCCAGGGGGGCATAGCCAACACCCAAAAAAAAAAAAAAAAAAAATCTGACGCGGTGTCGAGATGCAGGTTGACATTCCCCCAGCATTTTCCAATAGAAAAGATACTATCAAACTGTGCAGGGAATAGGGAAAGCAGTACAGGTTGAACTGCGACCGTCTCCGGGGAAGCGCGGGGGGCTATGAAGGATCATGATAAGAAGAACCACCAGCTCACAATTTGGGGTTGGGAAAAAAAAAATAAAAAACTTCAAAAAAGGGGAGAACTCACGACACAGTGTTCTGTCCGGGGAACTGGCGGAAGATTTGTGAGGGGTATAAGCATTGGGCCCCATCAAATCACCAAGCCGAAAAAAAAAGAAAAAGAAGGGAGGGGGCATAAATCCAGGAATGAGAAGGGAAACTACACCTCAAGAAGATCACGCCGGCAAGGAACCGTCACGAAAAGGAAGGAGGGGCCAAAAAGCGTTGCAAATCGGATAGCGCCTCCTCCCGGAAAGAAAGAAGATATCATTGTTCCCAAAATCCTTCAATTGCGCGCAGAAGGGCTTACAAAGTCAAAAAAAAAATACGATACACTGATCGAAATGGCGGGGAAAAGAGGTTTAGCGGAAACAGGATGTCCAGGGGATTAGTGGGGAAGAGTAAGGAGGGGACAATATGGGCCCGGTGGAGATAGAAAACTGGACGAACTGACACAAGTTGGCAAACCCAATTATCGGGACACGTACACTGCTCGGGTTAGCGGATGCCTGAAAGGGAGAAATATTAACCCACCAAAAAAAAAAAACGTGGCCCAGAGTGCCCCTCCCCAGATCTGAAGGAGAAAGAAGTCCTCCGAGGCCCTTCCAGGCTCCGTTTGGATGAGGGCTGGGTCCAAGAGGAAGCAATTTCAGAGCTGCACAACACCTGGACGAAAGGACAAACCGGCCGTATTCAGATAAGGATCGTCTAACACATAGGAGAAAAAAAGGGTCAACACACGGAGAGTGTCAGGGGCCGTATCCAGTAGATGTGGGAGAGACTTCGAACATGGGGGGAAAAAACTGGGAGGGTCACTCGTTCGAAAAGACCATCAAGCCCAGCACATTCTTGAGGGGGTGTGGTTCACTGAAGGGGAGGACTGAAACAAACGCCAAAAAGAATTCCTAGGGAGAAGGAATCAAACTCAAATAAACTAGACACGCACCTCCCCATGGGAATTCGGGATGATATCACGAACAACGGCGGAGAACGAGGGGAAAAAAAACTTAATGGGGTAACAGGGGGTGTCCTTGACTATAATGGCCTCTGAGCAGAACGAGGGGGTCAGGAAGGGGGTGAAAAAAGGTTCTTAACTCTTTCGAAACCGGCGGGAAGCATTCTTCGTTCCATTGGTAGTGGAAAAAAGGACCCAGAAATGACGGGAGAAACAAGAGAGTTGGAAGAAAACATCCGGTCTTCCCCACAGGCCCCGCATGTAACCACATGCGCAGCAAGGGTGGGAATCGTACTCCGCTTTCCCTACAACATAATGAGGGGGGGGGAAAGAAGGTTGCAGGTTGGGAGGAAAAAAGGGTGGATGGAGTGGATCCACCCAGATCAGGAAAAACTGATTGAGCTAGAAGAAGAAGAGGAAGGGAAAAAAAATGGGAACTTTGGATCCCTCCCAGGCCGGGCCGCTATACTTACTGTTGGTCGGTAGTCGGCGTGACGAAAAAGGAGAGGGGTAAATTGTCATAAAGACAGTAATGTATTGACCGTAAAAATCACAAAAGGAAGTCGTGGCGTATGGAATGTACATAGAAAAAGGGGTTCTGAAAAACACATCTACAGTCTGGGTTTCAAACCGAACCTCGGACGAAAGGAAGAGTTGGCAGGGGGGGGAACTAAATCCCAAGCCGGCATTGGAACATACAAAACATTGAAAAGTAAACCAATACGAGTAAAGCTGCTGGGTTAACTCACCCAGGAAAAGAAATTCCCGTGTAACAAGAGTCAAACGGCTTGGTTTTTCCTTCCCTTTGGGGAAAACGGGGGGGGGTGGAGGTGTGAATTCAGACACTCAGGAGCCAGAGACCCGTTACAGGCAGATTTTCTCTAAGGCAAAGGGAAAAGAAAAAAAAAAAGGGACTTAACGGGGGGTGTGTTACCAGAAAAGCAGTAAACTTGAGGACAACAAAAGTAGACCTGAAACCTCCAAAAAGGCGGTTAGATTTCGTGCAACTTCGATTACCCATGAGGGAGCACAAGGGAAGAGAAAAAAGAAAAAGTTAAATTAACCACATTGGTGGAGAAACTTGATGTGCTTGAAAACAGTGCAAACCTATGTCGGTGATGCCCAAGAAGTTTGAGGAAACTCAAGGGGTCGGGGAAGGGAAAAGATGCGAGGGCCGCTGGGACTCCAGCTTCCCACACAAAAAAAGAAAGAAAGAAACCACCAAATCAGAAGACGAAAAGTCTCAAAAAAACACTGTATTTCGTGCTGCCAGGCCAAGAGCGTGAAAGGAGGGCGAAAAAAACAGGGGGTTTAAAAAGGACTGACGTCAAAGGAGGAGGTGTAGAATTACGCATAGGATGGACCGACAAACAACAAAAAAAACTGGGAAAAAAGAGAGAGATATCCATATTCAAAACAATCACTCGTAAGGGAACGAAGAGGAAAAACAAGGTTGATACAGTACTTGAAAGGAGTCGTGGCCTGGCAAGCAGAAAGAAAGAATAGGTAATAGACTGGGATGAAATTTAATTCGGATCACGTGGGGGTTTTTTTTTTAATGGGGTCGTGTGGTATCGGACTTCGTTAAAGCCCAAAGAGAAAAAAAGAAAAAAAAGCTGGGAAACTTCATTCCAAAAAAAAGAAAGAATGTACTCACTTACTTCCTGGGCCTCATCCGGGTGGGACAAACTGGGGGAAGGGGAAAAAAGAACAGGTCTGGGTCACATTGGAAGAAAGGAGTCAAGTCGATTGAGATCAAAAGGGGCGGAAAGGGCCCTGAAGAGACAGGTGGGGCCCAAAGACCGAAAACAGCAGGTAAGGAGTCTTTATTGGTGAAAAAAAAGGGAAGTTTAGCAATTGGGGTGGTGGGAAGTCCAAAAAGGAGCCCGCCATGTACCGCCAGAGGAGATAAGGTATCAAAAATGAATGGGTGTGTCTTCCGGGCTCAGCGGCAGGCCAAAAAAAAGGCGGGGGGGAAAAAAGAAAAGGGCAGAAAAAAAAAGAAAAATGGAAGGGGGAGTGCCTAGGAGCAGTCACCCCGCATCTTTGGGGAAACAAGAAGGTGGTATAGCCCTTGCAGGTTTGGGGTGAAAAGAAAAAGAAAAGCGGGGGGCAAGGTTTTAGGGTCACAATACACAATGAAAATAAGATGGTCTTCTGGGGCGGGGGTTCTGCTTTGGGAAACTCAACCATGGGGAAGGCAGCCTTTGGGGGGTTCGCACCAACTGGGGGGGTAGGAAAAATCGATCCACGAAAATGGAACGTGGGGGGGGCCAAGACTGTGAAAGCCTCATGACGTCCTTCAGATTGAATAGGGGAAATAGAAGGGAAAACGCACAAAAAAAAAGAACTACTAGAAGGTTGCAAGGGCGAAGAACGGAAAAGGGATGGACCATGGAAACCCGAGGCAAAACTGATAAATTAGGCACCAGAATCAACATCCTGGGGGGGGGTTTCAAGAAACTCAAAAAAAGGTTTGAATTGTTGGCCCAGGGAAAAACAGCAGAAAAAAAACTAAAAGGTTGTTTTATAAAAGCGAGGGGGTCACGAGAGCAACACCGCTTGCGTAAAAGGGGGGGGGGGGAAACCAGTCACCCGAAAGCATAGGGGTGAACCCTCTAAGGAAGACAGGGGGGGGAGGTGGAACTTAAAATAATTACTCAAACTCCCTCCGGGATGACTGTGTTCCGCAGCAAAACCAACGTGAAGGGCCAAATCAGTACTTAGTGCTCAGATGGGCCACCCCCGAGAAAGGGAAACGACTAAAACAATTTTCCACGGGGGTTCAGTGAAGGAAACAGAGGTTGACACACCTGAGGGAGGAAAAAAAAAGGTAGGAGGCCTGAAACCATGTGACAGAGTGATGCGTGTATCCAGGTCAGCAAAATCAGGACGTCTAGGTATTTCAGGCAAAGGGCCCGATTAGAACCAATGGCATCCAGAAAAAAAAAGGGGGGGTTGGGAAATTAGAAAAGGGAGGGGTGGCCTCCCGAACCAACCGAAATTGAAAAAAGCTGGGTCTAAACATCTAAGGTGACGGGGACTCCAAAAAAAAAATCGTGAACAGGTGTTGGGAAAAAAAGAAAAAGAAGGAGGTAGTCAATATAACATGAATCTACGGGGGGTACCCGGGGGCACATACGGAAGGCGGAAGCGTAAAATTGCCATAACAAAAGCAAAACGGAAGGACGGAGCTGCCAGCCTACCGAGTGAAGGCCGTTCAAGAAAGAGGGGGTGGCACAACTCGGTTTTCAAAACGGGGACTAGGGAAGGCGAATCTTTCCGCCCTAAGAAATAACTGAGGGGAACGACTGTAAAAAGGTGTGTTCCGCCCTGTAAACAGCTCACAGGCAGAAATGAAAACGGTTCCCGGCCTTACGGCCGAAGAAGAGCAATATCAAAGGTTTTATTTACACAATGGGGGAAAAACCCGGAAAAAAAAAATTTATCTTAATGGGTGAATCATAGTTCTCGGACGCATGGAAGGGTGGGGACCTGGTTCCCTTCCACGGGAAGAGGGAAAAAAGAAGGATTGGTCAAAGATAATTGACAAGAAAATTAATGCAAGCCCTGGTGTGTCAAAAAAAAAAGAAGGGAAATTTTGTCGTGAGGGGCCTTCCGGCGGCGATCTGGGCTGGTGGAGGCTGGGACCGGGAAAGCAGGGGGAAATCACTCATGACTGCGTGACTGGGGGGCGCTGGTGATAAGTGGACTCAAACTCTTAAAGCCGAAAACCCTCCGGATCCCGAAAAAACATGGAGGAAGGATCAAAAAGGGGTGACGGGTTCGGGGTTGCTTGTCAAACACAAACGCATTTGAAAAAAAGGGGGGGGGGGTTCTTCAGTTTGCTAACAAGTGAATAGGACACGAAAAAATCGGAATACAAAGAAAGTTCGCCGTTTCCGGGTGGGGGGGCGCCGTTCACGAAGAAAGAGAAAAGGGACAAAAAAATTCAGTGGGACGATGGGAAAAAGTGGAGCCTGGGGAGGCACCGTGAAAGAAAAAAACCATGAGTTCCAGGGCTTTTGAGTGTTGGTGGAATGCGAAAATCCTTGGGTTGGGAACTCCAGGAAGTAACACTTCTCGGGTCTGGGAACAACTGGAAAAAAAAAATAGATCTACAGACGGTCAACAAATAACGGAAAGAGGAGAATGTCTTGGACAAATGTTAGAATTTACCGAAAGGACTTAGCGCAAAAAGAAAAACAACCAGGGGAGGGTGGCGGGGGAACGAGAAGCCGAATCCGGTTGTTACTGTTCGTTGTATGTTACCGGGAAAAAGTGGAGACAAAAACATAATCATGACAGAAACCTGAAAAAAGCGGGGGGAAAAAGAGACAAAAGTCCCTTCACAGCTCAAAGTGGAAAGCAGACCAAGTTCACGAAACATTACAAGAGGGGAATCTCGCATGGACTCCACTCGTCCTGTGGGGGGAGAGGGGGGGCGAAGGTAAGAAGGGGGGGGTAAACGGCCGCAAATCAAATTGCAAGAAAAATACTACTGTTTGAAATTAACACTTCGGGGAACGTTAATGACCGGACAAAAAAAATGGGTTGAACCAAAAATGAGAATGGGGGGCTCGACGGCGGTCAACGCCAGGAGCTAAGAGAAAAGAAAAGGGCCATCTTTCACTCACGGGGAGATCCTTCCACGGGTGGCCTTAAAAAAAAAAAAAAGGGGGGGGGGGGGAAACAGGAAAACGGGGGGAAAAAGAAAAGTAACAAGGGATTCCGATCCCTTGCGTAGGGAGTGAAAAAGTCAGAAAAAAAACAGGACCTTGGGGAAAACCTTGCTCACCTTGCCGGTGGACCACTCGGTCGACAATGGTAAAAGGGAAAAACAAAAAAAAAAAAAAAAAAAAAAAAAAATCACTTCCACAATGTTTGTGTGACAAGCCCCCGACACTTCAAACAGTGGGGGCTCCTCCGGGGACACGCCCTTGTGGGAAGCGAGAGGGTTGCTGGGTTAGGGGGCGTCAAACAAATCCAGTCACCATCATGACCACCAGAAAAAAGTTGGCATGGAGTGCCGTTCAACATTATGTCGACCGACCGGTCCAGAACTCATAAGGGAGAACAGCGAAGGAACCCCCCTCAACTGAGTTTGGAACCCAAAAAAAGATGACGGAGAGAAAATAAAAAAAAAAGATCACCAAGAAGATCACGGAAGGGAATATCAGGGAAAGACGTTCATTGAAAAACGCAAGACTACTCCTGCGTCCACCCAAGACAGCCTTTGGGAAACGGGAACAGGGGTCGGACCAAAAGTATGAGAACGTCAGGGGGGAAAAATGTACCTGAAGATTCGGTGGAAGGAGGGTTGGGATGGTTCGCAGGAGATAGTTAAAAAGCGAAGAAAAATTGGAAAAAACGTTATAGAAGTCTGCGAGGAGCCGGAAAGATGCGCCCCTGCATCCAGAGTCACGGTGGACCCCACAAGGTGGCCCCTCCCCAGATCCGAAAGACGGGATCCGCGAGCAGGACGTAGATGAGGGGGGGGGAGATTTATTGAAAAGGAATCAGGCCAAGTTCCGCGCTCAGGACGAAGAAACCCGCAACAGTAGGTCCAAAGGTATAATGATCCGGGGGACCCACTAAAAAGAATAGGAAGGTTAAGAAAGAAAAAAAGCGGTTGGATGGAAAGGGGGAATCAACAGGATATGTAGAGACCAAGCTTTTCATGTTCAGGGTCTTGGTTCCGCTCAAAAAAGCACAAGCAAAGCAAAGGGTGACGGGATGATAAGGATAATCAACTGGCCAAAAGAATAGAGTAAGAAGATCATAAACACGCATCACTCCCAACGATAAATGGGGGATTAGAGCTTATATCAGACGGAAGCCTTAGGGCAGACCGGATGGGTCGTACCCGAAAGTGACCAATGGGGAGTGAGGCAAATTTCGGAAGAGGGGGGTCCATCAAAGGGAAAGCAGAACGCGTTGGCAGGGAAAAGTTTTGGTCAACTTGAAAATGAAAGAGTCATCCCCGGCGGAGTCCCTTCGTCCAGTGGAAAATATGCAAAAGAAAGACAACTTTCCTTGAAGAAGGAGGATGAAGGTTCGTTGCACCAGGCCCGTAAACAAAAATGAAAGAAACAAGAGGGGGGTTTTGTCCCGAATCGTGACTCGCCTGGAAACACAACGAGCCTTTTATGCTGGGTGACGGGGAAAAAAAAAAAAGAGGGGCTGAGTGAAACGGAAAAAAAAAGAAAGCAGGACTGATTGATGACTGGAAGAGACAATATCGCCGTGGGGGAAGGTAAAGAAAATTGAAAACAGGATATACTTCCTGTTTTGTGAACCACCGGAAGTCCGTTGTGGGCCCCGGAAGGAGAGGGAAAAAAAGGGAGGAAAGAAGAATTGAAAGGAGGGCCTAAAAAAAATTAGGGAAAAATCCCAAAGGAAGTCGTGCTAGGTAAAATGGCAACAGAAAACCAATGTTGGTTATTTGAAGGAAAAACACGGCACGACTCGTGTCGGTTTGTAGGAAAACCTAACGGTCAACTAAAAAAAAGGGAAATCGCAATGCATGGTAGGGGTAAATCGAACCAGGGAAAATGGAAAAAGACAACAAGGACAAAGACTTAACCACCGTTTCAAAGCTGCGGGTGGTAAGAAAAAAAGTGGAAAGACAGCGGTGGGAATATTCAACGGGACTTCAAAACGTTCTTCATGGGCATGTGTTTCTTGGGTCTTGGCAGCTCTTAAAAGAAGACCCAGTTGCATGGATTTCCCTATAGGAAGAAAGGAATTTAGAAAAAAAAAAAAAGGGAAGGGGGGGTGTTGGAGCCACACTCACGCCTTCCCCCTTGTAAGAAAACCAGATTATTACAATCCATTAACCAAAGCGGTGTTAGGGGTTCGTGCCAACCGAGTCATTAAAATGGAAGAAAAAACAAAAGACTCAATTACTAAAGGGAAAGTGACTAAGGGGGACAGAATGATGTCTCTCAAAAGTGACCAAATATGAGAAGTTAAAGAAAAAAGTCGTCTCACGCCGTTTTTACCCGGAATGACAAGGGATAAGAAAAAGGGAAAAGTAATAGCCCATCTCAAAAACTAAATGAAAAAAGACTCCTCCCTCAATCGGAATTCCAGCAGTCTCTCAGGAACTAAAAATCCAAGGGGATGGAAACTTAAGGAATCCAAAAAACCATGCAGGAGGTAGAAAGTTTTTGACCATAGTGTACCCATCAAAGGGGGGAGGTTGTGATCTGGGAGATACTATCTAAAAAACCGCAACAAAAAAACCAAACGGATTGGAAAGATATATATATATATCTGACTCTAAACTAACGGAGGGCGAACGAGTAAAAAAAAAAAGGGGAAGACGAGGTTGGACATAAAAAGACAGGGTGGGCCAGGTGAATAGGGGATCAGTTAGGGCCCGAGCTTTAGTATTTCTGAGATGTTCGGAGGAATGGGTTTTGTCAATTTCCGTGGGAGTGGACGAGGAAGACGAGCTATAAAAAGAAGAAGAAAGTCAGAAACGAGAAGGCAAGGGTCAGATCAGCGGCCACGAATAGTGCAGAGTTTTGGTTTGCGGTACAACATCATTTTCTGATTTGCACTGCTACCACGGAAAGGGGGGGGGGTGATCCAGGAAATGTTTCAAAACACCAAGCAAAGGGCTCTCGAGTTTGCAGAATAACAGAAAAAAAGATGTGGACAAAACCTGGATTTGAGTTCATGGTTATTGTTATCATGGGAAAAAAAGGGGGGGGGCGGACAAGAAAAGGGAAGCACAATCCACAGGGTCGAAGAATAATGCAAGGGAAAAAACGGGATTTACTTGCAGCATCGCTTGCCCCATTAAAAAGCAAAAGGGGGCCCACTTGCAGCGTGGTAAAAGGGAAAAACGGTAAGAAAGGGGGAGGTCTAACACCACATGGTTGAGGAGGGTGGGGGGGGATAAATACTTGCAGGGGTCAATATGGCCGTAAAGGGTGACCACCAGACATGTAAAGAGTGGGTGGGGTGCGGGAGGTAGGGTGCTTTGAAAAAAAGCCAACATTAAGAAAGGGAAAAAAAGTCCGTTGGGGTTTTCAGCAGAAAACTCCAAATGGTGGTATGCCTCATAGGCCAAAGAATAAAGGGCCTTTGGTGGCGGTGCCACCCTTGGGAAAAAAGAAAAGGGAAGTAGTGTGTTAGAAATCAATTGACCAAAATCCCTTGCCGCACGGCCACCACACTAGAAGGGGGGAAACAAATAAGGGAAGAGGTCAAAGAAAACGTCCAGGATCCAGGCCAAAAAAGGAGCGCCGAATAGGTAGATTCACAGAAAAAAAAAAAAAGAAACAATCAAGGAAGAAAGAGGTTGGGGGAAGTGGTTCACTCCAGCAACCAGTGGAAGAAGGGGAACAGACCCAGCAAAAATCAATGGGGGTGTGAGGAAGAGATACCGGAAACCCGAGTATGTGACGGAGGGGAAAGAAACTGAAATGGGGGGGGGGGACTCAGATGGGGATTCCCGATGAAGACAAGGGAGTAGGGTTGGGGCTATAACTTGGGGAACAGGATGATCCCCGGGATAAGTCCCAAAAACAAAAAGTAAGAAAAAAAGTATGTCGGCTCCAGATGGCCATTGAGCATCATAGCACCTGTTCAACGTTCAAAAATTGGTTAACCAAACCCCGGGTCTGCCCAACGGGCCGTCAGGAGAAAAACAGGCTCAGGGAAAAAGAAAACAAAAGGGGGGAAGAAGGGAGAAGTAAAGAAAAAGGTTTTATGATCCCTTTCGACAGCGGACGTAGAAGGATGGAAGAGTCCTATTCTAACTTGGAAGGCAGCATCAGACCGTACAAATGGGGGTTGGTTCTTGGCAGGGGAGGGAAATGCAGGGGGTGACCAGCAGGGGGACCAACCGGAAAGCGTCTGACACACATCTCTACTGGATGGGAGGGAACAAAAAGCTCGTGCTGAAGGGGGGGTTAAAAAAAAGGGCAAACCCTATGGGTGGGGCAAACGAGAAAGCTAAAACTATAAACAGGAAGGGAAGAAAGGGTGGGGGGAGCAGTCCGGGAAGCGAAATGAAATCCGCTTTCCATAATATAAAACAACAAAAAACAAGCCACAGAGAAAAAGGAAGGAAAAGACGGTCTTCCAAATGAGGGGGGCACCCTTCGGACAAAAAGGGGCAAAAGTGGGAATTAAATGACCGATCTTTTCAGAGAACCAGATGAAAAAGAAGACCAAAGGGGTCATTCCCGCGGTGTACTACGAAAAAAAGAGACCCTACACTGGCCTCCCTTCACGCGGAAGAAACAGAGGCGTCAAGAAGGATCGACTTGGAACGTTATTATACCTATTTACGACAGGGGCAAAAAAGAATAAAATCTGATGGGTGATGGCAGCGTCGAAATGGAAAAAAAAGGGGGTGGGGTGAAAAAATGAATTTTCCCGTGGAACAAAAACTTGTAGAGTGTCATTAAGAGAGGCTCGAGCACAGAAGAGGATGCAAAAGCAGGGGGGGTTGGGGTTCGTCCAGGCGGGGGCAGTAGGAGTGAGCGGCCGAATCTTTAGGGGGAGGTACTTCGAAAATCAGGGGGGGAGCGAGAATCATGAAAGAGGGGGGGGTTGGGGAGTCTTGGGGGGGGAAAGGTAGTTCCCCAGCTTACTTAAGAAAATAAAAAACCACTCTGACGAAACAAGTGAAACCACGACAACAAACCGGGTCTTTATTTGGAAAAAAATTTACGTGCGTTGGGGTAAAAAAAAAAAAAAAAAAAACGGGGTGAAAAGCTGTGGTAAAAACCTTCCCCATTGATCCTTTTAAGAGACAAACCCACCGAGAAGTACACGGCGACGGTCGAAGTTGACCACGTTAAAGGGAGCACAGTTTCAAAACAGAAACTAAGCTCAAGGGATTCGGAGTGTGGTTACGATGGACTTGGTAAAAAATTCCCTGGGAGGAAACGGGAAGGACCCACCGAAGGGAAAAAGTTTGGTCCAAAAAGTGGGTTGCGTGGCTTATGCCGCCACAATCCCTGGGAAAGGAAGTCCTTAGATTACACATTTAGACAGGGTGTCTGGGAAACGGGACCATAGTAGAAAATCAAAGATCAAAAAAACCGAAAGGACAAGTCTTTGCAATTTTCGAGGGCCGTGCGCCGAAATG
>Ga0179591_1268376_pt1 | contig 14663 bp, 13 predicted proteins | sample CZOMad2_1_08_16f_FD_182891 | JGI IMG/M metagenome (GOLD analysis project Ga0179591, IMG submission 182891) | Vadose zone soil fungal communities from Angelo Coast Range Reserve, California, USA - CZOMad2_1_08_16fungal (PacBio error correction) | ecosystem: Environmental > Terrestrial > Soil >...
ACCGTACGACTTAAGGTCGAAAAAAAAGGGTACCCGTCGGGGGGGTGAAGGACAACTTTACCTTGGGTGCCACAAACTGGTTTCCTTTGAAGAAGGGGGAAGAAGCCAAAAGGGGGTAAGGAGATCATTTTCGCTTGAGACCAAGGGGCGTCAGAATAAACATCAAAAAAATAGCAACGAAAGGAAAGATCCGTGCTTTTGTGTAGCGGGCCTAAAAAATCCGAGTGGGCATCCCTAGGGTCTCGTTGATCTCAGAGGGAAAGGATTCAGAAATCCTTCAGGGGGTCGGGCCCGTGGTGCGGCAACAAGAAAGGATTTTTCCTTTCCTCGGAACCGAAAAAAGGGTCAGCTTTGGTGAAGTAGTTTCGAAAAAGGGGGGGGTTTCACGGGGCGGCCTCAAGCACGGAAACGAGTGCCAAATACATAAATTCAAGGTATGAAAGCCCCCATTACCCGAAAAAAACCGGAAAACCGGCCCGCGGGAATGATCTTCGAACTCAAAAAAAGGCCACTGGGAAAACCCTTCCATGGTTCGAAAAGAAAATTGGGAGGGAAAGGAAGAGGGGGGTTACGGTCCAAAAAATGAAGAACAATATTCTGCGATAGGTTGTTTTCAAAAAATCAGTGAAACTGGGTCCCAACAACCACGGGGGAAGGGAGGAACGTCGGTTCCACCGCTTTTATCAGGACTCAGTGGGGAGGCGCCTTTGAAATCAGGATGGTGGGGTCCCTATGGGGATTGTTTAGGTTTCAGGTTCTGGGAATTTTTCTCTTGGGTGTGCCAAAGATAGGCTCGAAGGGGGGTGCCCCTTAGGACATTAGGGAAAAACAAATTCCTTATGGGTGTGTTGAACCATGAAAAAGCTCATTAATAAATAGGGAAAGACAACTGGGACGGAAAAATCGGTTCTGGCGCCAGAGCGACTGTGCTGTTGGGGTTATGAGCTAGGAATGTTCTCTCCAGTGATTACTTCCTTCCCCCCAGTTTCAGGGGGGAAGATACGCTACCATGGTTCACTAGAATTGTTCAACGAATGGGGGTAGGGTGGACGAAGAGGGAGAGAAAGCAGGGTGGCAATAATCTATAAAAGGAAAAAAAACCAACCGTCCTTTTGGGGAAAAAAAAAAAAAAAACGAGGGCAAGGGTAAAAAAAAAGTTCTAGCACTAGAAAGTCTGTTAAGTCCGCAATAGATACCAGCGGAGCGCGAGTTTCGTACGGGGGGGCACAAGAAAAAGCTGAAAAAAAGTGTTCCTCAATGGGGTTTCTTGACGACAGTCGGTCTAAAAACCGGAGACCCGGAACTCACGGGGAGGTCGCCCCAAGGAAAAAATAAAAGTGCAATAACACGCGCCCACACGGCCATCAGTCCCGGAAATGACTTCCGGGAAATAAAAAAAAAGGGGGGGAGCCTGCAATTTGGAGAGGCCAAAAAAAAAAAGCCATGGACTACGGTGAAAAATTACTGTCCCTCGAACACACCCCCCATAAGGGACGGAGATCTCCCTTAACGAAAAAAGGAGTGGTTCTCGACAATCCTGATGAGAAAACGGAGGTGGGGAAGCTCCGACTATAGGATCCGTTCATTAATCCAAACTAAGCCGAAAGAAAAATCGTCAGCTGGAACGTCCGTTCGCACCGTCACACGGGACAATAAGCTCAAACGAGCTATCATCGAAAGCCGGGCGGAACAAAGGATTGTTCGTGGCCCCGTAGAATCGCTCACAAAAAACAAGAGGATCAAAAAAGTCGTGCGAGGAATAAATTTTTCCGCCCTTGACAGAGGGAAGAAGTTCTTTGAATAAAGGCCTGAACTCGGGATCCACGTGGGTTAGGTCAGGGAGGAAAACTTGGGGCCTGCACTCTTCTGGAGGGGTCTCTTAAAACAAAGCAGTCCGAATCAAATCAAGGACTGCAAAGAACAAGCCCCCAACCAAAGCGAACTCACAGAATCAGGTAGATGAAATTTAGGTGAATTCGGGGGGCTGAACGAGGGGGAAAGATGGAGTTCGACAATCGCGGGGGATACATGTAATAGCGAGCACGGGAAGAGGAGGGGGCTTTGGGGAGAAGGTAGGTGGGTCAAAGGTCGACGTCAGGGTCTCCGACGCCTTGAAGGGGGAGCCTTTCCCGTAGAACCTCGTGAAAAAAATGATAGAGTTATCTCCACACGAAAAAGTTATAGTGCCTTATCGAAAACTCAGAACGAAATTCGTAATGTTAATCCCTAGGGGGGATGGGAACCGACCACTGGGGTAAACAGGCACCAAGGTCGTTGAAACACGTCTCGGAAAACATTTTGATCTTTTAGGTACGCTGCTGTTGGGGGGGTCAGCGAAACCCCATGGCATCTTCGTTGCCAAACCAGGAAAAAAAAGGCAGTCTACTAAAGGAAAAACCCTCAGGATGAGAGAAGAGGGGGGGATCATTTAAACGAGCATAAGAAGACTAACAGAAAAGGAAGGAAGAGGAGGCCTTGGTTGGTGGTCCCTGCACACTGCGACCGGTGGGGTGGGGGGAACGTAAACACATCTCCGGCCTCCGGGGAGTGTTGTGGCCAAATTTGCGCATGCAAAAAGACTCGGCCTTGGGGGAAAGGGGACATGACCAGGTTTTAGGGGGGTTCCCGGTAGTCTTGGTCCTTAAGGGGTTGGGTCAAAAAGGGGGAAAAAAAGTGGTCTTCTCTTCTTAACGGAGAACTGGTCTTATTTTGTGGGCGGGGGGGGAAGATGGGAATCAGTTTCCGAGTCTACAATCTTTGGCCCTGGCAAGAAAACCTTAAAGATGGACACTTTGCCACTGGGGGGAAAATGCCGGGAATTTCTTGGGTATGGGGGGCAAATGGGGGGACGGAAGTCAACCAGGTGAAGGACCAGCGAAGAAATGGTTTAATTATTTGCCGAAAACTGCACGAAGAATATTTCTTCCGGAACGGGGGGGGTTATCGAAAAGGAGGAGTCAAAGAAAAAGAAGTTGAAGGATCACTCCATTGAAAAAAAGAAAGACGAAACGCCGAAACCAGGGCCTTCTGGGAAAATCACACTTCTGTCATTCTAGCTGTTTCAGGATGAAAAGGGGGGTTCATCGGTTAAGGGGGTACCCTAGTAAACATCTCGAAGGATGCGAAAAGGGAACTAAGCGCCCTTTCCTGGTGTTGGTGGGGAGGGGGGGGGGGTGTGGGGGGGCAAGAAATCAAACGACCATTATTCTGAAGAACGAAAAATTGAAAAAAAAAGGAAAATTGGGGGTTAATCAGGGGGTTTGAAAAAGAGTGTCGAAAATAAGGCAAAATGTAAAAGGATGAGGTGTTTACTGGGACGGGGAGTAAAAACTGGCGGATTCTCAAAGGCTTAAAAATCAGCAAGAAGGGGAAAACCTAAATCCCCCGTTTCCGACGGAATGGATAAAATAATTGTGTGAAAACAACAGAGTAAATAAACCAGGTGGAGCCTCTTGGGAGGATTTATCATCTCTAAACGGGGAGTTCTCAAAAAAAAGGGGAGAGGGAAAAAAAATATGGATACTAAAGCCGAAAGGGCGGGGGGGAAGATCTGAAGAAATTTTGGAAAAAAAGTCGCGGCAAGGAAGTACCGTCTGGGTGATGGTGACCAAGGGGTAATGAAAAAAGGTGGACGGAAGAATGAATATTCTCAAAATTCAGGAGGGGCACGTCACCAAGACTAAAGAACAGGCCCGAAGGAAACTCTCTCCACCCACAAGATCCAAATCAATCTCGAAACCAGGCAATCCGGAATGAGGCGCAGGCCGGGTTCTGAAACCATCATAGATCGGTAAATCCGAAAAAAAAGAAAAGCAAAGGGCCATGCTGAACAGGGAAAATCGCAAACTTTCCGGCAGGAAGCCAAAAAGAAAGCGTGAAGAAAGTGCAGGCAAGCAAAGCCACCGGACCTGTCGAAAAAGAAACCTAAAAACCTACCCCCTCGGGAAGGGGGGTGAACCGGTTTTCCGGCAAAAAAAAAAGGAACACAAGGGGAAATCAAGCTTGGCCGGCTGACTAACTGAATGGGGGCGGTGGAAAAAAAAAAACAACCAAGGAGAGCATCGAAAAAGATGTTGAAGATCGGGGGGGGCAAGGGTGCGTGGGAAACGTCAATATATCGAGGAAAACGCAGTGCAGAAAAATACGGAAAGCAAACTAGAACCCTACACACGGGCAATTGTAGAAGGGAATCCTCACCGCCCACGCCACAAATAAAAAAAAGAAGGAACAGGGTCAAGCGGTTCTAAGAAAAAAAAACCAATTTCCAGGGGGGGTTCCAATCAATCTAGGTCATGGCAGACCGTGGTTCAGAACGTTCAGGGGGGAAAAGATCAGGAGGGGGGCAGGAGGGCCGAGACGCTCGATTAGGGGAAACACTCGGCAAAAAAGTCTCGGGCCTACGGCCATACTGAGCCGATACCGATGGCACTAAAGGGGTTAAGGTAAATGAAAAAACGGGGGTCATGGGGGTAAGCCTGAGAAGGGCCGAAAAAGTGTAAAATATGTTTCGCATTAGAAAAGGAGTCGACGCAAACATGAGAGGGGTCCCTCAGCCAGGAGGGCTTGGGGGTAAATTAAGGAAAAAACGGCACTATTTCTATACAAAAAGGAGGGAGGATTCAATGGGGCCGAAACACGGATACGCGCCTTAAAAAGAAAAAATAAACAGAGGGGAGTCAACAGAGCCATCCTCATCGCGTTGGGAGGGGCAACGAAAGGGGCTGGCCCAAAAAATTAGGTTCTGACGAACGAGCGAAACCATCTCTTAGATTCAATAAAAAAAAAAAAGATTTTAATACAATCAAGATTTCGCGCTTCCAAGCCAAGGGGAAAGGAGTCCACCTGGACATCTCGCAGGGAGACTGAACTCCGTTTGGGGGAGCGATTGTCGGTCCTTGGGGGGAAAAGTGGAAGGAAGGGGAAAAAGTGGGGAACAGGGGGGGCTTCTTAGGTCAAATGCCAAGAAGAAAGAAAACTATTGGGGTTCCGCTTCTTAACTTCAAATCTCGAAGCCATGAAAAAAAAAAATCTGCTGGAACGTCCTATACTATTTTCAGGAAGGCTCGACGAAGAAAAAAATGGCTAAGTGTACTATCCTTACTGGCCCCGGAAAAAAAAGAAGGTCTGGGGGGCGTTGCTATCGCCTACCGCTATGGCTTGAAGTCAAAAATGGTAAAAAGGAATAAGGCACAGCTAGTCACGTGGCGGAGAATTATTGTCAGGAATGCCGGGGGGAATCTGGAGAAAGCGTGGGGTTTGGGCCTTCAGGTGTGGCGGCGGGCCCTGGCACCTCTGGGGAAACTAAAGGGGGGCCGCCTTACGTATAGCAAACTAAGTCCTACTACCGCGCGGCGGACCACAGAAAAAATGAATTGGACCAGAGTTCCTGGTGACATCTTGAACCTGATGCCTGAACGGGCAAGTGGAGGAAAGAGCACAGGTGGGTAACGGGGGTTAAATGGGGGAACGGGGGAGTGTTAAATTTTTTGGGGAAGGTCCCAAAAGGGGAAAAGGGAATCGTTCTCAGGCGGAAAGGCAACACTCCAGAAGGATTACACTCTGTCCTAAAAGAATGGCCGAGAAAACCTCGCAACGGGAAGCAAAAACCCATGTCTAACTCCGTAAGCACCTAAAGGTGAAGGCAAGACCGGGAGCAGCTTTTTCTCCCTTTCACCCATGTCAAAAAGAGCACACCAAGTTTCCCGCTTGGAAAAAAAAAAAGGAAGGTAGCAACGGGGTCCAGGGACCCTCCAATTAGTGGAAGTAGCGTAGGCGGCCCAAGAGAAAATGGAGGGGGGGTACCCTGTCCAATCAAGGAACCGAAAAAACCCCGCGCATGGGGGGGAAAGAATATACGGTCATAAGGGGCAATCCTTACAAATGTCCTCAGAATCAGTCTGGGGTAATCTCAAAGCATTGGTGTTCCGAGGATGGGAAAGAGAGGCCCTGAAAAAACCTCGGCTCAGGAATGAAGCTTCCTAAAGACTAAAAAGAGAAGAAAGGACCAAACCGAGGAAGGGAAAAGGTTCGAAGCAAGAAATAAGACCGTGAAATCAATCTCAACTGCTCCCCTTGGGGGCCACCGAAGATGTCCGTGGGAAAAGTCAAGAAAAAAAAGGATAGGTATACCATATTCCTTTCCAGAAGGGATACCGAACATCCATGCATGGAGGGGGAGGGACTAAAACCGAACCGAGTTGCAGATGGGAAGTGTTGCTCAAAGCATAAGAGGAGCAAAGTGTCATTGGCCTGGCCTCTTCTTAAGAAGACAGGGGGCGGGATCAAAAGAAAAGGATCAGGAAAAAGAGGGACGTGGAAAAAAAAAAAAGCAGGCCTGACGTGCCCGGTAAAAACGCACAGGAAATCCCCTGAAGGTTGATTGGGACGAAAAAAGAGACAAGAAAACCCGTAAGGGTTGTTGGAAAGACGGAGGACATAACTTTTTGAGCGGGGCATCAATCTATAAGTTGAGATTCAGGAGAGATTTTCAAAAAACATCAACTCACGGAAGGGGGGCCTTTCATTGGGATGTCTGAAAGAAAGACAACTCAAAAAGACCAGATACGGGGTGTCCTCATGAACCCACTCAAAGGGAAGGGGAATAGATCAACATTAAGGACGTCAAGACCCCAACAAAAAGGGACATTCCGAATCGCAGGGAGATCTCAAAAAACTAGGGGTGATAGAAAAATTATAATCCTGGCTTGCCAAAAGAGGAAGGAAATTAAAGAGAAGGGTGGCTTCTTCCAAAGTGACCTTGGGATAAAAAACAAATTTCCAAAAAGGGTCTTCCATGTAATCCTTCAAGGAAAACTTGAGGGCGCAAGGGAAAGATTGGGGGGAAAACCCCAAAAAAAAAGTAGGGGGAGATCGGAAAGTCACGTCCACATCAAATGGGAAGAACAACGAGGACCTCTCTGGAAAATACTAAAGTTATCCTTGCGAAAAACAGCAGTCAGGGAAATCGGTGTCCGAAAAGAAATGGGGCGGGCCCCAAAAAAAAACAATTTCCGAAACCGCCAGGCAGACGGAGGAAACACCTTTGTTTGCTTTGAAAAAAAGGGGGTGTGTAGAAAAAACCTAAGAGGTTGCACTGAAAAGGGGAAACTCCATCCGTTCTTATCGCGAGACGCTAGCTTCCAGGGTGGCGATCCAAACAGGGGTTAGCCTGCCTTAAACCGAAAAGATACAGGTTTCTCTGAGGGAAATCGCGGAAACGGATTTCTAAGTGGAATCTCCTCCCACGGGTTAAAGAAGTAAAGGAAGGACTGTCATAAAAAAAGGGAATTCGGTGAAAAAGCTACGGGGGGGGAAATCAGCAAAATTTTTCTGGAGCGCAGGACTACAAGGAAATCTGAAAACGGGGGGTTAATAACGTTACGGGTAGCTCCCATACCGAGTTGATGGATTTGAGAAAAAGGGGAAAATCCAGCTAAGAAAAAAAAAACAAGTCTTTCTTAATTGAACGCAAGTGGGTTGGGGTCCTATCGGAGGGCGGCCAGATCGCAAATTGAAATGAAAGCAGACCTCGAGAAGGGCCGGGGCCTCCCGTTAGAGAAGGAGAGGGAAATCCAGATCCCTCCCAGAGAGAAAACTCATTGCAAAGACCGGTTAAAAAAGCTCCGTGGGATAGGAACCAAGAAAAAAGTGGTAAGCAAACTCTAGAGCCAAATGGAAGGACCGATCAGAAAGACCGGCGACGTAGGTCCGGGGGAGAGAGTTAAATGAAACCAACGCTGGAGACACAAACGACAGGAAACCGCGGAGAGCGGCCGCGTTCAAGAAGGGGAGAGGAAACAGACGTCGCACCTGCCGACTACGAAAACGCGAAAAGAAAGAGAAGTACATACAAATGTCCTCTGTTCCTCAGAGGCCCGCACGCCCGAACGGCCAATCGAAAAAAAAACGAAAACGAAAAAAAAGGCGGACTATAACCTGTTCCGGATTAGCCTGCAAAGTCGGGAAGGGGACAGGGAACGTGAATGACAAACAAAGAAAAAAAAGCCCCCTTCCGACCGAAATCCATACGCACCTTGGACCGAAGAACAGTTGTCAACCCACTCGGGGCGGACCTAAGAAAAAAAAAAACTCTTGGAATCCTACTCGACGCGGAAAGGGACCTTCCCTTACATACCTATCACGTCATCCTTTGGGGCGTCTACCCGTGGACTCCCCCGTTCTCTCGTCCACATAACGCCGTAGAGATAGATCCAAAGGGGCCTCCGCTCAGGGTTCCAAAAAGGGACCAATAAAGTCTCCAACCCTAAACCAAGTGGAGGAGACGGAATATCAGAAAAAAAGGAAGGGAATGGGGGGCGAAAAGGGACATCAATCCTCAGGACGAAAAAAGGATAGGGAGTCCAAAGCGACAAAAAAAACGGGTGTACGTCTGAGGGGGACTTTGGAAAGAGTTGGGGGTTCAGGAAAAGGAGTCAGTCCCTCGAAGAACAGGTGTGGCAGGACACCAACATCAAGTGGAGAGGAGGACGTCCACGCAACATCGGGGGGACGAGATTACCGTAGGTGGAAGAAGGGGGCCAAGAGGGTGAAGAGGAAAGTTCTACCACTTCAGGAAACAGCCAATGGAAAGTCTCTCTTCGGCCGACCTTAAGAGGAAAGACGAAGGGAAAGGGAAAACATCCGCCCCAACAAAAGAGCGAATGCGCTTGCTGAAGGCTGAAAAAAGACGTTGCAGGATAGAGGAGCCTCCGGGTGGGTATTAAGACACCCTACAGCAGGACGTGGAGCAGGGAAGGACTCGTGGATATTGAAAAAAAATGCAAATTAGACCGGACCAAAACCAGGAAAGGGGTCAAAAACCCTCTGAAACCTGGGTCCCCTGGAACACGAATCGCTTCATTTGGGGGGGGAAAAAGACTTGACGCGCAACCCCACCCCTACATCAAAAAAAGGTAACCCAAAAAAACCGGGCCATCCAGACGAACAAGCTGGGACTCGAAAACGTTGGAGGTCCCTGCCCGCAGCCGACAACAAAACGTCTCTCACTTTTGAGAAAGACCCGGACGCGCCATCCAGGAACCCCTTGATGTGGCCACTCGAGGGTAAAGAAAGCACCCCTTGAGTGAAGCAAACAATGGCAGGTTGAAGGTGAAGGGACAGACAAGAAGGGGGGTACGGGGTAGGTAAGTGCAGAATGTTCTTGGTGCGGAGGAAAATGCCCATTTTATGTGGGGGGGGTGGTTGGGGGGCAAAAAAAAAAAAAAGAGAGGGTTAAGAGCACCAGGGCGTTTCACCCTTGGGGGTGTGCCTGAAGTCCTTCGAACGCAGAAAAAAGAAACTAATGTACTAAGTGGACCGAGGGGCAAAAGGGTGTTGATGAACGCATGGGGAATTCAGAGAGCAAACAAAAAAATCCCGTTATAAGTGGAGGATGGGGCCATCCGGGGGAGGGAGGGGGTCGAGTTTCCTTGGGACGAGGAGGAAAAAGGTCAGGATCAAAAGGGCTAGCAAATTGGAAAAGGAACAGCTCTGACCAAAGTACATCTTATGCTGATCGGGGGGAAAGGCCGGGGGGTCTCAGGGGGGGGGCGAGACCGAAACAGCTCTATTAGTCCGAGAACGAGAACGCGGGCGCTAAGATGGGGACCCTAATTCAAAGGAAACAATGGTTCGGGAGTCCCCGGTTCGTGCAGGCCTGGGGGAATCCGACTGATTCAGGTGCTTAGGGAAGATGAAGGGGGTTATTGTCGTGCAGGGTAAGAAAAAAAAATCTATCTGCGGGAAGATATTCCCTCTGTGAAAAAAGGAGTGAAAGCCTTGACACACACCGTGGGCCGGAAAGGCTCAAAGGGGGAGTTCCCAAATACTGAAAAAAGAAATTCAGTTAGGTCGACTCACAACAACAACGATTAAGTAAAGAGAAAGGGCATAGGCCCTGGGTGTTACTAATCATTAATCTTTTAAAAATATCAGAGAAATACATCCAGGGCAAGGTGATGTTCAAAGGTGGGGGGAAGAAGAAGATAATAAAAGAAAATTAATATCGGGGGCTCTGTCTCCGGAAAGTCGAATCGAAACATGTATCCTTGACACTCAAAGGGTAACACTGAACGCATACGATCCGACAGCAGAAAGACTGTAACCTGCTGCCCAAGGAAAGGAAATAAAGGCGGGGCACGTCCGCTGCGTTTAGGAAAGGCATCCATAAGAGGGTTGAAAAACACCAGGCCCATAGCCCGGCGGGAAGCAATATCCCCGAGGAAGGGGCACTTCAAAGGACAAAGCTGGCCAGAGACCAAGAAATTAGGCAATGGCGCTCAAGGAGGGATCCTTACCGGTTGGAACGAGTAAGACCAAGCCCTCTATGTCACGCCAGAAAAAGAACAAACTAGTTGGAAACTGTCAGTAAAAAAACAGCCGGTGAAAAACTGCAACCAACGAAAGCGGCAAGTCGGAACCTATTTGAAAGGAGACAAAAACGAGGTGGGGAAGTAATTACGCAAAGAATCACGTCTAACCGCCACGAGAAATACTTGACGAAAAACCACCCCTCAAAACTTCAATTGAGGCCGCCGGGGGGGGACCGGAAAAAAAAAAAAAACAACATACCGCAAACCCTAACCAAGTCAGATCGGGAAGGACCTCAAAAAAACAGGGGAAAGGGTCCAATGGGGGAGAAAGATCAAACATTCGGTCTTAAAATTCGCAGTGGGCCAAAAATCATTTCACGGGACGTCCAAAGGGGCGAAAAACGGAAAAAGAGAAGCCCAGCGGTGCCGAGTGAGGGGGAAAGCAGGGCCACCTAAAAATCCGGAAAGCCATAATTCGGCTGATTTAGGCAGGGGAAATAGGGGGCATGGGGGGACAACAGGGGTGCCATTCAAGTAATCCGCACGCAAAAAAAAAAAGGGCATAGAAAAGGGAAAAGCATTGTTACTTTGAAGAAAAAATGTCTTTTCCGGAATCATCCATGAGGAGTTGGGAAGTCACTAGCAATGAGGAAAAAGAAGTTCGAGAGTCTTAAAGCGCTGGAGGGGGGTCGGAGCAACAGGGGAACAAGCGGGGAAACCACGGGGAAAGCCAGCGGCCAGCAGCGAAGAGCTCAGCCATACGGGGAAACCGACTTCGATACTCTAAAAAAAGAGCTCGAAAAAAAAAGAAAGAGTTGCTGAAAGAAGGAGGGACAAGGGAGGAACCTGCAGAAAGCACTATCGAAAAAAGACATCTCAGGGGAGAGAGGTAAAAAAAATGTCAAGAAAGCAAAAATGGTGATAAGGAGCCAAACGAAAATAAGCGTAGAACCAAGTCAGCCTACCGAAGGAGATTTGGGGAAGAGGGGGGCGGGCCCAGGTCGTCAACTCGAGAACTCGCCCGAGGCCTGTCGTGCCCAAAGGGCTGGAGAGTGAAGTCCAAAAAAGGGGTCGAGTCCGAGCAAGGACCAAAAAGGCGGAAGTATCCTGAAAAGCTTATGGGTGAAGCGTCAACCGGGGGCTAGGAAAAAAAAGCACACGAAAAGGTTTGTTGCCGGGCAGCTGCCTGTCGCTATCGACCGTATCGGTTTTGATATTCAGTTCCGGCGGGGACCCCCAAAAGGAGAGGGTATGGCTATAAGTGTCGGAGGAGGAGAAATGGTTGGAAGCCGCGGACCGCCAAAAAAAAAAGAAAAAAAAAAAAGCGAGGGGAAAAGCCAGGACGAAACGGGACCCGCAACGGTGGGACCTCCTTAGACCTGAGTATCGGCTAGTAAGTCTCGGTCCGGTGTCGTTTGAATGTCGTCTTGCCGGCGGCAAAAAAAACAAAGGGGGGGGGGCGCCCAGCCGGTGGGATGCCCCTAGAGCCAGGAAGGCAAAACGAAAGGCTCCCGAAAGTCTGGAGGAGGTAGGGACTTAACGGGGGCACTACCCAGGTCGGGTCTTCGGCTGAAAAAAAAATGTCAAAGGGGAGGCTGCTCCAAAATTATCACGCGATGGGAACTTTCAGGGCACGCCCCGGGGAGGGGGTCCAGGAAGTCCCGGGAACGGGAAACCTCATGCAGCCATTATAGAGGGCCCTGGGGGATCTGCGGGACATTCAAAAAACTGAAGGGAAAAACGGAAAGTGCTATCTTAAAGAATTGGGGGGGAGGACGTATTAAGGACGGACTTAAATCCGCCCGCATGTTGGGGAAGAAAGAGCGGGGGGAAGAGGGTCATTGGATCCATCAACATCGGAAGAGCAGATCCAAGACAAACTCCGCCGAAAACGTTTGCCGTCTAAAGAAATCGGACCAGGGACAGGGGCCTTAGCTCACAGAAACGAAAAACCGTGTCTGTAATTCATTCGATGATGGGTCAGCGGGAGGAGAAAAACCGGCAAAAAAATCTTCTATGCCTGGAAAAAAATGAAACCGCCCGGGAGGCGATGTTTTCATCAGGGGTCCATGGGGGCTTCGGCAAAGAATCGAACCCGCAAAAACGTGACCCACCCGTTAAAAAACAGCGTGGCCCCCCACTGGAGCAGGACAAGAGATCTAAGATGTCGCCAAAGGGGGGGCACTGAAGGACATGGGGCAACTCGAACCTTCCCAGCTTCGGACGGGAGTCTGAAAAAAAAAGCAAAGCCCGAAGGAGTCTGGGGGGAGCACAAGCTCCCAAGGTGGCGCGTGCTGCGCCGTTACTCAGCAAAACGCCAAAGAAAGTTTGAAACAAAAAGGTTCCCCAGTAAAATGAGGCGCTCGACGATGTCCACACTCGAAGACTCTGAATTGTCCAGTAACAACCAGCCCAAAAGCGTTGGTTGGATGGGAAAAAATTTCACGGTGAAACGAAAGGGGGGACATTTTCTGCCTGCCTAAATAAAAAATCAAAAGTATGATGATTAAATAATATGTCGCGCAACTATAAAAGGAAGGTAAGGGAACGGTGGTTGGATGAAATCCAAAAACCCGTGTGAAGACCATGTAAGACTTCGATCTTTGGGGGCCGCTTCGAGTGCCAAAACCGAGGAAAAAGCAAGGGGGGAATGCTCAGAACAAGCGAACCGCGCCCAGGAGGTGAAGAGGGAAAACTAAAAGCAGAACCGAGCCATCTTGGGAAAGAAAGTGAAAAAAAGGTTCTCGGGGTTTCTTGCGGCAAAAAAAAGTAGGGGGAAAAAGAAAAAAAAAGATAGTTGGGGCAACTTGAAAAGTGGGGGACGACAGAAACAGGGCCCCCGAAGTTTTCCAGGGGCGGCTCCAGCCCGGCGGGGGGGGAACGAGGAAAAAACAGTGCCCATCCATGAATGCCTAAATTAGGGAAAAAAAAGAACACCAAAAGGGGGAAATAAGGAAAACCCCTTTAAACAGAGTCAATGCGGAAAGAGGGGGTCTTATCTTGAAAAGATAGGGCCGTCGGGGGGGCGCTTTCTTGGGCGTAGTATGAGCCCCGATGGATCCTGGAAAAGAAAGCCAAGATGAAAGAATATTCGTGTGAGACCGAGTGGGTCAAGAGGGGTGGGAGACGACAAGGGAAACAAAAAAAAAAATACCAAGGAAGCCAGGGGGGGGAGAGACGATGCAGTACTCCCAAAAGCGCCCTTTGGAGAAAAAAGTGAGAGTGAAAATCCCTCGAAGCAAATGACAGAAAATCAAAAGAAAAAGGCCGGAACGAAACGATCATCCCGGATTGGGAACTGGAAAAAAAACAAAGATCCCAAATCTGCGGGTTTTGGGGGCGGAAGAAGGGAGTCCACCCATTCCGACCCAAAAAAGAAGGGGGAAAAAACAAATTTGACACTCATTAGGACCGTGCAAAAAACCCGGTGAAATCCGGGAACGAAAACGTTGATCGTGCGGATGCCCCACAAGCTGGAAAAAAGCCTCTCAAAGTATTGCAGGGGACGCCACGCAAGCAAGTCCGGCGATCGTCACAGCGTCATGGGTCCTCGTGTTCGTTGAGGCCGCCAGCTCCGCAAAATCGGAAAGGGAGAAAAAAACGAAGGGTGTGGGAAACTTCCGACGAAGCCCAAGAGACTGGACAAGATCTGCACCAACATGACCTGCACGACTGTCTTTCAATGGAAAAAAAAGGGCCCAACCATGACTGACGAGCCGCGACCTAAGAAAGAATGGGGGTGAGGTCGCGGACGAGGCCAGTTGCGCGAACAAGAAAATGATGATACAAAAGGTCCCCGAGGCGAACGAAAAGAATTAAAAAAAACCTTCCTAAGCCTCAGAGGCGATCAGGAACTATTCAGAAAGTCAAAAAGACACACTCCCAGGGGCACGCTACCGTAAAACGAAGAAGAATCCCCATCCCGCGAATTTTACGTTGGGGCAAAGGGGGACGCGTATGAAGGTCGGGGGGGCGCTTAATCGCTAAGAAAAAAAAAAAAAAGTGGACAGAAACATGGGGCTGTCTTAAAAGGGAATGGAAGCCGAACAAAAACTGGGGGGGGACTGTGGAAAAACCGGGCGGCGTTAATATTCAAGAAAAAGACTGACCGTCTCGGAACAAAAGAAGAAAATGGGACCCTTCAAAGCAACAATAAAAGGGAACAAAAAAATCACGCCCCCCAGAGCCTCTCTTGGCGGAAAGAGGGTAGTTAAGAAAAGCAGGGGACTAAGTCTCTGCAGCCGAAACTTAATTTCCAGAACCATCCTTGATGGAGCTTCACGCACTGGAACAGGGTCTCCTGGTCTTCTCCGTAGGACTAAGGCTTGGGACCACTCAAGGAGGGTGGGGATG
>Ga0179591_1372002_pt1 | contig 14663 bp, 12 predicted proteins | sample CZOMad2_1_08_16f_FD_182891 | JGI IMG/M metagenome (GOLD analysis project Ga0179591, IMG submission 182891) | Vadose zone soil fungal communities from Angelo Coast Range Reserve, California, USA - CZOMad2_1_08_16fungal (PacBio error correction) | ecosystem: Environmental > Terrestrial > Soil >...
GCCTCCCTCAGGAGGGGGCCGCGCCAGGGGAAAAGAGAAGAGGGGGGGAAGGATGGAAATGGGGGAGGGGAAGGTCACTCTCGCTCTAAGCATGGTTCGTGAGGGAGGTTTCAAGAAAAAAGGAGTGAGATGATTTGAGTCTCTTATAGCAAACTAAAAGGTAAGACTGGCAAATCTAAAGCTAAATCCAGCCAGGCGCATGACTTTACTCGAGAAGCTAGGGATTCACCCATCTAAAGAGGGGTTACACGATTCACTAAGAAGAAAAGTAACTTCGAGAGAGGCTTGGGGGGAGCCTGAAACACGAAAATTTCTGCAGAGAGAAGTAGTTTTCGAAGGGCGAGAAAGTTTTTTAAGGGTACCGGGAATGAAGGAAAGGGAATTTAGATCAGAGAAAAACGGGTATAGATAAGGCAGCGACTGATCTTTAAATAAGGAGCGGAAAAGAAAAAAAAAATTTGAAGGGGCCAGAGACGGATGGTAAAAGGGAAAGAAGAAGCCATCTTTCGCCTGTAGGGAAGGGCCTTAAGGAAAGGAAAAATCTAGGTGATAGGGGACTTGAGGAGAGTTGCAAAGAGGGATAGCACTGTTTCTCTGCGCCAAAGGGGGCTTCAGGAGGCGACTTAAGGCGAGAAATATAAGAATATTCAAAAGGGGATCTCTTTCAAACTGCATGCTTCATACGGAAGGGGGAATGCGGATGCAATTCATGGAAGACTGATTTAAAAAAAGGATAACGGCGTCGGAAAAAGTATCAGAGGGTGGCGAAAGAGGGTCTGGGGAGAAGAGGCGTCAAATAGGCTCCCTAGTGGGGGTGTCGAACAAAGAGAAGGCCTGACAGTCAAAAATGCGGGCCTCGGAAAAGGGATCAGTGGTGGGTCGTCAAGCACTCAGAGAAGAGGGTCTCTCCAAATGTTTTTGCTTAATCTAAAGGGGTCAAAAACATAAGTTTCCTGGGCCTGGCCTCCTGGGTCTGTGACAGCGAAGAATTGAAGGACTCACTGGGGGAAAAGTTTCGAAAAAGGGGGGGGGAAAGGGAGGGATTGAAGGGAGGCGAGGGGGGGACCTTTGGGGCAGAAAACACGGTTTGCGCTGAAAATGGGAGGTTTTTGTCGGTTAGTTAGGAGAGAAGACTACGAATGAAATCTCAGAGGGGGGGTTTGTGACTGCTCCAAAGCGCAAACTGTGGCAAAGCACCGGGGAAAAAAGTTGCATGCAGGAATCGGGTGAAAAATTAAGGCGCGAGCCACAGCGTTAGGAAAGGGGGAGGGGGGGGGAAAGATAAAATCCATCATGGGGGGGTTCCCCTGGGGAACTGAGAAAAAAACATTCTCTTGGACGGGGTTTCAAGATTTTCATCCCACAGGGGGGGCATCGGACATGCAGGGGATAGACGCAGTCGGTTATTCGTGAAAGGAAACTATCAGGATTAAGAGAGGGCAAGGCGATCTTTAAAAGCCTTCGCCGAAAAAAAGAATTTTGAATATAAAAAGAGGGATACCGAACAGCCCAGCAAAAACTTCTTATCGATCAACGTCTTGACAAGAGAGGATCGATGACGTCCAGAAAAAAATTTTGGCATGGAGGAAAAGGGACCTGCCTTATCGGGGGTATCGCCGGGGTAAGAGGAACACAGTCAGGGGAAAGAAAAAAAATATCGTCTGCGGCATAAGAAGAGAGGCCATCATAAAAAAAAAAGGGGCAAGATCTTGATAAAGAGAGATTTTCTAGGAGGGGCGGGGAGGGATTTTCTGGCCAAGTAGAAAAGGAAAACGACGAGGCTTCACGGTAAAAGGGGGGATACTCCGTATGCCTTGACATAAGGGAGAAACTGGTCTGAAGCGCAACGTATTCCTTTTTAAAATTATTCATGAGAAAGGGGGAAATCCCGCATAAAACTCTGTAACTGTAACCCGGCAGGATGTAAAATTGGTGTCAGAGGGGAGGGAACGCTTTTGGTTTCAAAAAAACCTCTTTTAGGGGGGGGACTCCTGTGAGGAAGGAATCGACGTTCAGCTTTTTTCGGGGTCTTCCTGTGGAATCTTGTGGAGACTCCCAACAACAACAGGAGGAAATATATGAGGTGCAGGAAGCAGCCCACCAATAGAACCACCGAAATTAACGGCAGGGACAGCCCCAAAGAGGAAAAAGACCCCAGAAAAAAAAAAAAAAAAAAGTGGTCCTTTTCAAACTGCGGTGTCCGGAAAGCGGACAGGCCTCAACAAGGGCGAAAATTGCGGCAGAAAAGTAAAAGGATACCCCTTCCAAGGGAATGCCCCGTAGAAATGCTGAAAGGAAGGGTATCTAATCACGTGGGGGGGGAGGGAAAAAGGGGGGAGAGGGGGGAGTTGAATTGCCGGGAAAGAAGACTCCATTGCAAAAACCGCCCTCTCTCAAGGGCCTTCAAGGCCAGATCGGAGAGCAGCAATTAAAGGACAGTCGCAGGCGCGATAGAGAAAGGAGAAATCTTTGCTCTGTCTGGCTAAGAAGGGGGTTGAGGTGAGAAATTTTATCGATACATCGTTTAAAACTTACCCTGGGAAGAAAGAAAAATCATCGATCTGGTTAGGTCGGGGTACGACGCGTAGTGAGTGAAGGTAGAATCCTTGTGGGAGGCCACGGGCGCCGTGCACGAGAATTTAAGAATAAAAAGGGGGGAAGCCAAAGGAGATGTCTTCCGCCATTGGGAGGCAACACTCAGGGGGAAAGGTCTTTCTCAATAGGGGAAGGGGACTTTCTTGAAAATACCCGCTGCGCGCGAAAATGCCGAATAGTCAGAAAAGATGGGTTCTAAAAAAAACGCCATCAAAGAAACAGAATTCAGGGGAAGAACACCTGGGGAATTTCACTCTGGGAAGGAACCACACTGGATAAAAAAAAAGAATTAATAATCTTTGGCCGCAAGAGGACATTCCCAGCCTGGGAAGGGGGGGGAAAAAAAGGAGCAAGAGAGAGAACGGGGCTTGCCCAAGGAAGAAAAGGGTGTCTCTTTGGTGCGCCAGGCCCAACGAAGCCTCTGACGAAAAATAGTACTTATACTGCCGCGTCCAACAAGGGGGGGGATCACTACAAAAGAAAAAACCTTCGCGCTGAAAAGCCACCGTGCGTAAACCTAAAAAGAAACTGTTTTTGGGGGGTCGGGGAGTTTCTTCAATCAAGAAAGCACGTTCTAAATACGGGGGAAGGGACATGAGGAAAGGGAAAGGAGTCTCTTCCGAAAAAAAGGGAGGAAAAGTTTGGGGAGAAATAGCTTTAAAAGGACAGGCCATGGAACCTTATAATAATAGAAGTGAAAAATTCTTATTCGGGGAGGGGATCTATAGGGGAAGGGGAGCTGGTTTCAAGAAAAACAAAGCCAACCACTGGGGAAAACGCACCCCGCCATATTCCAGAGCGGCAAAAAAAAAAAACATGTTAACGAAGGAAAAAAAAAGGGCTCTCGCCCCCAAGAGAAGTCTCCACCGAAAGGAAAAGCCAAGTAGAGGGGAGACAGCATACACAATTATAGGCCGAAATCAAAGAACGACGACGGGATAAAGGGGAGGACTCGATGATTGTTTGCCTTGGAAGCTAGTTATCATGAAATGGCAATAGGTTGGGGGAAAAAAATGTGCGAAATCGGGAGGGGGGTATCAGGCAGAAAAATATAGAAGTGGAAATTGGTTAAGAAAATTAACGGAAAGCCGCGAAAATTAAGCCCAAAGCGAGACAGCGTCAACTGATATTACGAAGGGACACGGCTGGCGAACTCCAAGAAAGGTAATCTCCAAGAAAAGAGTGAAAAAATTACACTAGAGGGGGGACCAGGAAAAGACTCTCCTATTGAGCCATTGAAGGGGTGCTGGATGCACAAAAAATGGCCTTCTCTGGTCATTTCCAAAAGGCACAACAGGGGGGGTTCGGCGACCATCCGGAAGTTTCCTATTTTAAAAACCTCTCAAAGAAGGGAAAATTTGCTAGAAGCAAAAACAAAAATATGAGGGGAAGGGGGGGGAAAAAAATATGGAATAATTTAACCGACATCATCTGATTCGAAAAATCAGGAGTCGTTCCATTGGGAACGAACAACTAAAAGAGGTTTAGAGGGAAGGCCCAACAGCGAGAGGGGACTAGACTTTTGCTTCCATCCTAAAAAAGGAGCTTCAAGGGCGGAAAACGCCTGGGAGAATGAGGGAATCTGGCAAAAAAAGAATATGTACGGGGGAAATAACATGGTATAGGGGAGGAAAGTCTTTCAATCGGGAGAATGGAGTTGGCTTTTCGAAGAGGGGGGTGCTTCCATGGAAGGGAATTTTGAGATGGATCACGGGTCCGTAAGAAACCATATTCTCCACTATTATATAGGAGGGCTATCAAGCGATTGCCCACTGCATTGGAGGTAAAAAACAACGGGGAAGGCCTCTGCGTCGAATCGGGAGGGGTCCATTAAACAAGGAATTAAACTCAAAAATGATAAAGGAGGAGGGAACGCAGTGGGATTTTGGATAGGGGGTGTCTCTGGGAGGAAAATCTAGTCCTTGGAGGGAGAAAAGTTGGGGCGCGAGGGGTATGGGGGGGAGGCAATGAGAGTGGGGGTCGTTCAATGTGCGGGAGGGGAAAACTGGAATAGAGAGAGGGGAAGAAAGTTTTTGCGGGAAGGACCATATAAAGCGAATACTCGAACACGATCAAAAAGTGGCTTCACTGAGTATTCTAAAGGGAAAAAAGAGTACTAGAACTATTTCTGTGTCACCAAGGGGCCTATTGCGTCGAGTCTTCTTACAGCAGGAGAAGGAAGGGGGAATGGAAGGCATGCTGAAAGATAGAGAGTCCCGGGGAAGGAAGGGCCTTGAGGTGAAAAAGATTATAGTGGCGGGAAAAAAAACAAGGTGTTGCCGGATTACAGGTTTGCGGCTTCGGAAAGCCGGTTTTGTGGTTGGGGGAAGGGGGTAATCAGGCAGGTTTGGAGCCTAAGTAACAAAAAAAACTAACGAAAGAGGAAAAAGTCGCTTCTTGGGAAAGGCGCCGGAAGAAAGAAGAGCCAATAGGTTAGAGTGCCGCGCACATTCGGTCCGAGTTGCGCGGTTAGGGGAAAAAAATGGTTATCTCGCGCCAAAAAAAAGGAATTCTTGAGATAAAAGATAAGTGGGGATACGTCCCAGGGGAGGGGGGGGGGGGACACCGGACGGGAAAGGAAGACTCGTGTTAAAAGGGGGAGAGAAAGTTAAACTCAAGTTTGTTCAGAAACTATACCTAGCGGAAATGCTTACAAAATCTTGGAGGTACGGTCAAATCAATAAAAGGAAAACTGCGGATAAAAAAGTCCGCCTCTCGCGTCGATCGAGCACCGTCTTTCCGGGGGAAAACTTCCGACATTGGGGGGGAGAACTAAAAGAACATAGTGCCCTAAAGGAACCCTTGGGCAAGGCGTAGAGGAGAAGAGAAAGATAAAACAGAACGATCTACTAAAATCTATGAGTGCTTTCTCAGGACCCATCAAAAAGTTTCAGAAGGGAGAAGAAGAGGGTTCAGAACATGAGAGAAAAAGTTGGAGGGGAAAGGGTCAACCTCTTCACAGGACAGGAGCATAAGGAGAAAGAGAGAGTTCAAAAAAATTTGCGGCAGCTCTCGCACGATCGAATGTGAAGGCCGCTCCAAGTCAAAGAGGGCCTCTTAAATTAACCGGGAGGTGCGAGGGCGGGGGAGGAGGCACTTGGAGGACCAGAAAGTAGAACAAATGTACAATAGAAGAGGGGGTCAGACGGTAAAACGTGAGTCTTAAACGATGTATTCCGGGCAGCAAGTATGATCGAACGGAAGGAACGGCGGGCATTGGTAAAAGGGGAATGCCGTTCATCCGAAGTAGGGACTCCCGATTGGGGGGAGGGAAGGAGACGGCATCCAGGCCGTTAATGAAAAAACATGTTGGCACGCAGGGGGCGCGGCTTGGGTTTGCGGGGGGGGCCGTTGTTATGTAGGGGGAAGTCCAGTTTCGGGAAAGGAAGGGAAAACTTGGATCTTTTGGTTCGAGGGGGGCTGCTTTTCGCTCTGGGGAGGAGATAGCTAAACAAAAAAAAAGGAGGAGAAAATAGAAGAGCAGAACAGGAGGGAGACAGGCAAAGAACAAAAAAAGAAGGAAACAAAACAAAGGAACGAACAGTGGAATCGCCACAACTAAAGAAAAAAAAAAGACAAAAATAAACCCATAAAAGGACGCACATTTTCATTGGAAAACGGGGGCCTGTACAAGGACAACAGGAAAAGGCTCCTAAAATGAGGAGAAAAAAGGAAGAAAGTGTAGAGACCACTCCTCCGCTTTCTGGGGGAGGTATCTGTTTGAGAAAGAAGAATGCTGTCACGCCTCCCGCAGTTAAATATGTTATAGAAGAAAACTGTGACCTTTACTAAAAGGAGGAAGTTTTATCCTGTTGAATGGAGGGAACTTGGCGTTACAGAAAAGTGCGGCCGCCAAGACTCTCAAAGGGGTCCGGTCTAAGAAAGGAACGATCGTGGAAGGGGAGGCATTATTTGACAAATCAGTCAGGATCTTCCGCAAGAGGAGAAATATGTGCGATCGAGAGGAGATTGAAGAGTTTGAGTGAGTCGAGAAATGGGGGGCGTCAGGCCGTCCATCGGGGAAAAGAAAGTTACCCTTTTGCGGACTCTATAAAAGAAAATCCCATATCTTTTAGGATGTAAAAAAAAGAGGTAAGCGTCTGAGGAGCTTATAGAAGAACTTTTGGCGGGGGAAGTGGGGGGGTCTTCGGTCAGAAAAAGTTGATCTTCTCACAGCCCAAATTTGAACATGGGGGGGGGGGAGACAGCCTTCTGATAAGATCGTAAGGCTTCCTGAAGGGGGAAGGGGAGAGATTAGAAAGGGGGAAGTCTTGATGACTATAAGACAAGAAGGCGTCTCGAAAAATTCCTGCGGTATAAAGAGGGATGAGACAGCGATGGGTCTGAGTCCCATCAAAAATACCCCTTAAAAAAGAAAGAAGGAATGTCCTCAGTCCTTTGTCAATGCCCCCTCACTGGAAGGGAACCCACGGGAGGAGGGGAGGAATGCCTAACAGGTGGGCCGCTCGCGGAAAAAACAAAACCCGGCGGTGCAAGGGGGAACAAGCGCAAGATCGTACTACTGGAGTTCACCAGTATACAAAGAGGGCGCTTTGTTCTTCGGAGAAGTCCAAAAAGCGACGAATTGACATGCTTATTTGGACTGGGGGGGAAGGAAAGGTAATTAGACAGTCAAAAACACAGGCTCCCGAAAAGACACCCCAAAAAACCGGGGAGAGAAAACTCCGTCAAAAAGGGCGTACCCGGTCATGCAAGAAAATTTGGGGAGAGGGGAGCGTCTTCAATCACTCCCGTGAGGTAGAAAATGAACGAGGGGATTGGAAGAATCTTTCAAAGGAAAGAAGCTTTCCGGCTTCCGAAGAAAAAGTAAACGCGTCCATGTAAAAATATCCTTTAAGAAAGGGGGACCAGTTTAACCCGTTAGAATATATAAGGGAAGAAAAGGATTCTATAGTTGGCTCGATTGAGGGAGAGGTTCGAGTTATAGTCAAAACTCAAGCCACCACTGTATAACATCACATCTATTCCAAGAAGGGCAAGCGCACCCATTTGAAGAAAAAGGAGGTCATGCGAGAAAACCTCTCAAAGGGAGACGCTCCCCACGAGTTGGAGGGGAAGGGCCAGGAATAGATGAATAAAAAAACATAGTATCGAAAAAAAAAAACTAAATCCAAAGAGGAAAAGAGCCTACGACCTTTAGATACTTTTTGAGTTAATCCGACGATGAGGGGTTCATGAAGTTAAGAGGGAAAGGATAGGGCCAGGATGTTTTTGGAAAGCCCATAAGGGGGAATCGAGGGACCATCCATCGAGCTCATACTTTGGGGAATAGGAGGGTGGGACCGACTGACCAAGGGGAGATCGGCCAAATCGCGAAAAAGGAAAAAAAGCTGAGCAGGATCCAAACGGCAATTCGACTCAGATGGGAAAGAAAACTACTTTAGAGCGCCCATGGAATCTAAAGAAGTATTTTTGAACCCTGAGAAAAACTAGAAGTCTCCAAAGGGTCCTCCTATGCGCAAAAGGGAGAGACTGTGGGGGGGGGGGAGGGGGGAAAAACACCTGACAGAAAGAAACCATAGGGGCGCAAGAAGGCTTTTATTTTTGTCGGCGACGCACTGGGGGCCCCCCAAAAAACCCCCAAAAAAACGGGTTTCCGGATTGACTATCATATAAAAGGGGAAAAAAAAAAAAAAAGGGGGTTTTATCTCTAAAAGGGGGAGAAGGAGATAAGATAAAAAGCCGGATCAAACTAGGTCATGAACCAAGCGGCCATGGGTCTCCGAAATGAATACGGGGGGGACCGGTCTGGCCCATGCCCAAGAGGGAGGGGGAAGTCTGTCCAGGTGCTTCCCGCAGCCGGTCTCTTAAGGGCGAGAGGAGGGAGATCCTTTGTGGGGGGGATAAGACATTGGATAGTACAACCAGAGTGTTCTTTAGATTAATGGGTATCGGGGGTTCGTAAAGTGTATTTCAAGGGAGAAGGAAATATTTCCCGTTGAGAAGGGGCGCAGAGGGTGGGGAGGAAGGTATCGTCTAGGGGGTTTAGCCTGGAGGCAAATTCCACCTGCGCCAATAGCTATGAAAAGAAATGGATGTCAGAAATTGCCAGGGGCTGGCTTTCAAACTCCAGGAAAGAGAAAAATGCCGGGCACTAGCGACAAGTCCATGAAAACAAAGATGAGGAAGTTAACCCCAATAAGGCACGTCGCAGCGCGCGGGGATTTAGGTGGCGATAAGTTAGGGGGGAGATCTTTGTAGTAAAGAGGGGGGGGGGCCCTGGAGTGACTCAGGTTGGGTGGGAGAGGGGGGAGACAAATGGGAAGGAGGGGGGGGAGGGAGCCTTACAGAGAGGTGAGGGGAAAAATGGTTTGTCGCTGGCCGGAATTAGGCTAATTGTATCAGGGGGTTTGGGGGGAGGGAGAAACCATATAACGGAAGGGGGATGAGACAACTACGGGAGGAGGGCTGAACGGATAAGATTCCTAAAAGGGAAAAATGTCCCTAAGAGGAAAGGAGTGGCTGTGTCACATTTCCTATTTCAGCTACTGGGTATGCGGGAGGTATAATTAGAGGGGAAGAGGGCATTGCGGAAAAAGAGGGGGAATTTTATACCGTGACGGGGGTCTTTGGAGAAAAAGAGGTTTCGACCCCAAAAACGGTCAAGTTGTCTGCCCCAGGAGAAGCGGTCGCGAAGATGGGTTTATTGGGAGTTGATCAATCCTGTTTTGGGGGGGGGGGGGAAGGAGGCAGAATTAACTAGGGAAGGCAACTACTGCATCGTCATCGGGATTTTGGGGGGCCGCGTCACCAACTCGAAAAGAGAAGGGGGTAACTGGTGAAAGCAACGGAGTAAAAGCGACGCAAAAAAAGGCCCAGCTGGGTAATGGTTAAGCGCGCGAAGCGTTAGGAATTTTCAGGGGAAAGGAACATCAGTTGTTTGTCAGGGTCCCAGTGAATGTGGAAAAGGGGACAACGAAGGAGGAAAAAATTCTCGGGTAACGGGAGAAAGCAAGATGGCAAGAAAGGGGGGCCCGACTAGACCTCTCGGAAATTCTAACCAGAGCGGAATTATCTTCATCAGGAAGGGGAAACTAGCAAAATGAGGAAAAGCCCTCCAGAGAGAAGATATCACCTGGTATGGCCGAACCCTGACTAACATGGCGAAAAGATAAGACGATGAACGAATACGCCACCGGGGGAAGAAAGACAAAATTCGTATCTTAAAAGAGGGACTGCGTAACGGGTCTCATCGAAAAGAAGAGTGAGTGCGGGAAGAGAGGAAGTCCAAAAGGTGTGTCATGAGGGAAACTAGGGGCAACGGCGTCTAAAGGGGGGTTATCGAGACTCTTTCACACGAATGAGGGCAGAGACGCAAAGCTCTGGAGGAAAGGTGCGGCATCTCTCGCGCTATCGAAAAGACATCATGCGCCGAAATGAAAGAGGACAGGGAATCTTAAGTGACGACCAGGGGGAGAAGAGGGACTTGCGGCGTTAAAAGGGGACGTCCAGAAGCTAACGTCAAAAGGTCACGAAGAAGCACTTGTAAAAAACTGAGTAATGGGACCTCTTAAAACGGGAGGGGGGATTACATTCAGTATGAAGAGGGAAAGCGGTCATTGCCTCAAACGCGGGAAAGTGGGAAGTTTTAAACAGTATTCAAGGGGAAAAAAAAGTCCTTCCCAAAAAACCGGTGGACCGGCAAGCCGCCTTGACGCGTACGGAAACCCCGGCCGTTAGAACATGTTTCACGAGGGAGAGGGAGGTGGGTTTCTTTTGGGAAGGCTATTTAGTTGTGGCACGCGTCAACGGGACTTTCAAGGAAGGGAAGGGCGACGGTGGTTCTCATTTCTGGCAAAGGGGTGCTCTCTGGGGGCTCTCTCTAAAAACAAAACAACGGGAAAGGGGAGAGAGGCCGGCCCAAAGCAACATTCCAGACAGAAAACCCGATAAAAAAGGGAAAAAGGGGGGAAGAAACTAACATTGACGAAAGAAAACTAAATACCAAGATGAAAAAAAGAACCAATCGTAACGCAAAAAGAGCAACATGTTGCAGTAGAAAAGGGTGGTTCCGTCCATCGGGAACATCCTCAAAAGGCGGGATGGGTCCTAAACTGGAGACGAAAGGAATAAGAAACAGGCTAAAACCACTCCCGCCGTGGGATGGCCATGACTAACCGTGGGGAGGGACACCTGCTTTAAATGCATCCCGTTAATAGGGTGATCTCCGAATTTTTAAAAAAAAAAAAAAGTGCTAAACCGCGGATCGTTGGGTACATTTGGGGAAGGGGAGAGACTTTCGGACGCAAGGGGAACAGCCCATCCAATTAGAATTCGAAGATCTTGCATTGAAAGAGGGCCACTCGCGCGAAAGGAAGCAAATCTTCAGAAAGGGGGTTGCAGCGAGAGGGAAATATTGTGAGGGTGAGTTCGAGAGACACTTTGAAGAGGGGGGAGAAAGTGCAAATTTTCGAGACTTCCCCTTTGGTCTGGGGACTAGGGAGAAAGCACTCAAGAGAGAGGAGATGAGATCTTTCCGAGGCGGAAAAGGGGGGGAAAGGGATTAATCGATCCGCCGTTTGCTTGGCCCCGGGAGGATGAGTTCACTCGCGAGGTAGGCTCTTCATGACAAAAGTTGCAAGTTTTTCAATCGCCGTGCGCTTCTGAAGGGGAGGGGGAGATTATCTTTTCCTTAGGGAAGAATAATCCAAGAGAAGGAGGAAGGGGAAAAGGCCGCGCGGGAAGGACGGTATTAACAACATTATGGTTCTTAAAAGGGGAAAAGAGCGGAAAGACAACGGAGAAAAGACCTTGGCCAATCCCGTCGGGGAAAAGGTACAATCCCTGTGACGTTGTCGCAAACAAAGGGAAGTTTCTTCACCAAAAAAGGGAAACCTTTTGCAAGTCGGAGATGAAATCCCAGCTTGGGCTTAAAATCGCTGGACGGACGGGGTGGGGGGCGGGCCCAATCTATTGGCGATGGGGAGGACACAAGGCCAAAAAAAGCGTAAGGAAGGGCGGACTTTCGGAGTTGCGGCCAGAGATTATGGCCAGGCTTCAAAAAGGTGATTACTCACTAACAGTTTACCTAAAAAACCGGCCGCTCGGCGCACTTGGGCATCCAAAGGAAGTGGGTTGTTGAGGAAGAAGAAAATTCTTCAATCAACTTCCCGTCACGTCTAGTACTATTTGTCTGGTCAGCATTATGACACTCTTCAGGAGAAAGGGAGGAATACCCAGTAAAGCTGGAGTGAAACAAAAGAAGCCTTCTTCTACGGGACAGGCCAGTTGAAACCTTTTAAATAAAGAAAGAGTTATCAACATGCTTAGTGATAGTTGTCTCGAGGGGAAAGTCTTCGCGGAGTGAGATGGGGGGTTCAGTCGGGGAAAACAAAAAAGTATACCCGCCCTCCAAAGAGGCCCGCTGCAAACCATTGAAAAGGACAAACTAAGACGGGGAGGTATTCGCCCGCCTCTCCAGGCTCCAAGACCAAAGAGGGGGAGAAAAACCCAGGGACATAGGGGAAGAAAGAGACATACACATCCTACGCCACACCCTCAGAGCGAAGTACCTGGTATCATTTGATGGGGTAGGGTAAAGAGAGAGAGGTTTGTCATGACTTAAAAGCTAAGGGAACCAGGATATGGCAAGAGGGGGGGGGAAAGCCATGCAGGGGAATCGTGGGTTAGTCAGGTCGTCTAGCTCAGGAATTATGGGGGGGGAAAGACTTAAAAATAAATCGTCCTCCGCGAAAGGGAAGTCCCAGCTGGAGAAAATCGAAACGGAAAGGAGTTCTCGATTAAATGAAAATACGGCCCTTCCCTCCCAGGATCGCAATACATAGAGGGGGGGTTTTAAACCTATTCCACTAATAAGACACCAGAGAATGTACTAAGAAAGGCGCAAAATTCGCGACGGGGGGGAGTAGACTGACATAAGATCAACGAAGATCTTTGGCTAGGGGAAATAGCACCTGGGTCAGTTAAAAGGGAGGAACCAATGGCCGAAGTGGTTCGCTGATTTTAAAGAGAAGTAGGACGGTTAAATTTGAGCAGCACAACAAAGAAAAGATATATTCAAATTAACAAGAAGCATCTTAGAACATTAAACAAAAAGGGGAGGACCCTTTTTCTACGAAAGAGTCTTGGGCGTCACTTTTCGGGACCTGCCCCTACTTCGTGCGGTCTTGTCAGTTTCGGGACCTCACCAAAAAAAACGCTTGCAATGGGAAAGATTGAAGTCGCCTGGGGGATTCTGACGAGGGGGGTCGGGTAAAACCAGATATTTTCAGTTAGAAAATTCAGTGAGCGGCGTAACCTTTTAGTTCCATCAGGTATAGAATTGACGTGATGGCGCAGGAGGGTTGGGCTTCCTTGGCAGGATGTTATCCTGGTCCGTCAAAACCATAATCGAAAAAGAGATGATATCGAGGGGATCTATCATCCACGATTGGGAAAACGGGACATGGAGGGCAAAAAAAAACTTGCCATCTCCTGCGGGGCACTAAGAGGCAAGTCAGGAAAACCAGCGGTTTTAATGATAAGGAGTAGGGGACGCGGGGATGGAGGGGGCTATAATGATGTTTGCCTTTTGAGTACAGATATGAAGGGGGTCCTCAAACTATGGGGGGAAGTGTGGAGAAGGAAGGAGATCTGAAGGTTTGGAGGGTGCTCTGGGACTCTTGATAGAGGTGGTTATCAGTGGGGGAGTGCGCTGTAAAACGAAAAGAATCTAGACAACTAAGAGACTAAAAAGGGGGACGTCTATAGTAAAGGGAACTGGCCTGACCGAGGAGGCTAGTTCTGTCACAAATGCCGAGTTCTCTAAAGGGGGGATTCGGACAGCTTAAAGAAGGGGAAGAGAAAGGGGAAGATCCTTCTTAAAAAGAAAAGGCATGTTATACCGTGACGGACGGGATTTAAGAAAAATATGAGAGGGGGGAACCAAAACAGGGGACCGTTTGCTGGAGTTACGCACGGTTGGAGGCGAAAGAGAGCCGGGGTTTGGGGGGGGTATGAGTAATCCAATCCGGGGGGGGGACTCGGCCAGATGACCGCAACTACGAAAAAAAGACGTCGCTTTTTTGGGCCGGAACGTCATCAAAAATCGAAAATGGTTTATACTGGAGCAATACGTAAAGAGACGGTGAGGGGGAGCAAAGGAAGGGTTAATCGCGTCGCCAAAGCGTTAGTGACTTGAAAAAAAAAGAAGAAGGGGGGGAGGGCCCAGTTGATTGACCTGGTAAAAACTGACGGGATTCAAGGCTTCTCGTTGTAACTTTTATGGCAGAGGAGGGATAACCAGCAAGGGTGTTGGTACCCTATATACCGGGGCGAGGAATTTAGGAAGAACTAAAGTCCGTCATCAATACATTAACACATTATAAAAGAAACCTTCCAAAGCGATCTGCTAGAGAAAAAAGAGGGTCCTCAACCAACATTCAGAACGGGGGGGGGTCATGGAAGAAGAGAAAAGGTCCAAAGAGCAAAGGGTGTCCCAAGCAAAAGTTTGAGAATGCTACGATTCTCTAGAAAGAGAAGATGATTTCTTGAGCGTCGAAAGTTAATTCTGGCGAAAACTATGGAAGAAGGAGAGGGAAAATTTTATCGCCGGCAACTCTTTAAAAAGGTCAGGAGGCAATAGATACAGATCTTAGAAGATTGCTTCATCTCTCGCTCAATAGTGTACTGAGCTCTCCTGCCATGGAAGAAAGAAGAGGAATCTGAATTATACTGACTTTGATTTCTTGTCGGAGGGGAAATTGGAGTCCGAAAGGCAAAGAAAAAAAAGAAAAATTTTAAATATAAAGGTTGAGGGGAACTAAAAAAGGGGTAGAGACCCTCTTAACTTCGTGGAAGGTACAGAAGTTATCTAATCTGCATGGCCGCAACGTCGGTAATGACCTTTTTTGCAGATCCTTTAGCCAATTTCTGACAGAACGAAGGGAGGGAATTTCCCTCTGTGCACCCCTAGGTCTGAAAATGGAAGAGGGAGATTGAACCTCATGGCCGCTTGTGGATGTATGTGGGGGAGAGTCCCTTTGAGGGAAAGGCAAGGGCTCTGTGGGGGTTTATCTGTGTTCAGGCTTCCTGTTGCGGCTTGGAGA
>Ga0179591_1265859_pt1 | contig 14662 bp, 16 predicted proteins | sample CZOMad2_1_08_16f_FD_182891 | JGI IMG/M metagenome (GOLD analysis project Ga0179591, IMG submission 182891) | Vadose zone soil fungal communities from Angelo Coast Range Reserve, California, USA - CZOMad2_1_08_16fungal (PacBio error correction) | ecosystem: Environmental > Terrestrial > Soil >...
ATTGTTTCCAATCTCAAAGTGAAAATCTAAACCTTTCAACAAGAAAAGTAACACTATCTACTACATGAACGCCAACCTCGTCCTTGTGGGGGAGGGGATGGGACTCGAGAAAATTTCGGCCGCTAAAATTGCACGAAAAGTTCTCACCAATCGGAAAGAGGTGAAGGGAAAGGGGGAGATTGCCGTCCACTGTCGTTCACCAAAAAAGAAAAAATGGGGTTTTAAGCCTGCCCGTCACACCGCAAAACAGGATGCGCCATAGCAACCAACGTAACAAACTTAGCGTTGGGGAAGTCTTCACTTGCCCCAGGCATTTCACCCAATCGGACAAACCTGATCCGATCCACGTTAGTCTTCGGAGGGAACAGGCGAAAAAAATAAAAAGGGGGGAGGGGGGGGGAAAAGTCGCCTTTTACGCGGGTCGAGAAGATCAATAGTTAGAATCAAACACTGCAAAAAATTTGTTGGTTAAGGCACGAAAAAGGGAACCACCCATGTGGGGCTCCACAAAAAAAAGGGAGCCACTTGGTTGTTAACTGTCGCCGGAGAGGGCTTTCAGGTGGAAGAGGGGGAGCCAAAAGGAACAAGAAAAAAAGCACTCACATTCCAGCTCGCTCGGAATGTCAATCCTGGAAAATATCAAAAAAAAAAGAGAGACGAGAACGAAAACGCAAAGCATGGAACCCCTTTTCGAAAGTCCTTCACAAAGTCATAGGCCCTCCGCCCAAAGGAAGATCCGGAGGGACATGGCCCCAAAATAAATTTGCCGCACTCGGGAAAGAAAAACCATCAGTACAGGTTCTTCCTGACATGGGAGGAAAAGGTTGTAGAAAAAGGCAAGGACGATTAAGGGCACTGATATAAAGAGGCGGTAAGGAGCAGTTGGGCTGCAAAAGTGGATAGGGAAACCGAGAGAAAAAAGGCCCCGGAAAAATTCAGTCAGGAACGTGAGCGAATGATAAAGAAAACCGGGGAAGTGAAGAACATATCAAAGGGAAGAGGTGTCCCCTCCAGATCTTAAGAAAACGAAAGGAAAATTCATGATCGGCAAAGGCTCAGAGGGGGGGGGAGTTTGGGACATGGAAACACTTCAGGACAGACACCCGGTAAAGAAAAAAAACCCGATTTAATGTAGAGGGATGTCCTAACAAGGAAAATATGAGCACAATTGGTTCAAAGGGAAGATCAAAGACTGGGGACTTCCACCATGGCTACCTTGGATAGACAGCGGCCATGGTCACCGGGGGGGGGCAGTGGTCCGCAGGCACAGCCATGCACCAGAAAAAAAAAGGCATTTGTCCGTGATGGAAGGCAAAAGGAAGGGAGGAGGGCAGACTGACTAGATTCAGAGTGAGAAGGAGGCAAACAACTAGGAAACGTCACAGACCGGCTCCGGAAGTATAGAACTGATCAGCGACCGCGGCCGGTTTAAACCGATTGGGAGAAACAAAAGAAAAAGTTGAAAAAAGGGAATTAGGGGATTGCTAAGATACGTTAGAAAACTAAGTTTCAAGTAATTGTTTGGGGGGTGTGCATTGCGGACATAAGGACACCCCGGCGGGGTTGGGGATCCATCTTAACGTCAATGGGAAGAAAAAAAAGAACTCCAGGAGTGACCTCAGTGGGATCAAAAAAAATCGTTCTCCAACAGGCCAAGGAGGAAACACAATACCACGGCAGCAGAGGTTGGAGATCAGGTTACCCAGAAAACAAAGGTTCGGAAAAAAAAGGATGGGGAGGTTTGAGGGAGGGGAAAACTGGGGGAAAAATTCCAACGGTGTTGGGGAGGGAGTGACCATTCCAACCAACTCCAAGGGGAAATGAGGGGGAAGGGATGGAGATCAATAGCAAGGAAAGTGTGCCTGGCCCCCGTCTTCTGCTATAACCTGGGAAGAAAAAATTGGGGTTTCAAAAAGGGAATCGGAAGGGGGCCAGGCGCAAGTAGAAGTACTAGGCAGAGAAAAGGAATTAAGGAGAAAAGAAGTGACCGTTGACAGACAAAAGAAAGGTCGTGGGGCTATGAATTGGAAAAACCAGTTAGCGAGAAAACACAGGAGGGACGGGGGGGGTGAGGTGGGAAGCGGGGCTGGTTTTTCAAAAGAACACATACCCTCCCAAAGTCAAGAAAATCAGTCTAAAGGGGCTGGGGGGAATCCAAGCCCGCATTTGGGAACCCCCTGGCACACTTCGGACCAAGGCAGTTACCGAAACTCGAAGGGAGACAGTAAAGTGGAGGAAAAAAAGGGAAACGTTGTTCAAAAAAATCAAGGTGGGGGGAAAACTTTGGTTCGTGGGTCAGTTTGGCATCGAAAAGCCAGAAACAAAGAACATGCGGGCACTGGGAGAAAGGAAAGAGGCACGGCCGGGGGGTGGGGGTACTCATGACCCAACGGTGAAAAAACCAATGAAAATAAGTACATCAAGGCCTACGGTGTCGGGGGAATTCCGGCAAAAGAGAGAGCTTCAGATGATGCGAAAGCAGTGAATCAGAAAGTAACGGCCGTTGAATAAGGAAAAGGGGAAAGAAAGGGGTGGGAGGAGCAACAGGCAAAAGGGCGAAAGAGGAAAAAGCACAAAGTGAAAACAGGACGAAAAAAAAAAGGGTTCGGATGCAGATCATCGTCGAGCGTGAAAAAAGTCAAAATTCAAACGAATGACAAACCACCGATCCAAAGGAAATCGAAAATAAAGTCTTCCTAGAGCCATTTATGATGACAGGGAAAACAGACTTCAAATAATGAGGGTGCAGAAGGGGTTTCAGGAAGTTCCAATCCATATTTGGGGGGGGAAAGGATAGATCAGATCACAACACAAAAACCAAAAAGGGGGGAAAGGAAGAGAAGGATATTAAAAGAGGCCGAAAATAGAAAGGTCGGAAAAACGATTTCAACAAACTTTATAAAGGAGGGTGCAAACTCTTGTTAAAAAGCAGAAATTACAAGGGGATTAGGCAGTGAGACCGGGTGAGTTGATTTAGGAAGTTCGTGGGGGGGGGTTTGTTGTTCGTGGGGAGAAAGTTGGAAAACTTCATCTACAGCCCGAAGAGAAGTGGACATGCCCCAAAAAAAAACCCGAAAAGATGAGACTACTGGTCAACTCAAACAGCTAAGAGGGGGGAGCACAGGGGGTTTGAAAAGAAGCACATCATTGTGGAAAAGAGGGGAAAAAAAAACCAGGTAAGTCAAACTGAAGTCTAACAGGAAGCATACAAAATGGGCGCATAATTGCGAATCAAAAACCCGAGTTGCACAACAGGGGAAAGAACCCTAACCAGCAGGTCCCTGGGGATGAAATTGTACCCCAGTTTGTTGTTTGGGATCCAAAGGGGGAACAGTGAGTGGTGACCAGGGAAGGAGAACGTCAACCTGGGGGACCGATATAAAAGACATGCAATTATTTCCAAGGCATCCTGTGGGCAAGGACAATGGGACCCACCGGGAAAATAAAGAAACCTTGGAGCCGTGAAGATGTTCAAGGGAATGCAAGGGGCCAGGTTGGATGCAAACCCAGCACATCATTTTGGGAGAAAGTAGGTTAGAACTTGTACAGTTAAAATGCCGGCTTGATCCAAGAACCAAGGGAAAACGTCGAGGTTCATGTGAGGTGTTGCCTTTGAAAAAGGGGAAAAGGTCGGAAGGACTCCTTTTGGGGGGGAACAGCCTCAACTTGGGGGAAATTGGCCATAATAGCCAACGAAGTCAAATTTGGGATTTACGTGGGCAAAAAAAAAAAGACTGTGTGAGCCTTCAATGCGTTCCTGCCGAATTTGAAACTCCAGGGGTAGGCACAAAAGTGAAACTATGACGGTGGAACGTGAGATACAAAAAATACGGGACGTTATCACAAAGAGGCCCCCACTGGAAAGGACAATATTGATCTAAGGAAGAAAAAAAAAGGGGAAAAAGAAAGGGGGGAAAAGAGTGGGGGGGTTTAATGGCTCAAGAACAAGTTGAAATTGTCACCAATGCCCAAGAAAGAAAGACTATGTGGTGGAGAAACGAGTACATCGGACAACCGGGTAGGAGGGTGGGGGTTGATACCAGGCTTAGGGGGACGAAGATGGGGATCCCCACGAAAAGAAAAAAAAGGATAAAGGTAAGGGGTGGCGAAACCCTGGACGAGAAACTCCATCCTGTAGTTAAAAAGTGTGAAAAACTCAGGGAAAAAAACTCCAGCCACACCGCTGTTTCAGACAGGGCCCGGATAAAAGAAAATAAGTCAAAATGTTCAGGGGGGACGACCAGTATGAACCCCGCAGGGAAAAGGGAAACTCCCCTATATCATCATAAAAAATAGACAGTGATGTGATCAGGTTTGGGAAGGGGGAGTTGCTCAAAAAATCTAGATGTGGCCAGACAGGCCGGTAGAAACTGAAAGGACAGGGAAAACATCCCGACCTATTGGGGGGATTTGAAAGTGGAAGAGGGACCAAAAAAACAAAAAGGGGGGAATGAAAAACGGGTCGTCTCCACAATCGACTGGGTCCGGACCGGCCAAGGGGCTCATCTGTTGAGGGGACCCTTGTTCCGAGCCCTTGAGGTTAGGAAAAAGAAGTATAAGAAATAGAGGGACCGTGTGGGATCAGGGAAAGCCGCGGAAAGTAAAAGAAGAATAACAGTATAACTACAAACGAGGAAAAGGACTGGCCGATCGAAAGGATGACGGAGAAGAAAAAAGAATGTTGTGAAAAGGAGTTTGGCACTTATGGATACATGCAGCGCATAGGAAGAGACACGAGAGCAACCTGAGCGGGTAACATTGTGGCGCGACTTGGTTGACGAAACAGACCACAAAAGGCAGGGACGCTCTGTTGCCCCTGCCCAGGAAAAAGAAAGGGGACAGCCTGAACGACTAGACTCGAGGACTTAAAGTCTGAAGGTTTTAAGACAGGGTCCCAATTAAGAAAAGAAAAATGTATGCGTGAGTTTTGCAGTGGACCGCTTTCAAAAGGAAATACAGGGGTTGGGGAACCTGTATAATCCCATTCCGGGGGATCTCCCGGTAGGTAGGGATGCTTACAGAATACAGAGAAGTCGGAAAAGACGGTTGGTGTTTCATCACTTTGGAAAAGTTCCACTGGGGGGGGAAAAGGGTCTCAGGCAGAGAAGTCTGGCCAGGGAAGGCGGGAGGAAAAAAAGCAGGGATCTGAGTCCCATGAAAGCGTGGCGGGGGGGTGGGGACCCCTTGGGTGAAGCCAGCCAGTTTCACTAAAAAGAAAACCCTTCTCAAAAAAGACAGTTTCCACTGCCGGTGCGAATGATCAGTTTGGGGAAGGGGGAGGGCTTGGATGGTGAGAGCTGGGGTGGGCTGAGGTTTCAAAAATAAATGGAGACCTTCGAACACCGCGAGTAAGGCGACGGTCTCAGGGCACAGTACTTGGGGGGATAACGGAAAAAATAAGGCCTCAAGGGATCGTGTCAGGGGGTGGTTAAATGGAAAAGGGGGGAAAAACAGGCCAACATGGGTAATAACACCGGAAGACTCAACCGCGAGATGTTCAGTGGGTAGTTGGAGATGCAAAAAGAACCTGAATGGAAATCCGGCGAGGAGAAAAAATTTATAAGAAAAAACGGGTTTCCCTTGGGGAAAAAGGGAAAAAAAAAAAAAAGAGAAAGTCTCGTAGTCCCGGATCAACAACTAGGGACGAGATTGTCAAAAAACTTGGAGGAAAGGGGAAAAGAAATGGAAGATATGCGCCACAAGACAACCACAATACATAGTGTGGCCGGGTCAAGAGCCGATCAAAATGGGGAAAAGTGAGGGACATTGGTTTCGACACACTTTGAGCCTGAGAACCATATCTCAGTCGACAATAAAGAAAAAAAAGAACCCGGAGTAGGGAGGGAAAAGGGCCGAAAAAGGGTGTGTTCCTCCCAGCCAAAGTTGTCCATCGCCTTTGCCGCACAGACAAAAAAGAGTATATCGAAATGAAGGGCACAAACCCCTTGGGTGGATATGGGGGGAGAAAAGAAAGACGAATTTCGGGGGGCGCCCATCGTCAAGGGGAAACATTCAGAACGGTTGGCCAAAGAAGGGGGGAATCGGAAAAAAGTAGAAAAGAATAGTCCAGTACACAGTCCACACGGGAAAAGGAAAAATGGTGGACTATGCCGGCCCGTCCACGCCAGGTTCTGCCATAGTCACTCAAAAACGTTAAAACATCTGACTCGGTGGGAGATCAGTCCCGGTGCCTTCCAGGGGGGCCAGTACCAGGGCAAGAGTCAGCAGGGAAAAAGAATAGGAAAGGGGAATAGTCGTCGTGAGAAACGGACCGCCCAAAAGTACAGGTGCTGCGACCCCGCCCCGTGGACTCGCAGGGACGAAAATCAATGAAGGGCCCCACCCAGGAAAATGTTGGGGAGCAAGAACACGTCAAAAAGTTGTAAGACAAAGACCAGCAAGGCTTGTGGAACCTGTCGCGAGAGGGGTTCTGAAAGGATAAAAAAAAGGGGATGGGCGCCATCCAGACAAACCGAAAAAACCAGCAAAAGAAGTTCACTTAGTGCACAGCTCACATGGAGTAAAGTAACCACTAAAAGAACAGATCACTGAAGGAAAAGCACTAAAGAAATTTATGTGAAGAACAACAAAGCTTGATACTTCTCGGAATAGAAGCCGCCTCCCTCCGAAAGATAACTGTAATGGAAAGAAGATCGTCCCCATTCGGGAGAGCGGACGAGGGGGAAACAGGGAACAAAAACCAATCAAGATACATTCTTTCGAACATGTCCTCAAACTAGTGTAAGAAAAAAGGGGCCGAGCCTGTCAATGAGATTCGTTCGGCAGTAGAAAGGGAAGGGGGGTGGGGAGGGTGCAAAGGGGGGGGAGGAATAGTCCAAACCGCTCGAAAACAGTCAAGGGAAAAGCTTCAGGCCTGCCAGGGTTGAGCAGGGAAGACTCCTGCTGAGTCCAGAAAGGTTGACCACAGGGTGGCCCTCCACCCAGATTCTGGAAGACGGCTTACAGCGGCTTAAGGCTCGGGTCAGTGGAGAGGGGTCACTTAAAAGGATTGCATGCTCAGCCAAGAGAACGGACAAGGGAACCCCAACTTGAAGGGTCAGGGTGAGGGCTGAGCGTGCCTAACTAGCCGCGGAACAAGGTCCAAAGCCTATCTCTTGGGGCGGCACAAGGACAACATTGTAGAGGGTGGAACGCTTTCATGTCCGGGGGGTTACCACGGGGAAAAACAACGACAAGGATCCTGAAAAGCCACGTTGTTCAATGTCATTCAAGGAAAGAACACGCCCGGACACGCCCAGAAATAGAAGTCCAGTATCATGAAACCAAGCAGGAATCACTGAGAAAAAGAGACCAAAAAATGGGGGAGGCTAGACTGAATCAGAGACCGCGGGTGCACCTGGGTATGTCAAAGGGACACCCGGGAAAAGGGGGGGAAAAGGTGGAAGGTGGCAGGGCCAAGATGGCCACAAAGCGAATCGGTTGCCAAGAAGGGGGGGGGTGAAGGGAGGACATAGTACCAGCCCCGCCGGGTCCATCCTTTCGGGGTCAATTCTAGTGGGGGAAAAATCAAAAACAAAAGGTTAGTCGCGCAGCTGAGTAGTCCCAAAAGGCAAAATAAACACATCAAAAGAAAAGGGGGGGGGGGGGCCTATCGTACTCCGCTTTTTCTACAACATATGGTCTTTTTATCTGGCTGGTGACAACAACTGCTGGATTGAAATTCCAAACCCAAGATCAGACTGGGGGAGCTGAGTCAATGTCGGTAAATGGGGGGGGAGGGAAGACAAAACCGCCCTTTAAAAGGCTAGAAACTTGACACTGGTCCACCGGATAGTCCGTTGGTTGCCGTGCAAGAGAGGTAAAAAGAGATAAAGGAAAAGTCAAGATCGGGGACCGGTTCAAAACAAGGAAAGTTTGGGCTAGAGGCATAAAAACAGTGTTGGTAGGTGGAGGGAAAAAAAAAAAACCACCGGCTACTCAGGGCCCTGTTTCAAGGCCCGAGCGTCCCTCCGAAAAACCAAAAACGAAAAAAATGCAAGGGTCTGGGGCATTAAACAAGCCGGCAATGTGACCCCCTGAAAAGGGAAACTATACCAAAAGAAGGTCTTGACAAATCCGTTTGGTTACCTGACCTCCAGGTGACAACTTGACAAGGGAACATCAAAACAGCTGCAACAGGTCTTCAACTTGGGTTGGGAGGGGTCGGGAAAAAGCAAAAGTGGGGGAAAGGAGCAAACTGTCAGGGTCTCTAGCACACCGTGAAATTAGGGGGGAACAAGTCCACAGGAACTGTTGTGGAAAAAGACACATAGCCAACGTGAGGGATAAAAAGAGGGAAATAAAAATACCAGGAAAGGCCAGGGTGTCGGGGATTTTCGTGCAACTCGAGAGCTTCAGCCAGAAAAACAGTGACGCTCAAGGAGGACCCAGGAAAGAAAGGGGAAAAATGGGTGAGTGAGCTTGTCTCCCGACCTGATTGGAGTGTAGAGGGGAGGCAAAAAAAGAAGGCTAAGACGTGGTGTCGGGGGAAATTGCAGGTCAAGCGAGCGCTGAAGAGTCCCACCCTCCAACCACACGAACATGAAAACACGAACTCCTAAAAGAATACGAGAGAGATCCCCCGCCCCCTGGTGGAGTTCTGATCCAGTCCCAAAGAAGGGAAAAGATGGCTTTCGCAACAATTTGGGGTAAATCGTCGTCCCCCCTCCCGAGGGAGATTGCATAGGGATCTCTCAGAAAAACACAAAAAAAAAAAGGAAGGGGGAAAAAGGGAAAAAAAATATATGCCAGGAGAGCGAATCGATTGGGAAAAACAGGGGAGGGGAACAAACTTAGACAATTGTTCAGCAGCACTTTGCACAAGAGGCCAAAAGAAAGGGTGGAAGATAAAAATGACGGAGGACGGATTTGAAATGGTGTTGGGGGGTTGAACAAAGTTCTGGGGGGTAATGCTGGGGGACTCTTCACGGCTCGCGAAGGATCCCTGCAGGTCAAAAAAATCATAAGACTTCTTGTCACTGGACATAAGAAAATATGTTCAAACTGGTTGGCTGAGAAAAGCACATCCATTTCTTGCACATGTTGCCTGAAACGTTAGAAAAGTGGGCTTTACAATGTGCGCAATTACTGGCAAGGAAGCTTCATAAAAGGGGGGTTGTTGGGAAAGAAAAGTCAAACCAAACTACAAGGTCCTTTATGTCAGTTATATGGTTATCCTCATGGGGAAACCTTTTTGGACCACCAGAAGGGAGAAAACTCCAAATGAAAAAGGGGAAGAAAAGAAAATATGCAAACTGAAACCTTTGACTGCCGTGAGAAGACTCAGAAGGACCAAGCACCCAAGGTGCCCAAGAAAGAACGGTTGCGCTTGTTTGCCTAGGTTTCAAAGGGGGGAATTCCAACGGAAGGTCGGGTAAAGAAAGGCTTTGAAGAAGTAGGGTATAGCCTTGCAAGTTTTGCAAAAAATGTTGACCGGCGGGATGCCCCAACCATGCAACGGCGAAGTTCGGTTGGGGGGAGGAGAAGGTCGGGGGACTGGGAAAAAAGGCCAACAAGGGGTGCGCAGGTGTTGGGTGAGAAAAGCCAACTGGGTGGTATGCATCATAGCCACGACTTCCGTGGGATTGTAACTGGTCCCATAAGGGGAAGCAGAGGAACTGTCTTCCTGATCCTGGGTACCTCGGACTGCGCCAGGGGCCACAAACTGAAGAAGAAGTGGAACACAGAAAGTGAGAGAGGAAGAAAAGGGCGGGGACCAGGCCACTGGAAACGATAATTAATCCAAATCACAGTGTACCTCTGTGGGTTGTTTGGGAAAAAAAAAAAAAAAAGTGTCAAATCAAGAAAAAGGTGAAATTGCCCCAGACCCACAAGAAAAATACATATGGTGGGGAACGGAGAAAAATCAGGGTTGACGGGAGGATGGGGTTTTGAAAAGGAGCCTGGGAACAAATGGGGACAAAACGAACAAAAAAATAGGAAATACGGGCAATGGGGCATCTAACTGGAAGATAAAATGAACGACCCAAAGCCGGGATGACGAGTGGTCCCTCAAAAAAAATGTGTGGGGGACCAAAAGGGTCCGGCCCAAACTGTCTGATCATATTCCACATACTAGCAAGAGGGACAAAAAAGGAATCACAATGGTCGCCACTAGGTTAACGTACAAAGCCTTCAAGGAACCCGGAACCTGTGGTCATGGAAGAAATAAAACAGGGGGGGGGGAGACCTGGTTGGTGTGCTGTGTTAATGATTTCTTCTTCCCCTCGGACAGATATGTTGCTCCAAGGCCATTATAAAAACTGAATCAAGAATCCGAGAAGGGGTCATGGCTGATATATTTCGGTTCAGAGCGTGAAAGAAAACAGAAAGGAAGGCTTGTCTCATACAATTTGAGTGGGTGTCACTGTGCAGCAAACAGGGGGACTTTACCCTTGTGCCGACTTAGCTTTTAGGGGTCAACTAGCTACCTGAGAAACCGGCGCGGCCCAGGGTGGTTGGACGTGCTTCCTGGAGGCCCGAGGGGAAATCAATGAAAAAATCCGTGGCCCCATACATCAAATTACAAAAAGAGATATAACGCCCGCCCCATCTATCACTGAAGACGGCTTCAAAGAAGAGGTGGGATGGTCCCCTGTGGGAACTTTACTCATGTGATGCTCGGTCCGCATCGCCCGCCCTCCCCTAGCAGAAACTTATAGAAAAAACCTTGACAAATGGGTTGCAAGGGCCGCCCTGTGTAAGATCCACCTGAAGGCAATAACAATGTGTCAATCCACTGCGACTTACGAATCTCAGGGAATCGAAAGTCAAGGTAGAAAACCAAATATTTTTTGACACATTTCAGGAAGAATATTTTATAATGTAGGTGGGGGGCTTGGGTCAGAGGCGCTGCGCGACATGAAGGTGGCCAGAAATAGTTGAAAGTTTAAACCGGCCTTTCAGGAGTGAAGGAGGCTAAAAAGGGGGTCAGGAAAAGATAAGATGGGGTGGTCATCATAAAAATGTGTCAGGTTGAGGGGTTCAGGCAAAGACTGGCCGGTCTGGTTCGTGTGTGAATGGAGACAACATGGAGCGACAATCATGAACTGAAAAAAGTGCTGGGGGGGTTCGGGGATGGGGCGACAATTCGACGTTACAAAACACCCGCTCTAAAGTTCCCATAAAAAACAAAAAGTTTGACTGGAGACAATGTGGGTTCCGCTTGGCATGCATGGTCCCCCAAGCAAATAAAGGGTTTAATCTGTGGGGGGGACCTTTCAAGAAAAAACCTGGCTTGAATCTTCTCGACCGCGATTCAAATACAGGGGCAAAAACACGCAAAAAAGTTTGCACCTGGACTTGGGGGGGGTTAACTTGCAGACGATAAAAAAGAGGTTCTACAATTTCGGTGTGACGATTAATTGTGAATGAGGGAAGCAGAAGTCATGGAGCTCCGAATCTTCAGATTTCCTTTGGAGTTGTGAGAGGATCAAGGAAAGGGTGCGTTTACTGCCCGCAGTACACATTTCTCGTCTTTTAACTAGAGAATTTACCAATATCAACTACTACTTAACCGATCAAAGAACACTTGAAAGATGGTGAGGGAAAGGGTTTAGACGGGCTCCGAAAAATTATTCTCCTAGGGCGCAAAACACCCTACTCAGAAACACCACCAAGGAAGGGGGACAATGGGTCCGTCAGCTATCAGCCCGAATCAGTTACGGGACTGTTGGATGGGTAGGGATGAAAAAACACATTTTGAAGGATGGAGAATATCTCGCGGTCCTCAGAAAAAAAAAGGAAAAACAACGGAGGGGGGGATATTAAAATAAGAAAGAATATTTTCATCCACCCACGGGGTTAACAGCTACAAACTTTCCGAAACAGTCGGCTCTCGCTGACGAAGAAAAAATTGTTTGGGAGGGGGGAAAAAGGGGGGTGAACGCAAGAAATCGGCGTCCATCGGAAAAGTGCAAGAAAATCTTGACATTGGACCTTCCTTGATCGAAACGGAAGAATAGACCGGGTCCCAAACACCTGTAATGTTGTATCCGGAAGGGAAATCCCGGATTCGGAAATAGCCCAAAAAAATCCAAACCATCTGACCGGCGGGTGGAGAATATTCAGTGTGCTCAAAACAAAATTCCAGGAAGAGTTAAAGCTGACCAGGAAAGACTATTTGAGCCTTGTCACGTGACCGTCGGGGAAAAAAAAGGGTGAATGGGGAACAAAAAAAAAAAGTCCACGCCGTGGACGCGGGTCCGAGAATCAAAATGGGAAAATACCAACAGAATTCAACAATGGGGGCCAAAGCCACAAACGGTCAAAGGTCCGAACTCAGAAAAAAGGGCATTTGGTGTCGGGAAAAAATGTCGCGAGAGGTTGTCGTGGTGGTAAATGAGAAAAAAGAAAAAGGCGCCCAAGCAACCAGCCGCAACAACTGAAACAAAGGGGCACATGGGGGGCGCCGCTCCATGAATGTCGCGTAACGCAAAAGTCGCAAAAAAAGCGAGGAACCTCAAGAATAAATGGAACCAAAAGCTTGCATACGGGGACGACTTAAAAAATGAAAAGCACAAAAGGAAGAAAGAACCCTGACAAGGGTAAGGAAGGGAATCTCAGGGACAATCCTTAAGTGGCGACTCGGCCAAAGTCCACAAACCCATCAGATGAAAGAGTCTTGGTCCTAATTTCGTCCAAAGTAAGTGAAGAAACGGGGAATGCAAAGGAGAATGAGGAGGGTGGGACGAGGGTAAGGGGGGGCGCCCGTGAGATGAGCAACCCGCGGACAAAATGGACCCCTTTTAAAAACCAAAGTCTGAAGACGGGGAAAAATGCAGTAAGCCAAATAGGAAAAACAAAATAGGTTGGCAACCAGAACCAAAAAAGAATAAGATTCAGTCAAAATCGAGCGGCCGTCGCACCACTTGGGTAGGTGCTGGGGGACACAATCGGGATTAATGAGTTAAAGCGCAAAAAAGAAAACAAAAAGTCACCATGGGGGGAAGAAAAAACAAAAAGGCGTATTCATGGAGGAAGGATTGCACCACTAACCTCGAAGACTACAAGTTCATCACTTAGAGAGTTGCGGCACACGGAAAAATACCAAGATGTGGAGAGAACAGCTAGTGGTGGAATTTGTCTTGGTCCTATTAAACAAAACCAGCTACAGCAACCAGCCGGGGGAGACTGCCAATTCCCATGGACTAAGAAAGGCCTGCAGCCCAGACCGTCCACGAAGGATAAATTCACCAAACCAGAAAAAACTTGCGGCACCCAAAAAAGGGGGGGGGAGGGATAGGAAAAGGAATATGGAAAAGACGACCAAAGGTCCAGACCTGTAGTTGGTCGTGAACCTGAAAGGGACCAGGTATTTAGGGTTCCCTTGGGGTGCTAAGCAATCTGAGACCGAAAAGAGTGCAGTTGGTGGTCACGATACACGGGGGGAAAGAACGGCAATGAAGGTCATCTTAACGGACAGGTTCAAGGGAAAATCCACTCCCTGTGGGTCACCAAAAACTCGTGGGAGGGACCAACTGAGGAGCCCAAGCCGTAACAGCAGGTGGTGGGGGGGCCACTACAGGGGACCTCAAAAAAAAACAGAAGGTCTGAAAAGGTTCAGGGGACAATTTCAAAGTTGCACATGGAGGAAAGAAAGGGCAAACACCAAACATATCAGGAAGGGAAAGGGTAGGCGAGAGAAATACGCCAAAGGAATCAAAGCAAAGGAACTATAAAGGAGTGGGGGGAAAAGGAAGGTCCCAGAAAAGGCGCAGGAGAGGTACAAAGGAGGGCAGAGAAGACCGTCAATGAAAAGCCTCAAATTTGGGGCATTTCACTACCAAGGAAGTCCGTGGACGATGAGTGGTGGGACCCAACCCAGTGAAAAAAAAAAATTCTAGGAGGTTCCTGGGAAACGTACTCAACGCCGACAAAAAATAGCGTGGCATTGGTCGGGGTCATCCAACCGGAATTGGGGGAACCCCGGCAGTCATTAATACTTATGCAGAAAGCTAAACTTTTGGAACGAAAACGAACGCAGTCCTTCGGAAAAAAAGGGGTGAAAACATCGGCAACGCTGCAACTTTACGCACTGTGGGGGCTTTGTGGTCATGCGAGAGGGAGCCCAGGAAGACCCAGTTTTCAGTGAATTTCTTCTAAAAAACGGGGGACGAACGGCCTCCTTTGTGGAGGAACACTCACGCTTTGAAAACTAAGGAATACCCAATAGGAAATAACATCCATTGAAAAAAGTGCTGTGTTTTACAGGGTGATTTCGTTCAACGGATTCAAAAAATTAGTGACCAGGGCAAAAAAAAAAAAGTGAAGCTCAAGTCGACGGCCGTGAAAGAAGGAAAAAAACAGTTTGTCATACTTAAGTGCTGAGTTCGAATGCAAAGAGGTCGGAAGAGGAAAAAAAAAGGGAAGGACCCAACTCCAGGGGGGTTTGGTCGTAAGGAGGTTCATCGCGAGCGCTTTGAAGAGTCCCCAAAAACGGAAAACATGAAAAAAACCACACGACTCTCAAAAAAAATAAAAAATGTCAGAAGTCTCCGGAAGAAATCAACCGGGGAATTTGCCTTTCTGGGGACAAGAAAGGAGGAAACGAGGACGGGTGCCAAACTCACGTTTTTGTGTACTCGTCCCACAACAGGCCGAAAGGGGGAAGTGGGGGGGAGCAGATGGGAGACTCTTCTCAACAAAACACAAACACACAACA
>Ga0179591_1266905_pt1 | contig 14662 bp, 17 predicted proteins | sample CZOMad2_1_08_16f_FD_182891 | JGI IMG/M metagenome (GOLD analysis project Ga0179591, IMG submission 182891) | Vadose zone soil fungal communities from Angelo Coast Range Reserve, California, USA - CZOMad2_1_08_16fungal (PacBio error correction) | ecosystem: Environmental > Terrestrial > Soil >...
GGGATGGGGGGGGGGAGGGGGAGGAAGAGCCGGAGCACTTGAAGTGAACGGTGGGTTGTCACCGTGTGCTGAGGGGGAAACAGTTCCGATCACCTGTGGCTCCAAAAGAAAACATGTAAACACGGAGTCGAGAAGCGTAGTCAAAACGTGGTAAGAGAGAAGAAAACAACTGGAACAATGACGCCGGTTGGGGGGGGAGTTGCAGACCAAAACTACCATGGGCCGGCAGACAGGCCGGCACGTACTAAAACACCGCAACACAGGTGGTACCGTCGGCAAATTTCTATTTCAAGGACAGACGGGGGAGGGGGGGGGGGGAGGAAGGGGAAGGCTAAAAAAGTACATGGGGGAAGTGTCTGGGAAAAACGTATTGACAACTTCTTCGGTGGTACATAAGAAAAAAAAAGGGGACCTAAGTCTGGAAGGAAAGCCGGGGAGGAGGGGCCAAAAACCGGGGTTGTCAGAGCTTGGTGCAAATTAAAATCGGGGCCTTGGGGGGGGGGTGGGGTTTTGTATTTGGGTTTTGGGGGTTTGTGAGGAAGGAGGGGGGTGGGGGTGTTCTTATGTTTTTGGGTGGTTTTATTTAGGGTTGTTTTGTGTTGTAACGATTATAGGGGGAGGCCTTTCAGGGGTTGTTCAGTTTTTTGCGGAGGTTAAAGACGGACACTGAGCGACTCGGGAAAAAGCAACCAAAAAAAAAGAAAAACACCCGGGTCGTGAACCTAGTCCTCGACGCAAGGGTGTGTTCTGCCACGGAACCGAGAAGGACTAGGCAGAAGATCAACATGAGGGATTTGAGGGGAAGAGTCTGGGGAGGCCTGGGTGTGGGGAAGACTGACGCCCATGGCTTGATGCGGACGGCTGGATTTGTCATCAGTTGCATGCCGAGGCTGGGGGGAGCAGTAGTTCCCATCGGGGGGCTCCTCGCGCAAAACACAAACGGGGAGATTAGGAACCACCCGTGTTGTAAAAGGGGCGGGGATGAAGACGGGAGGGAAAGGGTGGGTGGGGGTGACTTTCAGGAGGGGGGGGGGGTTGGGGGCGGCCAGGCGGTCTTTGTGAGGCTAGCAAGGAGCGAAATCTCAAAACAGAAAAACAACGAAACCTCGAAAACCAGGTTGCACAACCAACACAAACAAAAAAAAAAAAAAAGTACAAAAGGGAAAAAAAAAATCCAGATAAAAGCACAACACAAATTGACTGGCTGGGTGCTGGCAGACACGGTACAGAAAAAAAAGGAGAACCGAGAGCGAGTCTTTCTCTCCAGCACGCCATGAGAGAAAAAAGAAGACAGGGAAGGGCACACCGGAACTGAAAGTTATTCTACCCAGAGGGCCACGCAAGAGAAAGGACGAGACGCAATAAAAGGACTCGGAAAAGGATTGTCGCAAAAACACCTAGGAAAACAAGGAAGCAGAGTGATGGGGGGGGGGGGGGGGGATATTCTTACTTGAGATCCCAAAAAAGCTCTAGCAGCAGGGCTGCGAGCCTGGTCCCCAAATCCAAAAAGCGCAAAAAGAGGATCAAAAATATTTGAAGCGGATCAGCAAAAAAGCTTGTGCCTAAAAGGAGCAACTGGAAATAAAAAAGGGGGCGCGTTCGCGGCGCAAGGGGGAGGCATGTCACAAGAAATGAAGCCAGCTAACTCCAAGCCCTCGAGGCCACTGGAAAAAGTCAAGCCCAAGCGAAGGATCGGAAAAAAGCAAGCTGTTATAATGTCCAATCAAAGGAAAAAAGGGCAGGGGGGGGGGAATGTCTATTGGATACACCAACACAACAAACACCCCCACCCGCCCCATTTACTCTCTGGGATGCATCAAGCTAAATAACTCGGGGGCCGTCGAGAAGTCGGGGAAAGAAGAAAAAAAAAAAAGAAAAAAAAAAAACCAAACAACAAACAAAACCCCAATAATGTTGGGGAGAGGGAGGGGAGTGGGAACCGACCTCCGGAAAACTAAAAAAAAACAAACACCTCAAAAAAACTTAAAAGCGAGGGGGGGAGGGTCAAGTGGGCCAGCATGCGACACAAAGGCCCTCGATATTATTTTCTTCTACACGTTGGAAAAAAATAAAGAGGCACAGTGGAGAATTTGTAAAAAAAGGTAACCGAGAAACTCGGGGAGGCCGTCACGCGAAAGCGAGTTGAGGAACATAGATAGACCATCCAACGCCGCACGCAGAAAGGGACATTCTTCACGGGGGTATTCCGAATGCCCTGCAAGAATGGCGTATCAAGGAATAAGCATGGGACGGCAGGGGGGGAAAGGAGAGCGGGTAGGGGGTTAAGTTGGGTTCAAGAACGGGCTCACCTTTGGACTATTAGGGGGGGACGCGAAAAAGAGGAGCAAGGCGCAAAAAACCGGTCTTTGGCAGGGGAAAACGGAAAGCGGCCAATCAGCCAATCTGGGGAAGTTAGGGGGAGCAGGGCAAGAGGGACACGCGTCCTCTGGCTGCCGTTCCTTCGACAAAAGATTCCGCCAGAAGCGGGTTACCCAACCAGAGGGGTCCACGGAGATGTTCCAGAATGAGTGGGGTAAACGATCCACTGAAGGGAAAAAAAGAAAAGGGTCTCCGTACAATGACGAAAAAATCAAGGCACTTGTCAATCCACTCCAAAAAAGAAAGGAAGAGAGGTAAAAAACACAACGGGCAGGGTGGGGGAAATGGAGAGGGAAATCTAGAGGAAAAGGCATAAAGCTGCGGAGCAACCCGGAAACTGGGGCGGCGTATTTTGCAGAACCTCACCTTGACGGGAGACTGAAATCGAAGGTGTAGCGGGGACTCCTGCGACAAGGGGTAGGTGAATGTGGAAACCAAGGGGGAAAGGCCTCGAGGCCCCTTTGCGTCCGAAGATGACTCCCAAGGGAAGGGGATGGAAAGGGGGAAGGCGTGTCAACATCAACGCCGTAACTCATGCGGAAGCTAAGGAAAAGAAGGGCACGGGTCAGCGCATGCAAAAAAAATGGGGTCACACGGCAAAACCCGGAAATAGACTCGAAGCCACTCGACTCGACAAGGGAATGAAAAAGAAGAGGGGGTTTGGTCTGCTTGGGAAGAAAGTAGGGGCCAAGGGAGGGGGGGGGAAAATCAGTCAGGCCTAAGAGGAAGAAAAGAGAAGATCGATAGAGAGAGGCATAACCATAAAAGATTACACGGTTGAAAGCAAAGGGACGAACCGATTGACCAGCGGTCTGTGGGATCGCATGGTCTGAAGACCCGTGAAAAAGAAGGGAAACCGAAGAGAAGGTTTGTTCGGAGGGGAGGGGTAAATAAAAAAAAAAAAGGGAACTCAACAACAAAGGAGGAGGAAAGAGATATACTAATAAAACCCTGAAGAAAAACCGAGGAACCAACGGAGGGCAAAAGAACAAGAAGATCTACATAAAGTGATAAAAAGGGGTTAATGTCAAAAAGTGCAAGAGAGGCGAAGGGGCAGCCCAAGGGCGGTGGAAAATCTGGGGGACAAAAATGGCAATCATTTGGATGGCCAGCTATTCCCCTGTTCTCAGGGAAGGCGTCTGAGGGGGAAACGAAGTGGGGCAAACGGCACTGGGGGGGAACGAGATGAGACATGGGGGGGCGGATTAAAGGTGTCCGAGTTTGTACGGGATTCGAGGAGCTGGCGGGTTGTCGTGCAAAGACAATCTTACAAGAGGGAACGAAAGGCCCCAGGATCCGAGCTTACCGAAGCGCCGAATTGGCCGGATTTTGCAGCGGTCCCTCGTCATCACCGGCGTTTCGTATCAGGGGGGAAGCAAAGGGGGGGGACTTCGATAAGGAGGCAGATGAGTTCGTGGGGTGAATAACACTCCGGACATTGCAAAACCGCGACACAGCCAGTCGCTCGAGTTTCAATATAAGTGAGGGCTAAAAAGAATAAGCCGCCGTCATCTGCGTCAAACTGTCGCTACTCATGATGAATTCAGTGCGAGACGTGACCCGGTACATACTCAGACGAACCCTGAAAAAAGGGGGAATCAAACAGAGAGAACTGTCAGGCGGGGGGATGGGGGGTGATGCAGAATGGAGCCGGGCTCATTCCAAAGAGGGGCCAAGAAATCTTAAGTCTCAGGGAACCTGGGGAAAAGAGGGATGAGGAAAGCAAACGGGACCTCAAAGGGGGCCGAAAAGAAACGTCACCTCTTCCCGGAGCCAGCGCACGTGGGACTTGCCCCACGAGGAAGGAGGGACCCTCAATAGCGGTGAAACACAACAAAAAAGCCGGGATCAAAATTTATGATAAAAAAATGAGAACAGTTAGATGCAACCCCCCACCCACTTCAAACGGGGAAACCTGAAGTACGACAGGAATCCAAAGGATATGCAGGGTCAAGCAAATCTCAAAAAAAAACGAAAGAAACGGCAGGCTTAGCGTGTAAGACTGTCCGGGGGAGTAGGAGGCCTGGATGGTTATCTTTAAATGCTCACGAAAGGAGTTCGCGTGACGGGGGGGAGAAAAATTCCCTGAAAATGTTGGGAACCCTTGGTAAAAACGGGTAAACATTTGCGAACGGGTGGGAGTTGTGTATCCATTCGTGCTCAACCGAGGGGAAAAATAGGGGGCCGGGTTGGGGGGCAGAATCAACAAACTCACTCTGACCAGCAAAACACCTCGTCGCAGCCGGGTCTGGGGGAAGGGTTTTTTGGGGTTGTTGTGAACGGGGGGGGTGCCGTAGGAGGTTGACACCCCAACACCAACACCACTAAAACCCAAGCCACTACTCTTCCAGTCGATCGAGGGGACTAAAGAGGTTCATGAGGACAACAGGATGAAGACCCGAAGAGGTGACCGGTTGTCGACATCGTACCAAACTCCCCCACCAATGACAAAGGTTTGCATTGGCGTTTTGCAAACGCGAGGCAAGGAAAAGGCCAGGGACTGGGCTGACACGAGGAGAGCTGCTACGGGTTCTCAAGAGAAAAAGGAATCATCGGCGTTGAGTCCATTTCTGCGCGGAAAACGACGGACTCAACAAGGGCATTGCTTCCAGGGAGCGCATTGCCCAGATCTGAAACGTCTGGGGACCGTCCCTCAAGGGGTGGGGAGGGGGGGGGAGGAGAGCGGCAGGTGGTTTGGAAAAAAAAAGGTCTGCAGGCTCCGCAAGGCCGTCGAAATAAAAAGTTGGGAGGGAACTGGGCGCAAATAAACGCCTGGATCCGGATCAACGACAACGTCATGCATCGATCGTTTGAATGTTTCAAAGAAACTGCCATGGGAAGGGCGCCAAGAAAGCTCGGTTTTGTTCATCCTCAGACTTGGCGGACCTTAAGTGGGGACGCATACGATCTTATCCACCTGTGGGGAACTTTTGCCGGGCAGGAAGCGTCATGGTATCAGAATGGGTTCTGATAAAGAAGTACGCCGGGTTGTAAAAAGGTGTGGGATGCAGTGCCGAAAGGGGAAGGGTGGGCTATTCGGGCGGGGTTTAAAGCAAACCAGGGGCAGGGTCAGCCGGTGCCTAAAAAAAGCGAAAAAAAGTTCCATTTCTCGAAGAGAAGAACGAAAAAACGCAAAAAAACTCTTCATAGCGCCGCGGCCGCACCCAGGTCGGAATCTCGTGGGGTCTGGGACGTGGAAATGACAAGATATCAAGGAAGTATGTCAAACCAGAGCAAACCTATCGAGGGGAAATTTCAAAGAAGAATCTTATCTTGAAAGATTTTTGCCGGCCGCGAAGGGGAAGTGAAGGGCCAGCAAAGGAAAATGAGGGGGCTCGGCACGTTGTGGAATCCTCGAAAAAACTTATAAAAGGCGGATGTTTTACGGCACCCAAACGAGAAAAAACCCCAGGCGGCGAAAACATACCATGGGGGGGAGGCGTGCCCCAAATTCTTTTAAACCCAGATTGAAGAGGAGTCTTTGGACACCGCAACAAGAAAGACGTTGACATACGTTCACGTGTGAACTCCCCATAGTGATGATGAAATGGACAAAGCCCGGACCCAATGGAAGAAGAAAGGGACAGGATTATTGGCGGTGAGCGGCAAGGTACGGCTGTGCCAGGGAACCATTTCTGTGCGGCACGAAAAAGGGGTCCCTGTGGAAGGCCTTTGAAAAAGAAGGGGAGCAAGGACGCAGGTTCAAAGAAAAGATGACGGTTAAGGTTATGGGAAAAAGTGGAGTAATGGACTTTTTCCACATCACTGTTTCACATTGAAAAGGAGGAGGCGGAGGAAACGACTCCTCTTCCAGAAAATGATTGTTGTATCAATATGGTGAGCTAGAAGCGGCGGGATGGCGGGGGGTGGGTAATCATTCGGGGGGTGGGGGGGGGCACCACCAAATAATCCCCGTACCTTTCTGGGGAAGGAAACTGGGAGGTTGGACGAAAAGGGGGGATCAGGGGACCTTAAAGCTAAAGGCCGGGGTTCCTGCCGAATGAAAAACAACGCCGTCGGAAGGCAATTCTGAGGGGAGACGAAAGGATAGGGTTCCATGTATCGTTTTCGAGTCATGAATCCAGAGTGACCGTACAACAGATTGCAGGGATCCTCCTCACTGAAAGAGAAGGGAAAGATGGGGGAACGAAGCGGGTTATAAGAATCCAAAAGGAGTCGGGACCAAGGTATACTCCGAAATTGAAGGAAGAACACATCGAAGTGGTTGAAAACGTCCAGCTCGGTGTAAGTAAGCACGAGAGTGGAAAAGATGTGAGGGCGAGACTGGGGAGCTCAGTCTGCCAACTTTCGTTAGGGACAGCAGAAGGACCGCCGGAGGAGCACCACAGACTGACAATGGAGGGGGAAAACACATCTCTTATCCACAAATGCTTTAAATCTAGACAAGGGGGGGGGGAGGGGAAAGCGGAGGGGAATGTAAAGGAAAATGGGAGGCGACCGGGAACCAGAGCGTTAAGGTGCCGCCCTCCATTGCGTTCGGTATCTCGATTGAGTTACGAGCGCCAATTGACGGTGATAGGAGAGTTCGGCTTGGTCCGGGGATCTACTGGTTGTCGGTATGCGCGCGCTTAAGGAAGAGAAAAAGAAAGAAGGGGTCGCGAGAGGCAAAGGGGCTGTCCGGGGGGGCTCCAAAACCCCTGAGGAGGACCTGTAGAGCTGGCAGAAGTCCTTCTCAATTGTAACAGATTGGAAGACGAGAGGACGCGGAAACGAGAGATGGCTGAACTCTGGGGGAGGGTCATGGCGATGCGGATGCGGTGGGGGCGGGGAATAACGGGGAAGGGGAATTTCTGGAAGCGGCGTTAGATCTTGACAACAACACAACGGGAAAGATATATAGAGACTCGCAACATACTTAAGTCAAAATCAAGAAACAGCCGCATCGCACAGACGACCAGCGTTATAAGAATAAGCTATGTCAGAGTCGACTCTAGTACAACCTCGCGTATAAGGGTCCAATTCAAGGAGGCGGGGGGATATCCAGGAAGATATGAAAGAACCTATATCAACCTAGTCAACCGTGGAAAAAGAGTCCAAAAAAACCAGTAAGACCAGCCCAAGATCGAAAAAAAGAGAAAGTGACAATAAATAAAGGCGGCCAGTATAAAGCTACATCACGACAGCGAATGACGAAATCAAGAGGAACTTAACGAACTGGCGGTAACAGGGAGTCCGCGCACAGGGCAAGAAGGCAAAAGGGACATACAATGACACTTTCAATTGAGGCCAAAGAGTCATGGTTGAACAGAAGAAGCTGAAAAGACCGAGGAAAAAGAATCATCCACGACTCAAGGAAGACCCGAAGGCATACTGCAAGTTTCACACAAGTCCCAGCAAAAAAAGGAGAGGCAACGCGGGCAAAGGGTACGGGGGACCCTCAAAGAGGGGGTCAACCACTTCGCGGAAAGGGACGCCCCAACCCTTCGATGCCCATAAAACAGGGAGGAATGGCAAACGAACCAATCCGTTCTTCATCGGAGACAGAAAGGCATCTGTGGGGTCATGGAACGGAAAATTTGTCAGGACAGCAAACTGAACGAGTCGAAGGGTCGACATGACGCCGACAGAAGAGGCCCCGGGCGACGCGCGCGACATCTCAAAATGATTACAGTCAAAAGTATCTTTCCGGGGGAAGAAACCGGAGGAAACATCAGTTGCAGGACAAAGTAAGGCATTCGAGCCAACTCGAGGAATCTGAAGCACTCAGAAGACAACGAACTAAGATCTCGCCTGAGGAAGAACACAAAGCAGTGAAGGGAAGAGGGACAGGTCAGTCACCGCCGCCTCCATTGAATGGAACATGTAGGGGGGTGCCCGTTAAACTACTACTGTGGGCCGACCTCCGACCCCAGGAAACCTAATGAGTCTATCCTCTTGGAGCCCCTTAGGGGGGGCTCAGCCAAGGGGACAGGTTATGGAAAGAAAAAAGCCGACCATGGCCCCCGAAACGGGGGCTCACGGTAAACCGTGAGGAGCACATAGAGGGTTACTCCGCATATTTTGTGAAGGGATGATCTAGTATGAAAAGGGAAATGGGGGGTGGGGGAGGGATGTCAAAGGCTCTGACAGTAGACTGGCTCAAATAGGTTTAAAGACGGGTGCGAAGATCACTGGTGAATCGGTGACGGTTCTCTGGGGAAGGATTGGGGGAAACAACGTCACGGCGCAAGGGGGGTGAATGCTTTGTGTACATCTCGAGATTACGGGAAAGACAAGACGAAAATCGTTGTGTGCAAAACTGGAAGTCACGCCCCTCTCCGGGTATGCCAATCGAGGACTTACCAGTCTGCCTTGTATCATACGGATGGGGAAGTCGGGGTAAGGACCTTGGTCTGGTGGGAACTGAACCGTCGGGACTCAAAATGGACTAGTAAGACAGACTTCTGATCCTCTTTTGGGGGAGGGAAGAGGAGGAATGGGGTGTGTGTGAGGTATGAGCGGGAAATGGGGGCATGCGGTTAAACGTCTGAAAGTTCCAGACAAGGGGGGGGAGGGCACGACACCACAGGGATCACCCAGATCCATTTTCTCGACACGGTCATCAACACGGCTGAAACAGAAAGGGGAGTGTCTCACGCAACGCCAGGAAATCACAAACAAGACCATGCTAGGGACACTCTTGTCACACCTACCAACTAGGTGCAGTCGCCCCATTAAGGCGGAGATGCCAACATCAGGGGGACATGGATGGCGGCATCGCAAACGACTCGTGGCGAAACTAAAAAGAGGTAAAATCAGCTTCGAACTGCGGTTAGCAGGATCAAGGAGGACTTGCGATAAAACGCAACAATAGCCGGCGATCGGTATCAACAGAGGAGAAAACACGCAAAGGAGAGATCAAAGTCGAAACAAAAGATTGCAATGCGTTCGGGCGTAGGGAGCTTAATTCTATGGCATTAGGAAGACAACATTTTCGGGAACGCAAGGGGGGGCGCGGCCGTCGACAAAAAGCAAATGGATATGGTCATAGAGGAATATGGCGTCACATAAAACAGCCCAGCGACCCAAAAAAATCTTGGGCACGATACTCATGATGAAAAGGACTCAGAAACTGGCGCTCGCCAGGGAATGGTGGGTGTCGGCAGGAGAGGAGATCGAACATGTCAGACTCGGTGGAGAAGGTACGAATGACGCACAAAATGGGATGCGGTGGAGTAATATTTGGTTACTGGGGTTTGGGAGGGGGCAAGAAAGGCACGAAACAAAAAACAACCCAAAGACCACTCCAAACACGAACCTTCTGATTTGTGAGGTCCGCGGGGTAGGAACGGAACTACGGGAGACACCTTAATCGAGAAACTAAAAACGGACGGGATAAAAGAAAAAGAAGATTAAAGGAAAACTCAATTACACGTCGGGGGAATAGCGTCAAAGCGAATAGTTGGAGAGCAGTAGGCAATCCAATACAGCCGCACGACTAAAAGACACGGGGTCGAAAGACGAATTGAATGGAGGATAAGAGCAGACTCACATGGGCTAAGAAAATAGTGACGGGGAAGGGTGAAAGGTTTTGATCATCGCCCTTGTTTTCAAACACGACAAAGGTTCAGTTCCTCACACACAGGCTCTGTAAGTACGTGTTTTAACTAACGGGGGCTGCCCGCAAATGCCCCCTCAATAGGTCAGAGTGGGGAGCCGGGAACGAGGGGAGAAGAAAAGTTGCCGCGACCCTAGGCAGAGCCAGCGGTGTAACTTCTTCACGATCCCTGAGGATTGCCTCCGGCCTGTGCGGAACTGAAGGAAGAGGGAACGGACGAAGGGAAATGAAGGACGAACACCGCCTTCATAAACTCACCATCCCACCATACCTCAAGAGAAAAAAAAAACTGAAAAGGAGCTCTGATACGTCTGTAAAAGGGGGAAACGAGTCAGAAGAATCTCAATCGGTGCAGGGCAAGCCGCCGGACTAAGGCGCGGCGGGGGTAAAAAAAATCAAAGGGCTGGGAATAGAATAAAGCTAAGCAGGGGAGGGTTCTGTGTACGGTTAAGGGAGGGAAAACTAGGGGGGTTGCATCAGGAAAGAGTGGACACGCCGGCCGCCGTTTGTTTCTAAGGATGCAGGGGGAAGTGATTAAAATAGAGTATGGGGCCAAAGCAGGCAAGGCTCCGCGTCGAGAAATAAGTAAGGGGGCCGGGAAAGCATCTTCAATGTCAACGGCGAACTAAACCTAGACTAGGGAAAAATAGACCAAATAGGAAATGATGCGGAAAATAACGCAAAACGGAATGGTCTAGTTCGCAGTGCGGTGTTTGCAGTAAGATTCACTCCGACTGGGGGGAACGTCAAAACGGATTAAAACTCGGGAAGAAAAAGAGGGCCAGTACAAAAAGATTGAAAAGGTACCCAGAACCTGCTTGAATCTGGGGGAAATCGTGAAAAATAGTTTCAGGAATGTGACTCCTCATCCGGGATAGGCTAGAGTTGTCCTGGGTGGGGAGGAGGGGGGGGGAAAAACATTAGGTCAGGGCATCGAGAGACCAAACGGAGGAGGAGAGAAGAAGGAACTATGTAAAAACTCAAATCACCCTACAGCAATTACACGGGGAACCCAAGATCACTGATAAACCCAGGAGGAATGAGAAACGTCAAAGGTGACACCGATGGCGGAAACTAGGGTACGGACCCTTGCGTTGGCTCAAGCTTTTGGTCCGGGAAATAGGGAGGAATGGCCCCTATTCTTCCTCAGGGGGCTGAAAAAAAACTACTGGATGAAACGCACTGGCGAACAGGGGTTTTCCAAACGTGGCGGGGAGCAGTCTAAGGATTGTCTGCGATCGGGACTGTGTCGGGCAGGCCATGACCATGCCAGAGCCCGACCCAGGGACCCAGTCTCAATGGGCAGAAGCCGAGGAGAAGTGACGGTGTGGTCAACGTAAGAGAGGTCACACAAAGTTGGGGCCATAAATGGAGTAACTCAATAAGGATATGCAAGGAGGCAGCTCTTTCGGGGGAAACATCACTCACCAATTGCGGTAGGAAAACCGTCGAAGAAAGAGAGGAGATGCGTCCATTCTTTCAAGGCCGGAAAGTGTCGGAAAAATAAGACAAGAAGAATTCACATAAAACCTTTTTTTTCCCGGGAAGCAACATTGTTTCTTCAGACGGAAAGGAGAAAAAGCTAAGAGAGACAAAAGAAAAAGTGGGGGGTGGGGGGCTGGGCTGGTGGAAGGGCCGGTTGATGCGGGGAGTTCGTCAAGGAAGGACATGATCAGTCCTTCGGTCAAAAAGGGGCAAAGGCCGTGAGGAAATGACGAGTGAGAAAGTTGGAACACTCTGGAATTGTTTATACTAGGAGCCGAAACGGCAGAAGAAGTAAAACGGACACATCTCTCAAAAAAAGCCGGCAGAAAGGTAATGCAAAAAAAATAGGCCATTACGTCTGTCCCAAATAGAGGAGGGAAAACACAAGCGAATATCCTGGTGGGAGGATGAACAGGGGCCAAAGAAAAGTTTCAAAACACCACTCACAAATTAAAACACCTGTCACCCTATGAATAAATAGGTCCAGAATTGACGAGGAAAGACAGCATCATCATTCTGCAAGGTCAGCGTGAAGGTCACCCTGGGTAATAAGGAGCTTGTTGAATGGCCCATCAAGGCAGTCGAATGGACGGCCAGCCAGAGTCCCTGCCGCGGGCAGGGGGCTATGAATGGACAGAACATGTGCTTCATCAGGATGGGGGATCCCAGTACCGGGCTAAACGAGAAGATAAACGATTGCCTGGTTGCCCAGATAAACAAAGCACAACCCTCACACGGGAAGGTGGTTTATTGGGTGGGTGTGGGGGACGGTGCCCGTATGCCCTTCCCCACGACCCCGCCCCAACTAAGCTTCACGACCACGTAAGTAGAGACGATGCACTCGGAATTTAAAATAAACGAGTAGTCCATGGGGTTGCTTTTTTCGCCGAAAAAAAAAAACCATAAAAAAAACCCGGTTTCATGGGGCGGAGGTGGGCATCGCTAGACATGAAAAGCGATCAAAAGGGACTCCTGATAAAAAGGATTACGTAGCTGCGTATGATGGCTTATGCTAATTCATAATCATCGTCAGGTTGATAAGAGTGGGTGTGACATTGAGAAGCGACCGCGAAAAACCGGGCGGAAAGGGACAATCTCATCCCCTCTAACCGACGACAAAGGGCGAGAAAGGTCCCCCGAACCGAAAATATGGGGAAAAATAAAGGGGGGAGAGAGTAAGTGTTGGCCAGGCGAGTAGCAAGGCCAGAACCCCTGAAGAGCGTGGCGGGTTTAGGCTCAATAAAACGGGTATTCCTTGAGAAGTGAAGGAAAGAAAGAGGGTGGATAGTGTGTGGGAGCAGCTTTGATATTAGGAAAGAAATCAGGCGGTCAGTTTTTTGGAGGTCTATCTTGCGTTCCTTAATGGGGGGGAAACAGGGAACAGAAGACGAAGAACCGAAGGGGGTGGAGCCGTGGGCCAATTGCGAAGAGAAACGGGGGGGAATAAGCTGATCCTCCGGGCAAAAGGGTGGGAAAAGGACGTGGGTGTAGAACCGGGAGCGAACCATCTTCTTAGGCACTTGAGTGGGGGGAGTCGGCAAAAAAGCCGTGAGGGGTGTATTAAATTGACCGCAATTTGACTCCCGCCTAAAGCACCAGTCCCCATCCCCCCGCTAAAAAACTCACCCCAGCCCCTCCATATTCTCACGACGTTAACAAAAAAAACCAGTTCAGCTAGGTGGATTCTCGGGGAGAAGAAGTAATTATAAACGAATCGGCGCCGTAATTCATCAAGAAGCCTCGGCATATGGACCAAAACAGTAAGGTAAAACAACGCGAATTGGGTCAGCTCTCTAGGAGGTCTGACAATCACCAAAGAGTTCGTCTTGCTGGGGAGTGAATGAGAGAGCGGGGCCCAGCCCTCTGGGACTCCCTCCTTCCCCACCTTATATGGGAAAGTTGTGTCAAACCAAAAAGACCAAACCCCTACTGGGCAACCGAAGAACAAGGTACCCTCCCATACTTATCGGTAACCAAGCTGGGAACTCTCGAGGGACACCACATACATCCTGAAATACGTGCCGTGTTGGGAACTCCCACGTGAAGGACACATTCCAACTCCCTTCACCCTATGTGGACGCTGAATAAGCGCCCGGTGGTGGTACTGAGGGTGCCGAAGGGTCGGGGAGGAGAGTTAACGCAAAAAACCGCCCTGAAACGGGGGGAAAATGGTTACACACATTGTAAGCGGGGGGGTAAAGGTGAATGGGGTAGGATGTTAACGTATGAACGGGGACAAACCACCTGGTAACTTGGAAGGCTTCTTGGAACCGTTTACCGTCCCGAATGAGGGTTGTGTATAGAATAAGACCCGGGGGTAAGAGACGGATTCGGATGGAGGTTGTGATGTGGGTCCCTCCGTCCTCCTCGCGGGCGGCTCTGGGGAGGGACTAAGGCAACGGATTTGGACTAATGCAGACTTAACGTAAAATCATGCCGTTCCTGAAATAAGTAAGAGGAATAGCGCGTCGCCAGGTCGCTATTTTGGACTATGGCTTGGGAAAATGTCTGAAGCTTGAGTTAAAGGCTGTGGTCATGAACATCCAGCCGGGAACAAATATTGGAGGTATGCTCCTGGAAGTAGAATGGAGTGGGAAAGCAGGTAGAATAGCACAGGCGCGTATTCCAAAGGTAGATCAAAATGGAGGCCGAACGTTGCTCAGATTTTGGGTTAAAGAAAACTCTTGATTGCCCATTGGCTGGGAAAAGCCTGGCGCGGGGAGGAGAGGGCTGGGAACTACTGCATTTCATTTCCACTTTCGGAGGAGAAAGAAGAGTAAAGAGATGATCGGACGAGCATGGCGGTTCACCAGCGGATCACAAAACTGCTAGAGGAATGGGGGGAAAGGGTCGGGAAGGGAGTCAGGTCAGTAAGGGACGGGCGCGGGACGACGGAAAAGGATCGTTAAGTCGCGAAACGCTTGATGGTGGTATTGGGGGGAGATTCTCGCTTGTGCTGACGATGAGCCGCGGCCAGGTGACAGCTTTCGGCCTGTCTTGGAGGATATGATTACGGGAAATAGGCCGCCGGAACTCAATAGTGGGATGAAGGTATAGAGAGGTCCTGTATGCCCAGCGGGGGGAAAACGTGTCGCACTAGACTGGGAAGGAAAGTTCCGGTCTCCACCGAAAGGTTGTCCTCGCAATGGGAAGACGGAGTCTGCTCATAAAGATGGGAAGGTGCTGGGCGATGCGGATGAAAGGGCAGGCTGGATTGGCCGGAATAAGTTCTTAAAACGA
>Ga0179591_1180315_pt1 | contig 14661 bp, 12 predicted proteins | sample CZOMad2_1_08_16f_FD_182891 | JGI IMG/M metagenome (GOLD analysis project Ga0179591, IMG submission 182891) | Vadose zone soil fungal communities from Angelo Coast Range Reserve, California, USA - CZOMad2_1_08_16fungal (PacBio error correction) | ecosystem: Environmental > Terrestrial > Soil >...
AAGTCGTCGACACGTGAGACGAAGAACGAGAACGCGGCGTAATCAAGCGCCAGGAGATGTGAGCATCCCACGAAGAGAAGCAAGGGCCAGCAAAAGAGGAGTAGGCAACACGCGATAAGGCGGGGAGACCAGTCAGGGACGTGCTTAGAGTCTGGCAAAAGAACGAAAAGGCCGCACCCGGGTCCTGGAAACAGCCTCGAAGAAACACACGCCCATCGGGGCACAATAAAGGAATGAACTTGGGGATGGTCTACGAAATCAATGAGGGTAGGGGGGGGAAGGGAATGCAATACAGCACGGCTGCGCGGGAAGAGCCAGGCGAGGGAAAGCTGGGCTGGCGAGAATCCTAAAAGACCTAACGAAGAGGAACCGCCAAAAAAACTAAGAGCCAGTCAAGGAAACCGGGAATCCGAGGAAGCCGAGCCGATCGCGGGGGTCAAAAAGCGAAAATGACTGAGATCTGCAAATAAAAGAAACATCGACTTACAGGGAAGCAACGGTCACACAACTAGTTCAAGGGCACACTCAAAGGAACCTGGGGAAACAAAACCTTTCGTTTTAGAAAACCGGCCGGTCTTAAAGCCGAAGTAGCACCTCCCCGAGACAACAAACACGGAAGATAAACGTGGTCAGGAAGGCCGCTGCTCACCATCCTAGCCCAAGAAGATAAGAGATGGCTCAACAAAATAACTCACCGCACCCCTGGAAAAAATCTTAAGGCGGGAAAATTCAATTACTACTCAAGGCATAACCAGACAAAACTCTGAAAAGGCTCAAATACTGGCATACCTGAAGAACTAAATCGAGGAACAAAGAAAACATACCAAATCGCAGGCAGCGGGGACTTACACAGAGGAAACCTTTCGACTCAATGATACCAACCAAGAAGACGGCATTCAAAACTAGGAAGAGAAGGGAAATCATGGCCAACCAAAGGAAAAAAGAAACAACAGAAAAGGAAGGAACAGAGTGCAATAGCAACTGCCAGACCAAATTCTGTGCCCAGAGGTCACGACATTGGTTCCCAAGAAAAACTGCACTTGATCTATAATACCTACAGCACTCTCGGCGCCGTCGGTAAAAAAAAAGGTATAGGGGGAGGTAAAGGGAAGGTACTTCTTGGGCGGGGAAGGCTGGCGTGGCTGAAGAGAGAACCTTCCAGGAAGAAAGTAGGGCAAATTTGAATGGGGGAAACGGAAGCTCCGGACTGGGCGAGCCTATTTCGGAATTTAATTAATAGCGAGCAACTCATAAAAATCGTCTTGTTTAGCGGTGAAAGGGAGGTACATCACAGATGGTTCCGGGGGAGAAACTCTCCCGTTCTACCAGAGATACACCGGCGGGGAGAAAAAAATAGCCCGGCGACCGTGAGACCTATAAGAATGAAGGAGGAATGAATTCCCCGTCCGATCGGTCTCAACCGGAGGGGAAAAGGAACTGACTGTAAGTCAAGAAGTCAGACAGCGATATCAACCGAGATAAAAAACGGTGTGAAATGTGGATGGTGTGGAAAGGTTTGAAAAGAAGTCTCCTCAAGTGCGATAGTCAGGGTGTTAGAGACAGTTAAAGGGAGAATGAAAAGGTCTTGCAAAGGAAAGGACTGCTGAAATCGGGAGTAGAGGGGAAGTTCCGTGCCTACGGTGTGCAGCAGGACGCATGGTGATTTCTGGTGAGAAGGAGAGGGGGGAGAGAACCTTCCCCAGCTCGGATATTACACCCCCCACAACCCGAACCAGCGGAGGACAGCTTCTCAGCTTACTTCAAGGGGATTACAACGTTCGCCCAGTCCTAACGGCCTTACTAACAAATCGGCAATGTCAAGAAGGGATTGACCAAGGAGGGTGGTTCAACCCGCAATGACCCGGCCCCAATGAACTCAAAAAAGGACAGCGCCAGAATAAAAGTTGAAGACTTCGCGTATTGGAACAGGGAAAGAGTCGTAAATTAGAGCTAAAGGGGCGTCGCTGGTGTAAACTGTTGAAGTCAGGGAAATTGTCCGGGACTCGTCAATCGGTTAAGGAGATCAGGTGAAAATGTTGCATAATTTTTACAATCTGTCAGGCCAGGTTGAGGTAACCTGTATTCTGGGAAAGGGATGGGGCCCCTAAGAAAGACGAGTTTTGGTCGCCGATAGCGTGGGTGGCCGAGGCAGGGGAGTGCCAACGTGGAGAAGATTGACGTGGCCCAGATAGGGATGCATGACTGTGGCGTAATTCCTAGGGTTGAGGGAAACAGCGTCCAGGTAACCTCGTCAGCCGCAAGAGTTGTTCATTGTCGTGGGGGATGGCGTAATGTCCGGGCGGCGTGAAGGTGCAGGAAAATGGCCCATTTTCTGGGCAAAAATTGCCGGGCAGAAGATGAGAAGGGAGATGCCCTTGAGAGGGATGAATATTCTTTCAGAAGCAAGGGGGGGATACGGAGGGGTGGGGGACGCTTAGGGGGGACCGGTCGGGCTTCCCGCCACATTTCCTAGGAGCTTGCCGCATAAAAAAAAGCTGGTTGGAAGGATTCGGCTATATCTTTGACTCGTTAGAGTTTGGTCTTGAAACAGGGGGCAGGAGGAGAGGGGAATGGCGAGGATAAGCGACCGAAAGGATTCTTCTGGAGATCGTTGCTCGGACACAGATATCGTAGTCTTTCGTAAAGGCCTCGGTCAAAATATTGTCTCCGGCTGAAGGGGAAGGGGCTTCGTCTGGGGGAGGCACGGGAATAATGATCAGCAGTCAGCAAAAATCTGGAAGAGCACGAAGCTTCGTCATCCGTCGGGTTATGCCTCAACTAGAAGCCAACCCGAAGAGGGGAGCACTTTACCAAAAATTGTGAAGTATCTCAGACTCTTTTCTTGGGATACCGAAGTAGGCACTGCCGGAAGGCTTACCAACCTTGTGAGCGTTGTGGAGAATACAGACGGAGCAGTGCAACCCAATTACGTTGGTCCGTCCACGTATCAATAGACGGGGCGATAGCATGGCGTTGAGGTCCTGGCGGAGAGAGCGTCTCTTCTAGGTTGAATAACACCGTGCGGGAGAAGTAAATTTCTCGGCCCACCAGAGCTTTTAGCCGTTTTCAGAAGAGGCTGCGGCTGAGAAAAAAGCAAAATAAGAGAGAAGCGCCGATATCTATCACCGTTCCCTGGAAAAAGGTGTCGGAGAAGAATCGGAGGTAAGCGGAGAACGCCTGGTGCAACACCCCAGTCCCAGTCAGGCCTACTTCCCGGACGGGGGACCCCACCAAAAAAACTGTCAACCTTAATGAACTTACGTCCGCCGGCCAGGGAAAAGGGGCTACTGTACAGGTCTCGGGCTTTTCCGGGCGTAGAGGGAGAAGTTACATTCTTAGGTTCTAGGCGGTTCTTAAGGCACATAACGAAAAGATAGTCCGACCGCTGCAAGGCGCGATCAAAACACGCAAGGCCTCCCCGAAGTAAGAATTTCTGATACGGGGAAAAAAAAGAGGGGGTTGATTCGGGGGGGAGGAGGACAATGCGGTGCGTGAACAGACAAGGCAATGGTGCATTCAAAAAGACGCTCTCCGGAAGATGGGCGACGAGGAAAACGGGAGAGTTCCAGGGTCGTCCTTGTCCGGGGACTTCCACAGAAAGGAAAATGGCGACGAAAGCGGGTCGATAGGGGCAGAGGACCAAGACCGCGGGTGTCCATTCCGCGAGGGCGACCAGGACGTCCGGGTTGCGGGAACTCCGAGGCACTCGAACGCCAGGGATTATGAAGTTGCCGGCTGCTGTGGGTATCTCTCTAAAAAAAACCTGAGGGTATATAAATAAAATCGATCCACAGCGCACTCCACGACGTGTGCGACTCTGCCTCGAAAAGGAAATCATGGGGAGACCGATTAGGAAAGGTTCAAACTCAATGTTTCCCTTTCACGGCCCAACTTGCGAAGTGTAGGGGATCTCTCCATAGAGATAAATGAAAAGGGGGGGACGACTAGGGGAAGGAGACGGCCTCCATATATCATTGTCCCATTCCTGCGCCCCCAATAAAGTAGGTTTCGAGGCACATGAAGGAGGCAAGCAAAAGAGTTAAGGGCAGCCAAGAATGAAAAAATTGCTCAGTTATCAGCAGACCCGTCACAAAGGGGAGGCGGCTGTTGGCGAGAGCCGCATCGTCAGATGAAAGTGCTCGGTGAGATAGACAAAAAACCTAAAACAGCAACCGGGAATATCGACGCGGCAAAAATAACATACGCACCTACACCAGCAGATCCCTCTCCAGAGAAACGGGAAACAGGAGGACACCGTCTGGGTCGAAACCGGTCTTCAGAAGGGTCTTCCTCGTAACGGGCCAGTCTGGACCTAGGATGCCAGTCCCCTGTCGTAACGGCTCGGCGAAAATCAATGTTCCTCGCACTTTCCGAGAGAAAAAAGTCACGTAAAGGAAATGCGAGGCGTATCTGAGTCTGGACTAACCGGGGAAAGACCATCCGCGGAAGAGCGCCCCGGCTAAAAGGCAGGGGGGACCCAAATACCGTGTCCCAGTGACTTGTGAGTCCTGAGCGACATCCAAAAAAAGGCGACTCCAGAAAAAGAAAGTACTAAGGCACCCGCGGAGGAGGATTTAAGCAAGTACCTGGTGGGGTGTGCACGGGTCGAAAGATCAAAAAAGGACAGCGCCAACAAAGATCCCTGGTGGTACGGAAGTAAACGGCGCGCTAGTCTATCAAAAGGCCCATCAGCGCTAATCTTCAGACCCACTTTTGACAGTGCTCCTCCTCATGAAGGTTATGGGGGAAAGGATAGGAATGACAAGGAGCAGACTATAAAACATTGATGGAGGGATGGACTATCATACACTCAAAAGCCTAGAAACGAAGACTCTAACAGGGGCCAACTAGAAAGAGGGCCATAAAGAAGCCCGCCGGCAGGAAACCTCAAGTAGGGAAGAGTTAAACCCTCATCACGGAGGGCTTATCTCCTCTAAGCCCTGAAAGAGGCGCCGCAAAAGAGAAACTATTTCAAACAGGGGGAAAAGAAAACCCACCATACCCTGAAGGGGTGCGCACTCCTTCCCTGGGAAAAGCAGCCGGACCCCTACAGAAACACCACCTAAACAGAATCACGGCTCTTCCTGAACAAGAAAATGAAGAGCTAACGCATGCATCATCTTCAATTGGCGACAAGCACTGTCCTCACAAGCAAGGGGGAAATCGGGTCCTAAAAGAAAATCGGAACCAGACAGAAGAAAATTGACACCAGAACCCAGAGCCTTCTAAGCTTAAGACCGGCCGCTTTAACCTCAAAATAGAGGCCAGAAAGAAACAACGCAGCGACACGGAGGGGAAGGAAAGGTCCACGGCCTCACCTAAGGTCACCTCAACGAGAGAGTCTTAAAAACATTCTATTTAAACCCTCACGTTCACCAAAAGCGAAAACTGGACCGAAAAGCGAAACCAAGAAGAGAAATCTAAAATATCAAACGTGCAGAAACGAAAATGAATTTACAGAAGAGACGTCAACGATAACAATCCGCGCGAGGCAACATAATAACTCATAGCCAATTCCGACCTTCTCATTGCGGTCCCAGAGGAATCTTGATTGGATGGGTAAATGTACGGTCCTTCCGGATTCTAAATTCCAGACGGGGAATTAATCACTAGAAGGAGGGACATTGGAAACCGAATCTTGGGTGCAATGCCCGGAAATTCCTTCGACCGTTCAGGTCCGATAGAAGTAGAGTGGGGTAGGGATCTGACGAGTGCGATGCATGTGTGATAGAAGGGCGGTAAAACTTCTCAGGAAAAAATAATAAGGAGATGGGGTAGTAGTTCAGGCACTTGTGGAATACTAAACTGGGGGGGAAAAACTCACGGTCTACGCATAAAATAGAGGAAAACCTTGTACCTTAAGGAACCTGTAGATTAACGATCAATCAGGTTCAGAAAGCGCCCTGCAACTGTAAAACCAGACGATACTTTACACGGAGATTAATAAAATTCCGAAGATCCGCATAGGAAGAGGAACGACTCGAAACCACACAAAAATAGGAAGGGAGATGTTTAGCGGGGACATAGCGTAGCTGCCGAATGTGTGGTCAGTGCAGGGAGGATCAAAAGGTTCCGTCCGGTGAACGGCGACGGGCAAAAGGCATTATCGGGGGGGATAAGGCCAAGTGGGCCCGTAGAAGGGGTTGAAAAAAACAGACGTTTGATTCTGGGGACGTTAAGAGGGTCAGCGAAAACCAAAGAGATGAGTACTTCAAAAACTAACCCCCTAAAGAAAAAAGGTACCATCGACTGGGGAGGGCTGCATTAACTTAAATGGCCTAAATAAACCCATCAGGCGACCGGTACAACGTCAAACTTTCGCAAGGGAAAAATTGCTGTTTCAAGGGAATGTAGTCAGCTGTTGGTGGGCTCCCAACTGACATTCCTTCTAAGGACACAAGACGCACCTACAAGTTAAAAGTTCACCTCTACTGAACATCGCCCTATTGTACTTAAGGACTATGATCACTCAGGCGGAAAGAGCTCGGGGAGGGACAAGTAGCCCTTGATGTAACTGGGGGAATCTAGAACGTGTCCTTTACGTGGAGTTTACTATGTTGCCAAGGGGGACCGCGGGGGGGGGCGGGACAGATGTGACCTGTCAGGGTTGTTCGGAAGCCCTAACCTCGCCTCTTTTTGGCCAGACAAAAGACGCGTGAGGATCCAAGGGGGATCTCCGGGTCCTAGGGAGAGAAAAAAAACAGGGCCCAAGCAATGTCAGATGATGGGGGGCCGGCTGTCAACGAAGTGGACCACGGCCGTCTGCACCGAGGAAACTGTTTGTACTGGAGACTGGTTCTTACTGGATTCAGGACAAAGGGCGGCGGGTCCGTTTGCGGAATAAGGCTTAGCCCAGGGGTGCGGAGGAAAAGTAGGGCCCGCCGAGGGAATGAAAGTGCGTGATGGTGGATAATTGATGCGGCCTGGGGAGAGGGGAGTAAAGTGATCGGGTGAAGGTCGTGGGCATAGGGAGGAAGCCCTAACGGGAAGGCTTGACGCAGACCAACTTCACTGTATTTTTTTCCCGTCTGCGGGGGAGGGAAGAGACGTTAGGGAACACAAAAACCAGGGGCAGAGTTTTGAGGCGCGGGTTCCGCTAGATTGGAGCAGGCGATTCCTCAAAAAGATGAGGATGCCAGCTTTGGAGGCAGACGGAAAGAAGAAGAGTCGTTAACGCGTAAGGGGGAAGTGCCGGGGGCGTCCGTCGGTAAGCGTGGGCTGTTCTAGGGCTTAGGAGGACTTTCGGCGAGACAAACGGAAAACAACAAGAAGGATCGTCGCAGCCGCAGGGGTTTTCAAATGCCCTCCTATCACAGTTTCCGGCATTATTAGAGCATGAGACCACAGAGGAAGATATATCGCGCTGCAAAAGAACTAGGGCTACCGAAAGCGGCAAGGCAACCCCCCTGGAGATGTTCTGGAACATTATGCCTCCAAAGTCCACAACCCCCGTCGGTTAGTGAACGAAAAACGTCATCGAGGCTAAGAGACAGTCTTCTACTTTAGAATCTTTGAGGTGAGGCGCTCAGACAACCCTTGGGAAAAGAACGCAGTGGTTCTATCCCACAAAAATGTTTTCGAGAGCAGCCCCGAAAATTGAGGGAGTTAGCTGCAAGGACCTTCAATATAACCATCAGCCTACTAGTATAAGTCACGAAATCACAAGGGCGTCAAGGTGTAGGAGCGTGACCTGGGACTTACCAACTTTCTCCTCGCGAGGGTTCACAACAATTAAGTTCGCCGGGCATAACTTCACGGTACATCCCGAAAGCAATGAGGGAAACGAAACTTTATCAACCGTCTTCTTTCATCCGTTTGTGTTCCGTTGGGGCACCTCTCGCGGGCGCAGTGGCGGGCCGGCATGTTCCTTATAGGGCGAGAAGTCCCAGGAGCACGTGGGGGGAGTGGAGGAGCACGAAACCAAAATCTGCCATACCGCTGCGCCTCTCGATAAACAAAGGCCGAAAAAGGGGGCAAGGGACTGATAACAGAGGTTCGATGCCGTGAGGGCAAGGACTGCTGTGATACATAAGGGGGATTAACGAACCTACCTCGCAGAGGGACGGGGGAGAATACACGTCTGAACGGGATTGAAGGATGCGGTGGACTGGCCTAGCCTTACTGTGCATTTGTTGGGCGATCTCAAAAAGGGGGGTGGTCGCAGACAGATGTGGAAGGGAAGGGAAACCGGCGTGGGCATTAACAAGTTCCCGCCACAACCTTTCAGTCAAGTCGCCGCAGGGCCACGCCAAGATCCTGTACTGCTACGGGGAGGTAAATACTCTCTAACACCCACACGTATTCGAGGGGCGTAAAAAATATATAACCTCCCACACGTACCGTATACCCTGGGAGGGGAGGAAAGAAATCTAACAGTTGTTCGAGGGGTGACCCCGTCCTCGATGCCCGCCGTTGGTAAAAAGGGAAGTCGCCACGCGGCTCACAGTTCAGGAGAGAACTCGCCCATAGTACTACAGCCCCGGGGAGAAAACGGCCAGACCTAAGGGTGACCGTGTCAGAACTTTCCTGCTTGACCAGCCCTGGAAGCTGGTTTCGAATTCAAAAGGGGAAAAAAAAACGCAGGTAAAGGGCAACAATCACAGAGAGAAAAAAGGCGATCCGTTACAGCAAAAACGTCAGGGGAGAAGGGGAGAGGGGAGGAAGACGGGAGTAGAGCCACAGTCCTGCGCGCGTTTCGTTCTCGTGCCGAAAAAACGTCCATGAGGGAACAGAATGGAGGAAGTGAGACAGAGCATCAGGTCACACTAGCAAAACCTACAACGCCCTGCGCTTCCCGGCCACAAGGTTGACGGCAAAAAAGTCGTGGGCACCGTCTTTCGCCTTTCGGAAATTAGACTTCCTGAGGACAGCAGGGGCTTCGGCAAGGAGGGCCTGCGGGAAAACAAAAAATATCTCACTTTGTCCGAGTTTCAAATCCGACAAAAAAACTTTGACTTGAGATGTAATAGCGGGGGGAGGGATAAGGATGAATTAAAGGCAAGGTATAACAAGCCACCGCAGAAGAGGAGGCCCCTCGGAAAAGGTTGGGGAACACGGACGTGTCAGTCCCCTTTGTTTGACTTCACTAAGGGGCCAGCCCCATTATAGGACAGAAAAACATCAAGGAGGAAACTTACAAAAACAGGGTAAATGCGTTACAAACAGAGGTGGGTGTGGACGATAGGGCTGACCAGCGCCCCAAGGAAAAATGGGGTCAAACAGGACCCGGCCGACAGGGGCAAATCCAAGCTGGCAGAGCATAGGGAGGGCCCTAGTTTCCTGGCAGAAAGGAAATGAGGTATGAGGGGGGGCAAAACCCGTCTGCCATAACCAGGAGAGGGGTGGAGCTGTCTTAAGACTCCCTCGCTCCCAGACCGAGAAAACCACACGCGCCAGCCGGGAAAAGAAAAGCCCGCGCAAAAAGAGCGCGAGCAATCAGATAAACAGAGAAAAGTGACCCAAGAACGTCTTGCTTATCGTCAGAGCGCTAAAATCAAATGCCACTAGAAAAATCCAAATCAAAAAAAGAGCGACAAGAAAGCTCACCCATCACCCTTTCCGTTTGTTAGGCGCACTACACCGGTCCCTGGCACAAAGGGGGCCCCAGAACGACCACCGCCGATCAACCGAGGCCGAAAGGATCGCAACAAGCAGAGTGCCATCACTACTCATGGAATCACCAAAGGCTACCCAGAACAGTTCCACAAAAAATTGTCATAAATAGGCAGGCACAGGGAAAGAGCCAAGACAGACTCCAGTACCATGACCGAAAGCAAGGAACAAGGACGACTTTCATAACGGAGCGGGACCGAAAATCTCGCCATCAAAGAAAAAGAAAAAAACGCTGGACAAGACTATTGGAGGAACAGAACGCATAGAGATGACCCAAAAGCTATCTCTCAAATGAATTATGGGATAAACTCATTTCACCAGAAAGGGAAGCGCACTTCCAACAGGAGGCAAATCGGAAAGGAAACATACAGCTCCTAGATGCAAAAGAATCAAGAAGACATCCCTGAAAGAGCACGCCCTGGAACTGAGAAGACATAGAAACAAGGAAAACAAGCGGGCAGGATCCACGGGAGGGGAGCGGTACGTGAGCCATTGCCTGTCTTTTGTTCAGGGACGGCCGTGCGGGGCGAACATCTACCGCAGCCGCCCGGAGGTAATCAGAAGGAAGGGGGAAGGTGGTTCATCGGTAGCAGCCTGGCACGTCAGTGTACCGCAGTTAAGACGCAGCGCCTCAAACACGCTGAGTTACGTTTTGCCGGTCGCTGGGAAGAAAACGACCTTAAGGGTCACGATACAGAGCAAGGTCAAAAACACGCGAGGCTGCAACCCGTAGCCCGTAACGTTGGGAAAAGGCTAAAAGATTCATACTGGATCGAACTGAAAAGACTACCAGGAACCGACTTGAAGTAACGGGGGAATGCACAATATCCGCATATATACAGGAGGAGCAAAAGCTAGAAATAGAAAACCCACAACGGAGGATGGAAAAGAAAGGGGGGCAATTCACTGGGAGATGACCTTCCAGGAAGTGGTGGAGTTAATCATTACTGTGTAATGTCGAGAAAGGGTTCCGGTTGAAGGGCGACGGGAGGTCACGTAAGTCAGATCGGGAAGGCATGGCTACGGGTGCAGCCAGAAATTGGTCTGGTAAACGTAGGGTGCAGCTCCACGGGGTCACCGGCGCGAGTCAAGCTACAGAAAAAAAAACCGGATTGAGTCGTACTTTAGCAACGTACTGACCGAGAAAAGCCGGTCGCCAAGGAAACGGGCCTTCTCAACCGGTCGGTGAGAATTGCCCTCATGCTACTGAGAGGGAAAGAAGCGGGGGAATGTTAGACCGCAAGTTAGCAATGAAAAACCCCCTTCCCCTTACCGGCAAAGAAGTTTGCGCTTAAAAACTCTATGCCTGCTTGGCAATATTAGAATTTCCAGGCTTCGCAGGATGAGGCAATTAGTTACGGCCTGAAATGGGGCCTAGAGAGCCGCTTGGAAGTGCTACTTTGACGATTGTTTGCATGCCATGGGGGTGGAAAAGGCTGTGCGGGGGAAAGATGATTTTCGTGGGGACTGAGGATCCCGAAGAGCACTCTCCGGCCATTAGAAGGAAGAAAGGAGGGTGAGTAAAGAAGTTTATGAAAAATGCCGAGAGGCGGAAAGGTGGCTGCCGCGAGGTGGAGGTCCACTCCCGTCGCCGGAGTGCGGAGCCGCTGGGGTATGGTCCTGGTGCTTGGAGTAGGAAGGAGGGGAAGGTGCCGAGATCTTCGTTCCAGTGGAGGCAGGCGGGCCCTTGGCCTGGTGAGTCCAAGGCTGCGCCGAAGAGTCGTGAGAGACGGGATGGACAAACCCGAGGCTGTGCTGGTTGTTCCGTGCAATGTGGAGGGGGCTGCGGGGGACATACAGTAGCCCAGGAATGAGGTTCCAGCAGCCACGGAGAAAGGGGACTGGGTGCTCCCGGTTAGGGGGAAGAGAGACGCGTTGAAATAAGGGAGATTTTCAGTCTCTTAAGTGATAGGTTCCTTCGAGGCTCCTCAACGCACCGATGAGTCTTTACGGCTTGGGCGGGGGAAGGGAGATCGGCGGGGGCGGTTTCTCCTCCCGCTTTCTGGAAAGGGGCCGGGTGGGCTCCAGTATGAAGGTGCGTGAGGGCTTAGGACGTGGCTGTAGTCTTGGATCCCAGGCAAGCGCAACACGGAAGACATGTATCTTGGGGGTAGGAAGAAATTTTTAAAAAATTAAACCGAACAGACATTCCAGTCCAGGAGGATGAAAAAACATTGGACCCCAAGGGGAGGGAAGAGTAGCTCTGACAACACGCAGGAGGGGGCGCAGAGCTTGGGCGGTGAAGTCATACACCTTTGATAGCTGGTTACAGTGGTCTACGCCAGATAGACGAACCAACACACCAAGACGGTGGCGGGACCATACAGCGACTCGTCTTTGTCTCGAAAAATCTTTCTTGCGGTCCTTTGTCGAGACAAGTCTGGAAGAAGCATTGCTCAAAAAGCAACACATGCTGAAAAAATGGCGCAGAAAACCGGGCTGTTCTACCTTTGAAGACGACTTGAAAGCTGGGGAGCTGTCCAGGAAGCCACTTCCTCTAAGTCCTATGTATTGGATAAAGGGTCACGATTAGTCACTGTTCTATCGTACAGACGCAAAAGCTGAGCCGTCACTGGTTGACAGAAGAAAAGAAATTCGAACGACAGAAGGGAGGAACGTGGGGCAGGGAGATTCAGCCCCGCCGAACTAGCCTTGTAAAAAAAGGGAACGGGCCAGGCCGTGGAAAGAAAGTCGGTCGCTATTGTTCTTGGCGGTCAAAGGTTCTTTAACTACAAGAATCCGATTATACGTCACCCGGGGTCCCTCTTTAGAAAAAGTTGGCTTGGATTTCCAGCAAGAAGGCAAGCCGCCTTTACAAGGACCTTCTTCACCGAATCACACCTCACGCCGCAGCCCGAACTTGTTGAAGGCTAAGGTGTAACGTATCACGGGGCGATTAGTGGCGGAAAGGAGAGGAGAGGGTACAGTGGGGTCATAAGGATGGGTATTTCGAAAAACACTTCAGACGAATCTGGGAAGGCATGGAAGGCTGTAACCGGTTGGAAGGGAGCGTTCCTGGAGAAAAAAAACCGGTTCATGGGAGAGAATGGGCGATAAACGGACCTGTGTCTCACGAGTTGTGCCGCATTTGCCCCGCGAGTGTACCAGGCCAAAGGTCCGACAAAGAGATCGGGAAAAGGGGGCCGCCGCAGCCCCCAGGATCGTAGCCTGACCGCTTCGGAGAAGGGAGCGGTGCAATCAACACAACTGTGTAGAGGATGAAGAGACTAACTCAGACAGAAAGGAGTCCCGGAGGACGCTGTTGGCGGAAAATTAAGTCGATATACATGGCCAATCTTACCCTTCTCGGGGCATCCCCTCGGTTGGGGGGGGGACACGGCACCACAGCGGGAGAAACAAGGTCCGTTATCTCTAACCAAGCCCTCACATGCAACCGTGGACTGAAGAGGCCAGGGAACGCGCCATGATATAGCCGTTCCAAATTCAGGGAAAACCCGCCTATACGGGAGGGGAAAACACTTCAACAAGCCGGACCACAGAAAAGAGGTACGAGACGAGACGATTCTAAATGCCTCGGATAGAACACGTAAGGGTGCACGAGAGGTGGGAAACGCGCGGCCTCAAGGCAGTTCCTGGCATGAGAGGCTTGTACAGGGCGCGAACTGCCAACAGATACCAGCAGAAGGAAGAGAAAATCGACTGGAGGAAACCTCTCCCCACGAGCCACGCACCGACCAATTCACCCACGGTCAGGAAGAAGAAGTTGAAAAAAAGTAGACACGTTCGAAACTAGTAAACAGGCCGGGCCTTAAGGCCTCTTCTGCAGGGAAACTGGAGGAGAAAAAAAATCCGTGGTCTGGAAAGCCCTCGGAAAAGTACGCACACGGGATCATTAAATGTAAAAAGATCAGTGAATAGGGCGTCTTACCCGGAGGGAAAGGACGTCCATCCTCATCTAGAAGGAACAAAAAGTCTACAGAAGGACCTTGTGGTCTCGCCAGAAAGAAGTATCCCTGGGTGATGGAAGAGTCAGACACGCCGAGAGAGAGGCCGATCAGCGTTCTATCGCAGGTTAGCGTCAGGGACAATCCCGAAAAAAAGAGGAACAAGCAGTAGGTGTAGGGAGAGATTGAAGACCGTGGGGCTGGGGGTTTGTGGTGTGGGGAAGACTTCTCTATTGTCTTACAGTCGCACCCATCTCCCATGGGGAGAACTTGAAAATGGAACGATCGGACGGGACAAAGGCCCATCGTTTGCAGTGGAGCGGAAGGAAACTGTTGGTCCATTTTCTCGAAAATGTGGTCTGGAAATGGAGGCAGAAAAAAGGGCCCGACGAAAGAACCGGGGCGATTTGGGTCTCGGATTGAGATCCATCTATACACTATCACCTACTACTCGAACACGCCAGGCGCCAAGCCGGAGCAGATAAGAAAAGCCAGCTTCCCTTCAACTCCGGATGAGAAGACGGCAAGCAAATATACCCGCCTCATCTTTCGTTAGTAGAGGAACTCTCCTCCAATGATAGATCTCCTACAGGGAAACATATTTCAAAAGTCTCGGACAAGAACCTTCGAAACACAGAAGGTATTCGGCAACGAAGCCAGGAAAGGAAGGCCGTACACCGCAGCGAAGACAAACACCGCCTAGAACCTAGCCACAGCCGCTGCCGCATCAAAAGCCCCTTTCACTACTTCAGGCAAAGCAGATCATTTATAAAACGGAAAAAAATAAACCTGGGAACTGAAGGGATTCCTTAACGGGGACAGAAGGGAAGACTAGCGTAACCCGACCATACCCATAACCGGCGCACGACTTGCAAGAACGGCGGACCTCACAATCCTGCAGAGAAGCCAAAAAAACAAAAGAACCCGTCATCAGGAAACAAAACTAGGCCAAAGCGGAATCAAGTCCGCGTAACCCTCGATCGGCCAAAGACTCAGGGACTATTATTGATCCCCACGTGAAAGTAAAAGAAGCCTTGGAAATCACACGGCCAAGTATTCACTCGGGAAAGAAAAAGCCTACACAGCAAGACCCATTAAATCATGAGAAATTCCCTCAAGACATAATGGAACTGAAGATACATAG
>Ga0179591_1295563_pt1 | contig 14661 bp, 14 predicted proteins | sample CZOMad2_1_08_16f_FD_182891 | JGI IMG/M metagenome (GOLD analysis project Ga0179591, IMG submission 182891) | Vadose zone soil fungal communities from Angelo Coast Range Reserve, California, USA - CZOMad2_1_08_16fungal (PacBio error correction) | ecosystem: Environmental > Terrestrial > Soil >...
TAATGACTAATAAAGGGGAAAGGGAGCGCGGGGGGGCAGAGTTGCCTTTATTCTATGGAGGGACGGTAGCGCTTCAACCTATTGGGGAAGGGGAGGGGGGGGGGGAGGGGAAAGTCAAGGGGATGGAGGATTTCTCGTTCTCCAACTTTCAGCCAAGCTTAGGGGCGGAACGGGTGTGTAAGGGGGGGAAATACTGGAATCTAATTTGAAGAGGGGGGGGGTCGAATCTAAGGGGTAAGGGGGGTCTCGAATTCCTTTGGGGAGTCTATGATAGGTTTGTCTGCTGGGGAGCTTCAGCGAAAAGGGAGCGGGGAACGTTGACTCTCTTTATCAATTGGGGGGGAAAGAGAAAAAAATTACCCAAAGGTGATCCCTACGTGAAATAGAGTTCGCGAAAAGGTACTACGGGAAAAAAAAGAGAGAGGTAGTTCTAACAATTCCAAAGATCTTCTTCTCCTTGTCAGAAAGAAGCTCCAGGAGAGAAGAAGAGTAATTACGTCGGAAAGCCAGAAATCGAAAAGGTCACGCCGAAGACTCCTAATCAGGGGGGGACCTCGATGCGCCATCATCATCCCCAAGGAAGCTTGGCAGACTGCTATCGGAGGCAGAGGGGGCTAGTGAAGGGCATTGTCATCTCTACTAGTTATAGCACAGAACCATCATCAGGCTGAAAAGAAAAAAAGATTCGGAAAGTCTTAGGAATGCTAACTGTCAACGATTCAGGGACAGGAAACAATCCTTGAGGGCGAATCAAAAATTAGGGACATCGAAAAGGGGGGGGGAAAAATTCTTCAGAGTAGTGTTATGTAGCTGGTCATAGGGGAGGGGAGTGGTCCCAGCGGGCGAAAATGGGGTGAGTCCCAACGGTCCCAAAGACCACTAAGGGAGGGGAGGTTGGAGAATTCCTATTTCATCTGTTCACCCCGGATCGGAAGCCTGAAAAAAATGCGGGACGTCCGTACTCAGAGATCCCAAAATGTTGAAGGAATAGGGGAAAGGTTTAAAGAGGGGGAGGAGAGGGGAAAATCTCTCCCCAGGCCTGGTAGAAAAACTTCAGAGAAGCCTACTAAAAGGCGACAAGAGGGGGGTGTCGGGGAAGACGACAAGGGGGGAGAAAATTGGAGTGAAAAAGAAAAAGAATGAAGCGGAAGATAACAGGAAACGTGGACTCTTCGAGGAAAGAAAAGGACCTCCTCTTATGCTCCCTGCTGACGCTCGACGAAAGCTTAAGCGCGGAAAAAACATCCAGCATTAAACAAGGGGTTAGCGAAACGATGATCCACGTTAAGGCTCAAACAAAACGTATCTCTCCTAGGGGATCCAATCAGGTTCGCAGCAAGACCACCATCGGAAAGGAGGGGGAGTTTGCGTTCGAGATCTCAGGGGGCAGAAAACGGGAGGTGAATCCAGAATCCTCCTTTAGGGGGAAAACGCCCACGACCGCAAGAGACGCTCTAGGGAAGAAAAGTAGAGAGGGGAACCAAATCAAAAAATGGCGCAAACGATAAAAAACTAAAAACCGAAGGGAGAAAAGCTGGGGGGGGAGCGTCTACTAACTGGATACTGTGACTAAGCAGGGAAGGGTAATTAGGGCAGGAGGGGGCCCTACCAGTTCCTGAAAAAAGAGGGGAGAGGATCACGAGGGAGGGAAAGAGAGGCAACAAATCGAAATGCAACGGTGCCTCCCTCTAAAAAAGAACCGAGCAGGGAAAAAAGAAACAGTCTAGAGAGGGAGCTGCCTGCAGATCGAAAGAAACATTTCAAGGGACAAGGAAGAGGAATTGGTGGTGTCATCCTTATCGGCGGGACTACCAGGGGAAGGAGACCTAAGGAGTGCTTAGAAACCCGGGGGTAAGGACGGAAAAAATATTCCTCCGTTACCTGTTGGGTAGTTAAGAGGATGTATGCGAGTCAATGGGGGGGCTTCATCAATCGGAAAATTGGAACGAAAAAGTTATTAAAGACGTCGGGCATATACGGGCCAGAAGGGGCGGATTTGTCGCTAATCTGGAACAGTTCCTGGAACGCTATTCCTAAGGACTAATAGTGCCGAGTGATCGGAAAGACTTGACGACGTCCAAAAAAAGCCTGGCAACCGAGGGTAGAGGGGGAAAGGAGGTTTTCTTGACCTTCGCTTAAACAAGGGAGTGGATGGTAAAGAGGGCCATGGTCAGCGTAAAAACCGGCGTGGCACAAAGCACAAAAACAACGGTTTGAAAAAAAAAAGGGAAATGACTGCTTAGGTCAATGGTAAAGTTTCGAAGACGGATCTGATATAATAGAAGAAAAATTGGTCTGGGGGGGGTAGCCGAACTTTAAGCTCAGAACAGGGGGGACTATGAACACTAGAATGAAGGGGGTATAAAACCCCAAAGGGAGGGAAAAACAATAAGAAACACAAGGTTCCGAACCAGCCCGTAGCTTTGAAAAAAATTTGGAGGGGCAGGAAGATTACTGGACAGGACTTCCTTAGGGGTACTTGGCGTAAAGTTCATCGTTAAGGGACAGGAAAAAAGATACAAGGGGGGACTTCGTAGAGGATCGAGCCGGGAAGCAGTAAATTTCTCTGTTGCCCTGTTAGGACAGGAACTCTACGAAAAAAGTCACGGAGGGGCATTTTTCAATTCTCTCAGATGGGTTTCCTACACATCAAAGGAAGGCGGAAACTCGTTCCTGAATTTTTCGTAAAGTGAAGACGGAGGTTGTTAAAGCGAGAAAAAGAGCTCGTCAGCGGCCATTCAGGGAGCTTCGGGAGAAAAAAAAAGTTGACAAACCGAGGGGGCTAGGAGCGCAAAAATTTCGTCCATGGTTTGGGGGTTTCGAACAGGAAGCGATCTATTTCGTGGGCAACCGAAAAAGGGCTCTGGCGAGGGAAACCACAGGGAAGGGATTCCTCCTGCCGGTGTCGAAACAGAGTGGTCGCAAGGGAACGGAAGAAATCAGAATTGGATGTCCTAAAAAAAACTGAAAAAATCTTGGAATTGCCAAAGGGAAAAGGCTAGAAAACGTCCTGAAAGAATTTAAGCAAAGGGAGCAGCGATGGGGGGGGCGTTTACTATTCCTGTGGGGGGGGAGGCCAGGAAAAGGAGACCGCCATCGTAACAATATCTGATCAGGAGGAACTATTGGGAGTTAGATCAAAGGATAGACTTACGCCTCTCACGAACCCAAGCAAGGAGCGGGGCGAGGAAGAACAACAACGGGGGAAGAGATCCCTCTAACAGTGAGTTGTGGTCCTCTCAAGTAGTACGTCTTGAAAAAAGAAGAAAAAGGAAATTCTATGGAAAGCAAAGCAGTAATCACATCGAGGACGCAATGTTTAATGGATGTAGCAGGAGAGAAAGTCAAGAGAGATGAATAGGTCGAACACCACAGCTCCGATGCTAAGGTGACCGAAAGGACTGACAGGAAGGGGGTTTGAAAGTAAGGGGTGGCAATCCAGAAGCTCACCAACTACGGTTGTCGTTGCATTCGCAAGGGAAAAAGAGAGGAGACAACTAAAAGGGGAAGGCGGAACAACTACAATACCAGGGGGTCGGCCACTCAAGAAAAGTCAACGCTTAGGTGACGCAAGACGAATCGCGTTCATAACAAACCATATTATGAAGGACCGGCCCGCGGACGTGGGAAAGAACAACTGAGTCTTCCCTAGCATTTGGGGGAAGGGCCGCTTCGAAATCCTAGGGGGAAAAGTTTAAAAAACAAACTCAGGATTCAATAAGGAACAGGGGGAAATGGGGCCCTAACAACGAAGGAAGTTACCACCTCAAAGGTAGGGAAGGGAAAGCCGAGACCGTCCCTCTTAAAGAGTGGGGGGTGAAATTCTTTCACCAGAAAGACTGCCCTAGTCTCGGGGCAGTATCATTGAACTCGGAAGAGCGGAAATACCACAATAAAAAGAAATCTTCCTGAAAATTATCTCCGGGTTTAAAACTACCTGGTTCGAGAGGATCCCAAACCTATACTTCAGTTAGTCATATAACGCTCATTGAAAGAGGCTGTATCTTCTCTTCACGTCTGTCAAAGGGGGGGACCTTCTTGAGGCGGAGGGGGAGTGGATGGGGGGAAGGATAGATTTTCTTGAGACATAATCTATTGGGAGGATTTCAGTTGGTAAGTGAGAACGCCAAAAAATATCGAAGAGCTCGGCTAAACTACAAGGGGGGGCAGGAGGGATGGTCTTTTTCACAAGTTTTTTTTCCCGGAAATTGGGATAAAAGCAAAGATATGTGGAGGGAAGGAAAGAACACTTCAGGGCTTACAGTTACGCGGGCCTTTGGGTGGGGAAACTTCATAGTCTAGGCCCCTGAAAGAGTGAAAGTAAAAAGAAAGCGTAGGAGTACAAACGGCAAGTTCCGTAAAAACAACGCTGCAGGAACCAAAAAAAGCCGCCGGCGTTTCATACGGAGGGGAAAAAAGGGATTCATCACCCTGGACGTCGCGACTCGGCAAACTACAACCAGGTCAAAGGAAAGCGATAAAAAATTGACCAAATCTCGGACCATAAAAAGGGCTCTCTCGGAGTAGCTCCAATTGTCGCCAGACAGGAGAAGAAGACAACAGCGGTCCCATCCTTGGGGGGGACTTCAGGAATGGGGGCTTTAATTCTCAGTCAGAAAATCTGAAATTGGGGAAAAAGCCCCTTAAGCTGAAGGTAAGGGAACCGGGGGGGTCGAAGTTGTCTTAATCTCAATCGCGATTCACCGAGTTGCGCGGAAAAAGCAAGGAGAAGGAACTTACCTCTACTCTTTGGAGGGCTCCCCGCTCGTCAAGTGGTGGAAGAACGCTTTCTTCGTTTCTGGTCGCAATGATAGGAAGAAGCGCCAAATCTACTCGGGCTCGCGAAAGGGAAAAGCTGCGTGGGTGAGACTCCCTGAGTGAGTCAATTACAGGAGCGGAAGTAACGCTCGGGGATCTCCCCGGATAGCTCTGAACAAGGGCTGAAAGGGACGAAGAAAGGGGAGCGGCTCACGAGTGTTATCCATATGCGAGCTCGGGGAAATGTAAGGGGTCAAGAGTCTACCTGCGTGAGACACGTCCTCGGGGGGGCCCTGAGGGGGGTGCATGAGCGGGCTACTTCGGAAGATCCTCCTATTCCCGGCCAAGGTAAAGGAGTCCTAAATAAAAAAAAAAAATCAGAAAATTCTATCGGGTCGAGAAGGGGAAAAATCTGGTGACTAAAGCGAAAGGGAGAAGCTCTCCCCTGAAAAAGGGAGAATTTAGCAGGGATGCCTAGAGGTAGGTCAGGGAGAGTCCGTTTAGACTGAGATCAGGGAAAAAAAAGCGATGTTTATTTCCCGACCGGCAGGCATTCAAAAGGGGTGGGTGTCAGCGTGAGAAAAGCGGGGAAACGATTGCCAAGGGCTGCTCCACCGAGCGGCCGCAGGATGGAAAAGAGAGTTTGGCAGGACCGAACCTGGGGAGAAGGCTTTGCCAGCGAAAAGAAGATGACCAGACTCAAGACGAGAAAGGACCGGACCAGGGAGAAGAGATGGCGATAAGGGGAGGAGTCAATAAAAAAAGAGCTGCGCAAGAAAGAAGAAGCGGCGAGAACCGATCCGGACTTGTGCAAAAAGTACCTTGGTCAGCCAGTGCTGTGAAAAGAGGCTCTCCACCTCGGAGATGCCCAATAAAGCGTGAAAAAACGATGCGGAAAGAAAAAGGTCTCACCCTGGCTTCTGGGGAGGACTGGAAGATAAAGGCAGCCGGAAAAATCCGGGGAAGGAAAAACCAAAGCAGAAAAGGATTGGAAAGGGAGGGGGTCGATCTGGGAGAAGTCCCTTTTCGACCGCTCGACTCGTCTGATCTGCTCAAAGGGAGGGCTCTTGAGAAAAAAGAGCCGAGGGGGAACCGTTGGGTTCGAATACATGGTGTCTGAGAAAAGGATCGGGACAAGGGACCGCGATCTACATATCACCCTTTGAAGGGAAAAAAATCTTGTATTCTCGGCAGCGGGAGACCGAAGAGACGGGAACAGGGGCCACAAACTAGAGGAATCCCCAGCAGACACCGATCGGAGAACTCCCGAAAGAAGACCCGGAACCAGAAGACAAAACGTCAAAAACAGTCCTGGATCGCTCCAAAGGGCAAAGTTCTGAGAAGAAGGGGAAAGGAAAGTTGGACCAGAAAATGAAAGTCAGGGAAACTTGAAAGGCCCAAAGACGGCAATGCAGGGTGAAAAGGGGGATCCTGGGCCCAGAAGGAGCCATTCAACAATGGGGAAAAGGAAATCGTCGAAGAAAGGAGAGAGAAAGAACAAAATTATGAAAATATAGGGGATAACTGAATTCTACTAGGGAGGGTCCTCTGATGCTGGAGGAGGGTAGGGCTTTAAAAAATGGGCCTTGTCATGCGGGAGGGACAGGGGCAGACTGAGTTGCGGTAGCCAACGAAAAGGGGGGCAATACTTGTCACGGTGGGGAGGAGGTAAAGGGCTTGGGAGACTGGACGTTAGTGGGGGGGGTGGGGGTTTGTGAGAGTCCTAAAAAAGAAAAAATCGCGGGGGAGCTAAAGGAAGAAAATATCATAAAAAATCTTTTCTAATGGGAAGTCCAGAGTTCAGACTAGTCAGGGAGAGGGGACTTTTCCAGTCTAAGGGGTTATAAAGGTCTTGGGCCTAGACAGAAAAAAGGAAGCCAAAACCTAGGAGATCTGTCTCGCCTTCCGCAGGGGACGATCGTGAGGAGGAAAAGAATCATACTAATGATGAAAAAGCAAAATCCTCTATCTCTCAGAGCTCAGAAGCGACAGGGCAGATCGGGGGCGGGGAGGGACTGCTGAGTTAACGCCATAGAGAGGGGAACATCGGGTAAAAACCGCCTTGCTTTAGCTCAACAAGCCCCAATTATGGAAAGGAAGGGAAGAGGCCTCAAGGACCGGGGGGGAAGTAAGATACGGAGGCGGTCCCTCGTTCAACGATGGCGGCATGGGCATATGAAAGTAACCGAAGGACAACGTAGCCAGAAGGGTCCAGAGGAGGGACCAATTGACGCCAGGAAAGGTCCGCTTCTTTTTCTCTATTCAAGAATCCTGGAGTGAAGATCATTGAGGATAGAGGACTCTACATAAGTTAACCGGGTAGGAGGGTGTTTATGCTGTCATATTAAGGGGGGGCTGGAAAAAAAGAAAAAAACAAGGTTATGTTCCTGCACAAACTGACGGGAAAGACGCGCAGACGAAGAGGAAGGTGCTGCAGACCGCATGCATCAGGAACCGCGAATCCAAGAAAGGGAAAAAACTGCTGTTCTGGTGCGGAAAGAAGGAAGGTCCCAAGGCAGATGAAAGGATTTCTCCATGACAGCTGGATGATGGTCGCCAGCCGCTACGCCGGGAATTCAATCCGCCCGGGCAGAACATCCTCTCGGGGTCGGACGGGGCCGGACGAAAGACTACAGGGCCGCTGTTAACCTGATGGAAATGCCGAGAAGATCGCAAGACAGAAGTCTCTCGTGAGGTTACCTGGCGGGGCCCGGGTCAAAACCCCTCTTACTGTGACTTAAACGAACTTGAAAAAGGAAAACCTCCAGAAGGACAACATACGGGGTCGAAAGATTGATGGAATTGTTTGGGTCCTTTCAAGTTACAACGGTCTAAAAAAAACGCCTATGTCTCCAATCTGGAGCATACCGAAGGGACATTCGAAAGGAAGTCCGTCCAAAACTTTTAGCAAAGTCTATCTCACTATCCCGGACCATCTAAAGGTAGTATTGTGAACCAAACGCAAAAAGGGTCTGCGGAAGGCCCCTGGGGAGAATATTGGAGCTGCCTTACAGCATGGGACTAAAGAAAACAGACTGCGGAAGGAAATCAGACAAAGGGGAAAGGTTTCGTCGAGAAAAGCCAATAAAAAAATGTATCCAAAACCCTCTTCTCAAAGAGGATTAGGTAGGCGGACGAAAAAGGGGTAGGTCCGCAGAAGAGGGGGGGGGTAAATATAAGGGAAAAAGTACGTTCCACCCAGAAGTTGAACAAAAAAGGGCCAGCGTACAATCTCTTTAAGAGGGGGGGCCTGAGAATAGAGCACCTTTGCGGAAAAAGGGGAAAGTCACCATTATGGTTAAATATTTGGGGGAAAAAGAATGAGGGTTTCCTAACATGATCGAGTCCGTCGATATAAGTTGAATATCTTGACTTGTGGTAAGAGAGAACCACGTGAAAAAGTTACCGGGGGGGTAGTTACTCCCTAGGGAAGCGACGGGAAAAGTGGTGCATTAACATATCAGAAAAAAAATTGACAGGGGGGGAACCGTCTGAAAAAAGTGACGCACGTGCACGGCATGGCGAGGTACGGAAAGGGAACGGTCGGCCTATTGGAAAAGGGGTGAAAATCAGGGGAAAGATAATGGAAAAAAAGACGGGGAGCCCAACGCCAAAGCGAATGCGTTACTGCGTTGCGGGAAGTCGAAGGAAAAATCTAGGGTATTGGACCCAAAGACAGAAACTGGACCACACCCTTAGGGCCAAGAAAACACAGAAAATTGGTAAAAATAAAATTCTGCCCGAGGCATAAGCTTCGAGGGGAGGGCGAAAATGAAAGAGAAACTCTTCCTATGGAGCTACCCGGGCTAGGGGGGAAAAAATGAAAAGACTAATACCTACTGAAAAAAACCTGTCCTAAAAGACTCGCGATCGCATCGGGGATTATGAGGAAGAGAACGACCTGCCTTATCGTTGTATTTGTAAGAGAGCAAGAGGTGAGGCGGGAATCGAGTGAAACTTGAGTTCTAACTTAATCGAATCCGGACGGGATGGGCTCGGTCCAGGAAGAAAAAAGTTCGAGGGGGGAAAAAAAAGCTTCAGAGGTGTTTCACTAATGAAGGAATTTAACGCGAGGGGGCCTTCCTTGGAGGACGAGGGAGCGGAGTTGTTTAACTTGGACCCTAGAAAATCTGCGCCATAAAGGAAGAGGGGGAAAGGGCTAATGACGGCCAGGGGGCTTACTCCGTTGAGGGGGCGGGCCGGGAGAGGTTTCGGCATAAAGGGGGGGGGGGGGGTAGAGCTAGCGCGAAAAGGGGTTCACAAGGACGGAAAGGTAGAACACAGGTATTGTGGTTGTTGCAGGCCTCCGCTGGTCGAACCAGAGTTGTCGGCCTAGAATGATACATGAGGGAAACGACCCAACCGAGTCTGGAACGTTACTTGTATTCCAAGGGTCATCCCTAGAAAAAGACGTCCGGAGGTATCGCATCGGGAAGGGTGGTTGAGCTCTGGGGGGATCGATGCATGTTTGGACACATCCAGAAGATCAAGAGGGGGAAAGAAGAGGGGTTGGGAGGACTTTGATCTTGAAAAGTAAAAAGAGTTGAGGAAAGAGAGAAAGCGCCTAGGCTTAAAATCAACCCTGTTACGAAGGTAGGAAAAAAGAAGAGGAGGAAAAGAAAGAAAAGTCCCGAGAACAGCTGGGGGTCCTCAGCGAGTCGTACGTCGACTATAGGGCTTAAAAATGGACAGAGAAAAAGCAGTAAGAGAGGATCGCTATGTAATTGGAGGTAAGGCAAGGGAATCCGAAAAAGGCATCGATACACAGAGCGACAAGAAATAAAAGACTGGTTGGGTCAGGGATGAAAAGGGGAGATGGCAATACCCCAGGAAAGAGAAAAGAACTCGTGGGTTCGTTCCATCAATTCGCAATGGGAATCTCTGCCCGAATCTTGTGTTCGAAGGGAAAGGGCCAAGACAATAAAGGGTGTCAACACCTCCGATCACATAGGGAGGTTCAAAAGAAAAGGTCTCCGCGAGTCAACCAACAAAAAGGGAGGGGGCAAAGAAGGGGGTCGAAGGCCGCCGAAAAGGGAAAGATGGCAAGTTCTCTTTCTACCTAATCTCATTTGGGGCCTCTTGAGTCGCTCTCGGGAAAAAGTTGAAAAAAAAACGAAAACGTCTTCAAGTTTTCCCTAAAAAACTGATGCACAAAAGGGACGCAAAGGATCGTAAAGAAAGAGAGTCTCAGGTACAGGGACTACTACAAAAGTTTTAGGGGGGGGGGGGTGGGGGGAAGGCTTCACGGAACCGAGGAATCGCTCAAGGTTTAGAGAATGGGGGGACGGCCTCGGAAAAGGGACGTGGAGACGTGAAGTCTTGAAGCAACCCTACCCTTCAGGCAATTTGATTAAAGATACGTCTCAAGGGAACGGTGAGAGATAAGCGTGAGGGGAAGGGTGGAAAAGAAGTTAGCACGGGCTCAGGGAATTATCTATCGGAGAGAATCTCCGTTTCGAGTTCCAAGGTTGGTAAGCGAAAAAGCAAAAGAAGCGCCACGAAAAGCAAAAATTGAACGAAGAAAAAAAAACCAAGTTGCGTTCTAGTTTGGGAAACGCCGGGGGGGGGTGTCCAGGGTGAAGGAGTCGGCCCTCCAACATATATTTAGGACTTCAAAGAAAAAAAAGGAAACCGTAAGGGGGCTGGCGTTGGGAAGGAAGGATGAACCCGTACATAATTGAGACTTCGTCAGGAAACCGGCAACGAGGACGGAGAACCGGACCTCGCCGCTGTCGAAGGAGCGCTCCAGAAGGACCGTCTGCAAGAACGGTGGCGTGAAAAACAGGGAAGATGCGAGGGGAAGGCAAAACCTGGGCGAATCTGGCGCGTGGGACAACCCTGGCCACTCAGGGATCGGGGAGAAGGGGGGGAACCCAAAAGAAGAAAAAACTAGAAGTTCTCTAGCTTCTAGATCCCAGGAAAAGCACAAACAGATAAGGCTTACCAAAAGGATTTCAAAAAGAAGGGAAACGAAGGAAAAAATGGGGAGGGGGCAAAAAAGCGAGCTTGTCGCTAACCTGCATCGGTGTCTGATCGGACACCCCGTTTCATTAATGTGCAGTAAAAAAAAAAAAAACCGATTCACCTATCTTTCGGTAGAACCAGCCCGGGGGCCCGGCCAGAAAGAGCGAAGAAAAGACGCCGATAGCCGCCAGCATAGTTTCCTGCGCGGTGACTCGTTGACTCGGCAGGGGACACTGAATCGAGCCAATAAGAACGCGAGGTTCAAATCTCTAACTTCGAAGGGGAACGGGCCGGGACCTAAATCCCTGGATTATTCGTATCGCAGGGAAACGTCGGGGAAGTAAAGAAGAAACCTTTTATTATCTAGAAAAAAGAGAAAAAACTTAAGGAGAGAGCAGCACAAAAAGAAAAAATAGGAGAGAATCGGGAAGAAAACTTAGTCCCCACAATCGTTCCAGGAGGTAGCTCCCCGTACGCTGGTGGGCTGGAGCTGCCTCGGAGTTGCGACCTGTCCGCGGCGCCTCCTATTCTTCAGGAAAGGGAATGCGGGATACGGTCCGTTTATGTCTATCGTCGGTCTGGAATTAAAAAGAAAGGGAATAAAGCTTCGACTGTCGGAAAAGTGGCGCTCAAAAGAGTGAAGCGGAGCCTCGGATGCTGAAAGGTCAAGATACAAGGCGGCCGCGGGGGAGAAGCACGGATGAAACTCCTAAATATAACTTCAAAGGTGGGAGGGTCGATAAGCACGACCAGGGGAAAGAAGTCGGTTTAACGAGAAGACTGCATGGGCAATACCGTACAGGGCAGCGAGATGAGCCAGGATATGAGTAATCACAGGAAATTTGGCCTCCTCTTTGGGAAGAACAGACAAGACGAAAAAATCACGATAAAAAGGAGTGGGGGACCCAGAAAGGGGTCAATTTGATTTACAGCCGCGCCATAGAAGGATGAAACTCTCGAACGAAGCTGAAGCTCCGTCCTGGGCCCGGAAAGGGGGAGAAAAACTTGCAAAAAAAGGAAAAAACTGGATTCGTGCGCGGAAACAGCGTAGGACAGCTGGCTCTCCTCGCTTGCGTCTAGCGCGTCTGCCGCAGTGCCGTTGCGTCTGTGTGGGCACACAATGTCTCGACACTACTCGATCCGGGGGCTAGGTGTGCTTCTTCTATGTGTAAATCCTCTATAAGCTCAAAGCCAAGAGGCCTGCCTTCTGGTACTCCTTCGTATTTTGGGAACTTTCTCCTACTCCCCTCGCCTCTATGCCTCTGTGTTGATCTGGCTTTTAACGTTTGTAGTGTGGGCGAGTGCGGGGGCGTAACTCCTGGGGGGCGCACAAAGGAGAGGGCGGCAGACGGAAGGAGAAGGCCACGGCAGACGACGGACACAAAAGACGGTGGGCCAAAAAAAACGGGGCAGAAAAAAAAAAACAGAAAAAATCAGGTCGGTCTGGGAAAGTGTGAGGGCGCTGTAACTAGTGGGGATCGAGATGTGTGTTTGTAGGGTGGGGGGGGTGGAGAGATTCGGTCGGCCCATCATGTGGGAGTAACGGAAAAAAAAGACACAAAAAAAAAATCGGCCCACCGAACTCTGATATACTCCTCCAGTCTCAGACGACGATGCACGGACTTCGGATCAACGTCCAGGAGCCGAGGAAAATGCCAGTGCGGGAGAAGAGAGATAAGGTCGATGTCCCGCCCACCCGACTGAAGTTGAGCGCTCCGTAACAATCGACGCAGAAAAAAGGAGGAACCGGGCTGACTAGGAGGCATAATCCACCCCAAACCCCCCCCAAGGCACACCCCCCAAAAAGAGGATGAAGAGTGATCTCACGAAGATCGGGGCTCCTGGGCCCTGGGGTCGATGGTCGGGAGAGCTTAAAAAAAGGAATTGGCGGTGGGCGGGAAGAGGGGAAAAAAGGCAGTTCATGTCGCGGGACGAAGGCGGGAATGGGGTAGGAGGGGATATGACGGGGAGTGAAGTCGTAAAGGGGTGCGAAAAAAGCAAGGAGGGTTCTGCTAATTCCGGGTCTTCATGGTCATATAAGTGTCTGAGGAAAGGCTCCTTTCATAGGCGTGAGGGGGATGTTGGGTCCGGATTCTGTTAATCATTTCTGGGAACGTGAGTCATACCAAAAAAGAAGGAAAGGTTCGAAATACGGAGAGAAGGGAAACACTTGACGCTCGATGGGGGCCTCCTCTCTACTCCGGGGGCGAAACAATGTCACGAGATCTACACGTCGCACAGGAAAGAGAAAAAAATCCTTCTCAAGGAGCGGCGAACATTAAGAATGAACCAGAGCGGGAAACTATCTCCTCCTCAAGAGAGGGGGGTCCCTCTTTCCGATCTCCAAGAGACCGCAAGGAGCCCTTGGCAAATAGATCTTCTTCCGAGATAGTGCTAGAGAAGGGCATCGGCGAAGGGGGTCGGGCACCACCTGGGCCAATGTCCCTTCTCAACCATTCCGAAGGGAGGCCTTCTACGGGCCGTAGGTGGGAGATGAAGAAGGGGAACTTAATACAAAAAAAGTGAATCGCCATATCGAAACAAGACACATACCTTCATCCTCGGGGTCTGTAGGAATGGGAGGGAAGGAAAAAAAAGAAAAAAAGGGGGTCAGACAAACTTCTGATGGCACCTAAAGATAACTAACATCATCAAAATACTGTCGGTTCTTCCAAAAAGGTTCATGAGAAAACGAAAAGCGAGGAAAAAAACAAGGTGTCGTGGCCGTTACTCAGAGAAACGCCACAGGTTAAAGGCATGGGAAGTTTAAAGCCTGCTGGATTCTAATCAGGAGAAAAATGCCTGTTATGAACAGACACTCAATGACCTCGTTCCTGGGGGAGCGCCGAGAAGACCGGGGGGGCTAAGTTTCGATGGGGGAATCCGCGCTCTACCGAAAAGCGTTCTAGGGGAAGAATGGATTGCCTGCCGCGACGTGATGCTCCAACTCGGACGGGTCGAGAAAAAATCAGAGAGCATAAAAAAACCAACCTCTGGGAGCTCAACATGGAATATTGTGACTCCACGGACGTCCTCCCTATCTAGTCCTATGGCTAAAAAAGGTTGACGAACCGGCCAAGGAAACGGAAGCGGAGTCATGGTCGGGCTAGATATCACCGGGGGGTCCCTTCGAGCGGCGATATTTAAATAACGGGTGAAAACGCTAAGAGAATAAGCTCTCGAGTCGGCGACGCACAACCTCGGTCTTGTCGCCTGGAAAAGAGACCCAAAAGGCGCATGTAAAGAGACCACCTGCGGGCGGAGTCGGTAAAACGACGCCCAATCATGAACCCCCCCCCAAACCCAAGGAAAAACGGTAATGAAAAGGGGCGGGGGCGGGGAAAAAAAAAAGCCGCCGAAAGCTCTTTGTCTTCCTCTTCGGGCGGACAACATTCGAGGGAGAACGGGCACCGACACCAGCGGGGCCATCTGAAAGACCTTCAGGAGGGGTGCTAAGGCAAGGTAGGAACCATGGGGGGATTGGGGGGAATCGCTGTGGTCAGACGGAGAGGATGGGCAGCTAAGATCCTCTCGAAGTGCTCGTCGGGGGGTGGTTCAAGTCCGTATAATTCCTGACGGGTTACGGGGGGGGTGGGAGGTTACTCGCCGAAACTGCGAAAGAGGGGGGTCATGATCGCATTCAATGTTTTTTACGAAGTTGAAAGAGAGTCATGCAGAGCCAAAGGGCGCATAACGGCTATGTACGTAAAAGTGTGGTCGGCCGAGTGGCCGGTGAAAATCCTCGAGGCCGAAAATGTCAATCATTCGACAGGGATTACGTTTTCCGACCACTCACAAAGAAGAGAAGACATGGGCGTAAGTGGAACCAGCTGAACTCGTTTTATTAAGGATAAACTCATACAACCGGCTTTGCCTGAAAAGCACGCGAAAAAAGCTTCGTCCAGGGGTCTGGTGGCGCAAGACCAATCGGGAAGAAAA
>Ga0179591_1322069_pt1 | contig 14661 bp, 22 predicted proteins | sample CZOMad2_1_08_16f_FD_182891 | JGI IMG/M metagenome (GOLD analysis project Ga0179591, IMG submission 182891) | Vadose zone soil fungal communities from Angelo Coast Range Reserve, California, USA - CZOMad2_1_08_16fungal (PacBio error correction) | ecosystem: Environmental > Terrestrial > Soil >...
GGGATCCCTTTGGGAAAAAAGGTAAGCTTTATTAATGGGGGGGAAGGGATAGCTGGATATTCTGGAACAGTTGTGATGAGAAGTCGGGGGTGAGCGGATACGTAAGGGGAGTAACAAAAATATCCGCGGGAGAAAAGATTTACTTGACGGGAAGATATATTAATTACCTTCATAGTGGAGGGGGTCAATTGGGATCAGGGGGGGGTAGGAAGGGGGAAAGATGGAGCTTTACAGTGACAGGGGAAAGGAGCACGACCTGCGACTTTCTATGGTTGTCTCGTTTGACAAAAATGGGGGGGGGAAAAAAAAGCAGGGTAGGGGGTGGGGGGGGAAGGGGAACGTAAGACGATTGGCATTTGGAACAATTTCCAAAATGAATATGGGGGGTCATTATCGAGGGGGGAGGAAAACGGTCGGTGGAGAGATTTTTATCTCGACAGGGGTAAAAAATAATATCGCAGGGTAATCAAAAGACTAGCGAAAAAGAATTAGTAATGGAGTTTTAGTTGGGGGGAGCGGGAACTGGGAGAAAAGGCGAGAACTGAACAAAATTGTGAACGAACAAGGGGAAAGGTCAAAACTGATTTGGTGCGAGTATATTAGGGGAACTGAGAGTTACCATTCAGGAGAAACGTTTAAAGACGGATTCCTGAAATGGCACCGCAGGGGGGATACAATGTGTAAATTTTATATCTTAAAAGGTAAGCTGGAAGGAGGGGAAGAAAAGCATAATTCTTTTATGGAAAGAAGAAAGGCCAGGAGAACATACAAGGGGGAAGATTGGGGTGGAAGCGAAATGGTAAAAAAGGGGGGGGGGAAAAGTAAGGCTGAGGGGGTAGGCCAAGAAAGGAGGGAACTATCCGCGAAAATCAGTCAAGAATACTTAAAAAAAACGCGGAGAAACATTTTGCTTGGTTAGAAAGGGGAGTGCAAAACCCGAAGTGTGTGAAACGGATTCAAAAACCGGGGAAAAGGGGAGGTCTTCCGAAAAAAAATAAGGGCTGGGGACGAGAAAGCGAAGGGGGACAAAGCTATCAAGCAGAGGGGGGTGGAGAGAAGGAGAAGTGCCATCGAAGGGCGATTGTTAAGCAATGGGGTTCCGCCCATTAAAACTAAAGATTGGGGGGGGGAAGCTATCTTTCAAAGAGGGAACGCGCCTGGATTGATTAAACTGAGAAAAAAAAAGGGGGGTTGCCATTAAAGGGGGGAATATAGTTGTCTTACAATGCAGAAAAGAGGGACGATCAAGAGAATACCTTGAAAAGGATGGTATGCATATTTAATTATATAAGGAGAAATGGGCCATCATCTGCAAATCTGAATACGAGGGTTTCTGAAAAGTAAGGGTTAAGCAAAAAGGAGGGGGGAATAGAAAAATATCTTCAGAAAATAAGAAAAGCCAGGCAGCTTCAAATTTAGGATGACCTTTATTCGAGGAAGGCATACCAGGATGTTACAAAAATATTGCTGAATGTGGCCAGCAAAGTGGTGGGGGGAAATTAAAAGGAAAAAGGAAAGATGGGGGGGAATAAGGGATAATGGGACCAGGACTTGATTGGGGGGGAAGAGAAAAAAAAGATATTAACAAAAAGGGGAGGTGTGTGTGAATTGTAAAAGGGAGCGTGTGTACACAAAAACACAGGAGAAGACATTGGGCCTGTATGGAACCGAGGTGTCAAGGAAGAAAAAAAACGAGGGGTTCATCGAAAGGAAAATCCTAAACTGTCCAGGTTCAAAAGGGGGGAAATCATTGAAGAAAGGAAGCAGGGAGGCGGTGAAGAACACCGCGCGTTCTTATTTGCCACAGGAGAATGAAAGTAAAACGGGAAGCTTTGCAAAAAAGGGGGGGGGGTAGCTTGCCGGCAAAAACAAATAGAAAAAACTCTCTGATGGGTCGGGGAGGAAGTATTGGGGATGAAGGGGGGGGGAAAAGCTAGACAAAATGACTCGGACAAAATGGAAGGTAGTGGGGGGTTGATCGTTATTGAGGGTGCAAAAAAACATCAAAGTACTGGAGGGGACATAGGACCCCCTATATCTGAAAAATGCCTATAAACATAGGTATTCTGGGAAAGGGTATTGAGTCGGTTTCGAAAAGTAGTGGGGGGAGTCGGGAAATAATTGGGATCAAATTAGGGAAAAATTTTACGGGGGGTCCTTCCTCGGCGGGGGACAAAAATACTATGTTAAACTGCTTCCGTAGTAAAAGTGGTCCCGTCATTCAATTTTGGCTTGAAAAGGAAGGATAGGTGTGTTTTATAAGGGGTGTGGGAGCGCAAAAACACCAGCGGAAGGGGAAGGGGGAAAAAAGAAAGCCTACGGCACTGGTTAAGAGAGGGGTTGAACCGAGAGGGTAAAGGGTATTTTTCAGGGACACGAATGGCAATAAAAAAAAAAAAAGGGGGATTCACTTTGGGCTTGGGAGGTGGGGGGAATTGCGAACAAGTGGTGGGCATCGGGGGGATGGGGTGCAAAGGAAAGGAGCTTCTGATATGAAGTATGCAACGCGTACCGGAGATATAATCAACATAGCTTTGCGAATAAGAAAGCAGGGGGATTGTGAGTTAAGGGGTGAATGGTACGACAAAAGAAGATATGGAAGTAGTTCTGGAGAGGCCGTTGGCTGCTAAAACTGGGTGATTGAGGAGAAGACAGGGCACATAGTCGTTCATTTTTGCCAGAAGCATTACATCGCAGGGGGGGAAAAAAGAATCCTCAACAACAACCGGTGAGAAATCGTGACAGGTCGGGCTAACGATTCCCCAAGAAGGTTGGAAGAAATAGCCTATTGGGAAAAATGAACGTACATTTCCTCAGGTCAGCAGAAAAAGAACCGGGTCGAAACGTAGGGAGAAAAAAAAAGAATGACCGTACAGAAGCAAAAGCAAGAGCTTGCTACCAAATTCAACATTGCAAGAAGGAGCGAAATAAAAGAGAATGGGCAGGGATATAAATCAGCATCGGGAGTCCAGATTAAACTGGGAAAAGGGGAGGGCAAAACCAATGTTTAATCCAATCGGGACAGAATGTTAAGGAAAAAAGATATAACTTCGGGGGGTGGTAACTGTGGTGGCAAACTGAAGGGAAATTTTGCAAACAAACAAGGATCCAAAGGTGCGCTGTTCAGGACAACGTCGGGGAAAGGCCGTTTGGTGGTTGAAGAACTTGCACGTTTAGAAACCAAAAAAGGGGGAAGGCTTACAGTCAAATGGAGAAGGAATGGTTTGTAATAAAGAACTTTTCTGGAAAATTATTAAACAAACCAAAAGAAGAAATCGTATTTAGGGGGAGGGAGAGCACTTCTTTAAAAAGCAAAATACGTGGCATAGTATCGAAGGTCAAAGAAAGCCCCGGAGAGTGTTAGAGCCTAAACTATATAGGGGCAGGACTATCTATATAGCTAAGGGGAACGATATGGGGTCAAGTCAGAAAGGATTCCCCACCAAAGGGGGTAACTGGTTGATAAGTTTTGATGAAAAGAAACGGCTTTAAAAACCATCGAGAAAATAAGGTCCGCAGAAAAAGAGCGAGGTTCAGAGGATGATGAGATATTTGAAGTTGACGCTCAAAAGATGTTGAAACAACTAAGGGAGAGTAAAACGTTTTTAGGGGAAAAATCGGGGGAGCGCTTGTGCAAAAAAACGCGCTGGGGGTTCTTAAGTGATATAAGTTCAATAGCAGAGGGCAACGATTTTGGAACACCGTTGAAAAAGGAAATGGACAGGAGTAATTTAAGATTAAGGGGAGCAGGAGGGGGTAGTTTTAACAACAAGGAAGGTTTGGAAATAACTGAAAATTCTGAGTCCGGGGTGGGGCCTGTTTAAAATCACCTGCGGGCCGGGGAAAAATCGACGGGTGTAAGGTATGATTCTAAGAGAAAGGAAAAGAACCCGTAAACTGGGCAAAGACAAAAAGTCCAAGATTATCTTTATTGGGTTGAAATAAAACTGTGTTCGGGGAACAAATGGCCTATCCGCCAAGGTGGGAACAGGGGGGGGGTCTTGGGAGAAGAGAAAAGTTGTCACAATCCATTTGCAGCTAAACCTGTCTTCGGGGGGGCTTGGATGATCTGAAAGGTGTGGAAGATAAAGGAGAAAGGATTTGGGGCTTAAATGATCCGTGGTAGACAGTAGAGAAGCCACTCTGAGGGGGAGAACGTAAAACTGGTTGCATACAAGTTGGGTAGGAACAGTGGAGCTTTAAGAGTAGAGGAGCGGGACCCAAGACTGCCATCAGAGGAAAGAAAGCAAAGTTATGTCACCCAGGGGTCTTCAATGGAAATAACGGCGCGTAGTTGGAGGAGGAAGAGAGGGAGGGACAAAAATGCTTCGGGTGGGTCTAACATGATCCCCTTGATGGGGAACATAAAAAAACGGGTATGAAACACCTTAAAAAACCGGGGAGTTATTCGCATATCAAAAGTAGGCCGAGATGAGGAGAAAACTTCGAGGAGCCAAGGAAGAAAGAGTTGTTTACCGTAGCAAAGCGCATTTACGGGGTTTGGGGGAGGCGTCAAACGAAAAGGGGGTGACACGAGAATTGGGGGGAGTACAAAGTACAAATGTATCCAAAAATTGAGGGTGAGGTCCGAATAGCTTTTTGGTCTGGACGCCAGGCTAGGGAAAAAAGGGTGTAATTGGGCAGATTTTCCAGTCATGGGGCGGGGGAAACCAAGTAATGGAAAGGCAACCCTTCAAGAGGGGGAAAAACAGAACGAGATGGGGGATAAAATGACGGTTCGTTCTGGGGTGAAAAGAAAGGGAGAAAAGGGAAGGGGATCAGGGGGATTAACTGCATACGTCAGGTAATAGAAACCTCGTCAAGGGGCCTTCTTTGCAACGAAAATTCGTTGGGAAAAAAAGAAAAGAAGAAAAGGGACAAGACAAAAGTTTAATTCATGGTAAAAGGAAGATTGATAAGAAGAGAAATCAGGTTTTTTCCCTAATGGGACCAATGGGGGGGTAGATCTGGTGTTGTTACAAAAGAAGATAAAGACAAAAAATAATACTAAATGCAATTTGGTTAGACTGTGTGAAAAAGGTATTGAAGTATAAATGTCGAATGGCGCACGGACTTCAACACGCCGTGACATGAGGAGAGGGGAATCCACCGCACTAGTCATAACAGTGAATTTTTCAGGCAAGAGGTGGGTCAAAAGAACAGAAAACAGATAAACGGTTTGTTTGCAAATGGTAAGGAAAAACCGGGGTATAGGTGAATAAAAGCTGCAGGGGTGTAGGGTTGCTCGGGAATCTAAGATGCCCTCTGTAAAGCTTTAGAGAAATGGGGAACTCTAAAAAACCTGTTGTGGGGGGGCAGGGCCAAACATCCATTATCGAAATAAAGGTCGAAAAGACTAATGTCAAGTACTGGTCCCGTCGAAAGGAGGAGATTGGAAGAAAGTAGGAATCGTAGAGGGGAGGGACCAAAGGGCAGAAAACAGGTTGTCCAGGACATCGGCAGATTTCTCAGAAATCACAGAAATGAAAACAAAATGAAGAGGAAAAATATGGAAAAGAGAAAGGATGGAAGAAGTCAACAACAACAACTGAGGGAGGAGAAAGTTGAACAAGAAGTGGGGAGGGTAACACTTTTGGCCAGCAGTGGTTCTTAAGTAAATGTGAGTATTCCAAGGCCATGACTGCGGATTTTTGGGGGGGGCAGGGATTTGGTGTTGGATACGGAGAAAGGTGGCGAAAAACCGCTTGTCGAAGTACAGGGACTTGACAATGTAGGATGCTAAAAAAGGGAGGGTATATTTGCAGGGATGTCAATGATCAAAAGGGGGTAGAGAAAAAATTGATTTATAGCGGTTACAAAGGCAGAGCGAGCACCAAGAAAAAATGATTAGAGTTGTGTTTTTAATAAATTGATGTAGAATTAACAAGATTGTAAAAAACTCGCATTGGTTGATATATGGCGTGGAAAGCTATTGGAGGGGTGAAAAAAAAGTACACACGAGGAATAAGTTCGGGGTATGCTTCTTGCTAGAAAGGAGGGCGTATCTTTGAAAATGAAATTGGGCAACCTCAGGGGTAGAAAACTATCTCCCTGAAAAAAAAAATATTTTCGGGTAAAAGGGGGGTAGACCCTGTTCGAGTACAAAGAAGATACAAGGGGCCAAGGTGGTGCGAAAAAATGTAAGGTTAAAAGAGTGTCCGAAGTGATGGGTACTTCTATGTAAGAAAGGGAAAGAAAGGGGGGGGAAAAGGAGAGATTGCGGCAGTCCGAATAAGGTTCAATTGGGGAAGGTAGTATCGTTATGGAAGAGGGGCATGGAAGCAGCAGGAGTTCTCTTTTTGTGAAAGAAGAAAAAAAGGATAGGGTGGAGCACGAGAGACGTTACGGTATTAGGTGGGAAGCTGAAGGTGTTGGGGATGAAATGCTGAACAACTTTATTAAAAGGGTTCAACCTAAACTAAGAAAAAGGTAGCCCAAAGAATACGCATGCAAAAAAGAAACGCCATGTGTTGGGTCAAAGGAAAGCAAATTGATTGACCCAGGGGGGTATTGGGTTATAAAAACCCGTAAATCTAGCGGGGAAGGCAAAAGGTACCTCTAACTCACCGAAAGGGAGACGTCATATGGAGGAATATGAAAAGAAATAAAGTTCTCAAAAAGGGGAAGGAAAAGGGTTCCAGAAAGGGTGGAAGTTTCTAATAAAAAAGAATTGCACGAAGGAAACTATTAATTACGGAATCGCCGAGGTATGGGGAAAATATTTCAAAAAGGGGAAAAAAAAACCTGGGTGGGGGGGGGAAGTAAAGAACTTATGCTTGATACTGCTGTAAAAATGAAGGAAGGGCTTTGATCTGTCCTGCATCGAGGAAATTTTCGAAAATAGGGTTAAAGAATATCTCCATTGGATGAGAAAAGAAAAAATGAGGACCGAAAGGGAAGCTGCAACGTAGGGTTTCTTAAAAAGGTGGTTATTTAATCAAGGGGGGTCATTAAGAGGAGGCAGCCATCAAAAGTCAAGAAAAGGGAGGGGCTTCAAGGGGAAAAGGTGGCACCCGGGTATGCTCTACATAATGAGGTACACACAGGGGGAACTGAATATGGTGCCGTGTTGAAACTGTGGTAAATTACAAAGTCAGTAGCAGGGTGAATATTGATAGTGGGCTTGGGGGAAGGTTAGGGATGTTCCTAAGAAAGAGAGAAATTAAACAGTATAGGTTGCATGGGGGTGAAAGGTTAAAGCCCAGCCCCCAGGGAATGGTCAGGAAAAAACAGGAGAGAAGAATTGGTGGCCCATTCAGGGGGGGAAAAAAGGGAAAAAGGTGCAAGTGGAAAAGGGAAAAGACTAAACCAGTCCAACTGTAACCTTCAAAGATGGGAGAAGGTGAACATCTGAGCTGGGGAATCGATGGAAATATTGAACCCACCAGGCGCTTGAGGTTGGTATAGAAAATATCATGGGCGTTGCAATAAAGTAAGCCGACGTCTAGGAAAGTTAGCTTGAAAAGACGGAGGGAGCATGAATCTACGAGAATGTATATTTTAGGAGGAAGGATAGCTGGGAGGGAAGCGCTGTATTTCTGAGCAAAGGGGAGGCTTGGGGGTCGTAATGTGACTTGGAGGGGGAAACTACTTCCCTTACTATCTATAGGAAGGGTGAAGGGGGACCCCATATAGTTCCAGAAGGGGGGGTTCCTATAAAAAGTAGGTCTCGGGGGGAATTTTTGTGTGTAGATAGGCAGTAGTGTCTTCTTTTGGAAAAAAGAAAGGGGGACCTTTCCTGAGAGCATAAAGGGTTAAGACTCGATTCGGGGTAAAACACCTCTATGTTTGGAAAACGTCTGACGGATTAAATAGCCTTAATTCAATTGGGGGGACTGTCAACGCAAGGAAAGAGTGGTGGTACTAAACGGGAAAAAGGTGAGAGCAAAACACCCAAACGAACTTTGAATGCTAGAAAGCGCCGGAATCAACTTTTGGGAGAAGTGGAGGTTTGAAAAGAATGAAGTTTTCCATTACCCCCTGGTCGGCACAAGAGGGGAGAGGAAAAGGGGGAAAAGGGTGGGGCTTGGTGAAAACTATGGGTTTACAAGTTGCTTAAAAAAGGGGTGGTAAGGGGGCAAAAAGGAAGGATCGGGAAGCCCACGTATTAAATCTGGGAAGGAGTCCATATCTTTTGCGAAGAAAGAAAGGGAGGGGGAGTCCACATGTTTTAAAAAGGGGGAAACTCGGTAGACGTGTGAAACTTTGGAGTCCGGGTAATCTCCGGTGGAAGAAGAAAGGATGTTTGGGGTTCAGAGCAGACATCAAAGGGTTTTGCACCATAAAATAAGGAGTTCCACACATAGAAGACTGTATTACCAGACATAGAAAGATAAAAAACGAGGAGGAGGAAAGTAAGAGAGGGAAGGGAGAGAGCGAATTGGTAATCAACTGCAGGCCACTTTTGGGCAAAAGAAGCTGAGAAGCATGTCCTGCTTCAGGCCGAAGACGCAGTTTCTCGTTAGAAGAAGACATAAAAACAAGAAGGAAATCGAGAGTCATCACATTTACCATGATCAAATCCTTTCGAGGTACGAAACGGGGGGGACAGGTATAGAAAGGAAAAAGATCAGAGGAACTGATCTAAACGAACTAATTAGGTGGGAAAAGGGGGGAGGAAAAAAAATGGTGAAGTACTTTGGGGAACAAAAATAGTTCAAAGCACCCAGGATCTAACCGAGTTTCTTTTTAGTGTTAAAAGGGGGAAAGTACCACCTGACATAAAATCAAGCAGAGAAAAAGTAAGAAGAGGCTGTTCAAACGGGCGCAAGGCCGTGGTGTTTTCACTCTCAACCACTGGTAAACGTAGACAAAAAAAATTAATGCTTTAAAGACAAGGTTAAAGGAGGAAAGAGGTGTACTTCTACGGAAGGGTAGTGGCAAACATAGGATGTGTGGGGGGAACCACCCTAATCTAGAGGCAGGGATGGAGGAAAGGGGAATTAAAAAAAAAAAGTGACTTTCGCAGGAAATAGAGAGAGTCAAAGAAAAAAATACATATATTTTTTCGGATACTCCAGGGGGCCTAACTAGTATAGGAGAGGGGGAAAGGGGGTGGATTGTCTCAATTAAGGAGATCAAAAAAAGAATTTCTACAACAAAGGGGGGGGGAAAGAAGCTATCGGCTTTTAACCCATCGGAATAATTTCACGGAAGAACCACCAGGGGGAAAACATAGGATGGCTTAGTTGAAAGGCAGGTCTTAGCTCCGCTAACAAGGGTTGCCCTATAATGCGGGGCCTTTTGTAGAATTATTATAAAAGGGGATAAAACTCGTGGCAAAAAAGAAACGCGCTTTGTTTCGTAAATTGATCAGAGGCCATCTCCGACAATCGATTTGGTTAGCCTTTTGAACTAAGGGAAAAGGGGGAAACAATTGAGGAGGTAAAAAAAGGAAAACAAAGGGGGTGTTTCTTATAGGTTTGGTGACAAAACACGATGGGTACTGCAATAAGGCTAAAGAGGGTCTTCTCCGACGGTTTTTTAAAATCTAAAGACGGCAGGGGAAAAAAAGTCAAAGCAGGAAGGGGGGGAGTCTATATGGCTATATAAGTCAATCACTACAGGCAGACAAAATATCCCTTGGAGGTTTGGGGGTTGAAAAGAAAAGGGTTTTAAAAGGGGGCCCAGTCACAATGCAGGGGTACATCAGGTAGATTTTTACGCATAAGGGGGTGAATAAGACCATTGGGAAGCTACCAAAGGGGGGCTGGCTTAGGGATTGTTAGATATTCTGAAGAGGGGGGGTGGTTCGGATGAACTTCGAAGGGGGGGGGTGAAAGTAGTTGAAGGAGGATACGCTCTGCAAGCAGGAGGGAGAGGATATTCTACTGTAGGGAATGATTTTGGGGGGGGAACGACAAGTTAGCGGGGGGGAAAGAGTATATTAATCGAGTCAACGCAGAGGGGAAAAAGTACCAATACAAGATTAATGGAAACAACACCAGGGGGGAGAGGGAATGCAAAGAAAAGGAGAGTGAGTGTTGCAGTAAGGTCCTCGAGGGTTAAAAAATCTTTCGGCATGGAAAGGTCACAACGCGGAACAATAAAACCTTCTTATGAGAAAGGGAGTAGGGAAGGAGAATCTAATATATGAAAAGGAGGAAAGAATAGAAACACGGAAGGCAAAGGGTCCCAATCTTTTTGGGGGTGGGAACGATCCACAGCCATGAAGGGGTTTGAAGAAGAAAACCTTGTTGAAAGAAGGTGGGCGGTAATTGGGGAAGAAAGTCAAATGGGAGATCAGCTGTTTGTATAAACCAAAGAAGGAGGTCTTTTGTGATGGGTAGCAAAAGGGTGGAATCGGGGTTTAACCAGGGGGCTCAGGGTGGAATTGGGAAAGAAATTACGAGGAAAAGGAAGATGTACCACGGAAGAGGGGGGAATAAAAACCGGCTTATTCGAGAGGTGGGCAAAAAAAAACATCTTTGGTAAGAGAAGGAAAGATGAACTGATACCAGGACCGGGGAAGAAGAAAACGACTGGGAAGACTGGGGTCGCATGGGAAGTGCAGAAGCAGAACAGGAGCCAACGGGAGAGAGCATTGAGGTCCATAGAGGAAAGAGGGATCAAAAGCAGGGGGGAAACATAGAAGGTTCGCACAATGGGGAAGTTGGGTTAGCTTTTTTTTACACGAAGAGGTGCTTAAAACAACAGCTACTAATTGGCAGATTTTCTCGACTTGATACATTGTGATAGAGGTGAGGAAAAAAAATCATAGGAGCAAACGCCTGGGAACCAAATTTAAAGTCATCAAACGATAGTTACCTGTGGAGTTTTGTCAAAAGAGGATTCTTGCACGACAAAGAAAAAAACCGATTAAAAATGAGAGGGGCAATCTTGTTGGAGAGAAAAGCAGTTTTAGGAAAATGAAGGACCTGATTGGGAGGTTTCTTCAGGAACGAATAAGGCACGATGGAAAAGAATTAAACATTTTGAGCGAAAAAAAACCAGGGGGGGGGGTTATACATGAACCCCCTTGCCAGGATCGAGAATCCAACGGGGGGCGATCTCCCTTGCAAGAATGGAAGGAGGTCAAAGGCGGGGGAGAGGGAAAAAAAAATTTTCGGTATAATAGAAAACAAAACACAATGTAAAGGAAGAAGGAGGCAGACTCGCCATAAAGAACTTAACCAATGGAGATTAGCTGCTGGCAAAAGAAGGGTACCAGAGTCCCGATCTTCACCAAACAAGGAAGAAAATAGGTATTGAAAAGAAGTGGACACGCACTTGGGGAAAAAAGAAGGTATCAGGGGTTGTAGGGGGGGGGGAACGTCTGCCGATTTCTGACTGGACAGTGTGGAGGGCAGGGGGGATTGGTTACAGAAGTTTGAGCAAGAACTTTCTGACTAGGGGACAGGAGGTAAAATGTAGTGGCTTATGGAAGTAATAAAATTGGAGGATAGGGGCAATGGGGAAAATGTATCAAAAAAGTGTTGGGAAAAGGGAGATTAGGGGGGGGACCTGTTATTCCTATCCAGAAAACTGCGGCTTGTGGGGGGTGGAGAAACAGAGGGTCTAGAAAAAAGAGGGAAAAAAAAAAACCGCAGGGATCAGGTTTTTGGAGAATTTCGTTAAGACGAGGGGCTGGGGTAAAAATTGTCAGCCGATGAAAAAAAGAGACGGGAATTTGGTGTGTGTGGGGGGGGGTCTAGATTTAAACAAGCGTGTGAAAAAGTGTTCTTTCTCTAAGGGAAGATCAATAATCAAAGGGTGATAAAAAAAAACATTCATCTTAACCCGAGAAATGAGGAGCTGTATTTTGTTGTCAGAATTGGGGATATTTCTGTGGAAAAATCTATCCACTTCCAAAAAATGGTGATTGTTTGAAAAAACTGAAGGAGCCGTGGTAAACTGCAGGGGGGGAATGAGATCTCCCGTGGGAATGGAGAGTTTCATGATTCCCCGGACGGAGAATAAGGATTCAAGTGGAAAGTTTTAGTAAACAAACCCCGTTATTGTAAGGAGATGTGAGAAAAGCATCTTTCCATTACTTTGGGAAAAAGAAGAAAATCACTACAGGAGATCTCATCTAGAAGGGGAGAAGGGAGGGGGGGAGCGTTAAGGGGGTGGGTTGGCCAGTCCTGCCTGAGGGTATTATTCCAATAAAATATTCAGATCGGGTCTACAGATGAAAAAAAAAAAGTTAAACCCTAAAAAAGAAAGGGAATACATTTTGAATTGGGGGGGGTCAAAAGGTATTGCAAAAGAGGTTGTGGGGTAATGATTACGACACAAACACCTTACCGGCCTAACGATCCGTCAAAACAAGAGTGGAACTGAGGAGAAAGAAAGGGGTGACGAGACTCATAAAAGGGTCCGGGAAAGTGAATTACGAATACAAAGGAAAAAGACTAAATGTAAGGGGGGGTCCTCAGTTGATGGTTCGACAAGAAAAACTAAGAAAGATTGACAAATCTAGGAATGAAGAAAAACATGTATTTATGATAGTCAAGGGAAGAAAACCTGGGGGTGAAGGAAAGGAATAACTTGAGTACGCAGGAAGGTCGTAAGGAGGAGAAGGAATAGAAAAGATCAATGTACAAAAATATTTGATACGGGAGAAGAAGGAGGAGTTTGGCACAGAGAAGAATTGTCTGGTAAAAAACTTGCTTTATTTAGGGAACAACGGGATGGGGAAAGGCTTGCTACAAATAGAGAATAAAAGTTCTACCGAAGCCGGACGGTAGCTAAAATTTGGAGAAAAAATGGGATGCGCTACAATTTCATGGAACCCCTGATGTAAAACTGATTTGCTTAATGGCGGTAACATTGTTTGGAAAATTACCAGTCTCAGATAAATGAACTATAGGAATAGTTTGGCTGGGGGGCCATTTGACTTTTGCATATGAGAAAGGAACGAAAAAAAGGAAGGGGGGGGAGGGACTATGGGGATTTTGAACCCAAAAAAAGGCAAAAAAATGGAGACAGTCAGGTCCTTTATTCACATCCCATGAAGGTGTTAACCAAGAGAACAGAGCTGAACATTTGGTAAAGGACGAAAGGTCCTTGGTCAATTGAGGGGAAGGTGACTCATTGAGAGAAAGTGTAGGATCAATTTAAACCCACAACGTGAGGGGGGCATATAAAGAAAGTCTCGTTCACAATTAACTTTCCCCGGGAGTTCAATTGTTGGAGCGGGGGCCAGGACTTCAGTACAGGCAAAGCGTAATCTCTGACTGAAAATATTGTAGGATCAGGAATTAAATTTTATTCCGATGGGGGGAAGAGAGGAGAAGAAAATGACTCTGGTAAAATTAGGAGCAAGGTTTTTGGGAAGAGGGAAAAGGAAAACGGACTTCTAAAAGAGGAAAAGGAAGATAGCCTAGGCCCCTATAAAACATCCTAAAACGGGGGGTCAAGTGGTTGAGTACATAGGAGAGAAAAAAAGGGTTCGTTTTGTTAAAAATGTCAGTCCCTGCGTATGAAATGGGCAGAAAGAAGGAGAGAGGTCTAAAGGGGGGGGGGGGGGAACCGAATTTTTTGTGAAACCCTTTAATGCCGTAGAAAATTAAGGAGGGGGGGGTGGGGGAGGACAAACATTAAGTAGTTTGTGGTTTTCACAGTTCAAAAAGAAAAAACTCCTTTTAATAAAGGGGGAAAAAAGAAAAACATCGTTGGAAAAAAGAAGGGGATTGGGGATGAAAGGTACTAGTTTGGTCAAGTCCACACCTGGCCAATCAGAAAGAAGGGAAAGGGGTTCACTTGGGGAGGGGGGGTAAACGGGGGACTCAAGGGGTTGGAAGGATTGGCCAGTCCTTTCGGAGAAAGAAAGTAACGATAGGGTCGCCGTACGGTCCAAAGTGGGCGAATACAGAATTGGGCACGGGCGGAATGTAGCAAGAGGGAAGGACTTGAGGCTGGAAGTGGGGGGGTGAGAAAACAAAAGACTGTTTATGGGGGCGCAAAAGGGAAAGGGCCGGTTGGGGGGGGGGGGGGGGGAAAAGTAGACAGGTTGTTCAAAACCACACACTTGTACACAGCACATAAGAGCTAGAAATCAAAACAACAACGGAGGAGGGAAGAAAGATGGGGGAGATACGTCCATAAGGTTTGAATCAACTGGGATGAAAATTGTCAAAATAACTGTGAAAAGAAATGAAATGGAGGAATGCAGAAATAACCTGGAGAGGGGAGGGAAACCCGCTGGCGAACATACCGGAAGGCAAGCAAGGAATCCGTCTAGGCATTACCCATTCACTGGAATCAAAGGGCAAGCTGGCTTCCCTTAAGTAGAAGTTTACTAGAGAATAGGGAGAAGCATAAGCCGATAAAGGGTGGGAACGAGAAGGCCAACCACTTTTTAAGCAGATGTAAAAAGTAGGAAAAGCCCAAGGAACCATGGGATTGGGGGATGATTGGGGAAGGGTACAGTACAAAAATAAGGAATTCGGGTTCAACTCCAATATATAAAAAAAAAAGGGTGAAGGACTTCTGGGTGAAACTTCTTCAGCCGTGTGGGTGTTTTTGCGCTCTAAAAAATGGTTCCATTTGATAAAAACTTGAGGGAGGGGACTCACAATCTGTAGAAGGCAGGGGGAAAAAACAGAGGAGGGGGTTTTTACCAAAAAGAAATCGGGGAGGAAGTCATCGAAAATTTAGGGAAGCGTAAAAGGGGAAACAGGATTTCAAAAAAAGAAGCAAAAGACTGGAGGAAAAGTA
>Ga0179591_1199691_pt1 | contig 14658 bp, 18 predicted proteins | sample CZOMad2_1_08_16f_FD_182891 | JGI IMG/M metagenome (GOLD analysis project Ga0179591, IMG submission 182891) | Vadose zone soil fungal communities from Angelo Coast Range Reserve, California, USA - CZOMad2_1_08_16fungal (PacBio error correction) | ecosystem: Environmental > Terrestrial > Soil >...
GATGTGCCGAGAACGTCGTGCTTGATCAGGGCGAGCGAACGGACATGCCAGGCAATCATGGAAGAGCGGGGGGAATGATAGGGGGGGAGTACCACAGAAAAGAACAACCCCCACTGAAGAAGAGGTGCGCATGCGTGGGCAAAGAAAACAAAAAGATCGAAGAAAAGGGGCAAACAACAAAAGGACGAAGAGCAGCGCTATGCAAAAACTATTTCAGCATACGGCATAACGGAAAAAAGGAGAGAGAAAGAGACAAAAATAGGACGATACTTTGGGAGGGGAAAAACTAAATTTTGTCGGGAAGATCAAAGGTCGCAGATCTCGGACCTGGTCAGCGAAAAGGGGAGGGGGGAAATATCGTGTGTAAAAAGGGGCAACGGAAGACGCATAATAACACAAGAAGACCGACGGGGGCCAATCGCGACACAGTCAGAATTAGTTCCATCACTAACGGGGGGGGGGGAGGGCCAACGCCATCAAACTAACAGAAAAGCCAGGAAATACCGCTAACCAAAGGATATCCAATCTGGCATGAGCACCGGTTTTAGGGAGCACAGGCCCCAGAGAAGTACAACATGGGCGCATTGACATCAACGGGTCGAAGACAGAAGAACGGAAGCTCATCAAACAGTCGTCCTCTTCAGGGGGGGCAATATAAAATGATAGAACATAAAAGCAAAGGAGGCAGAAGGCCCAACAGGCCCGCGGACGTGGAAGGGTGAAAAAAAGAGGAAGCTCTCGAGAGGGGAGGAAACCGCACAAACACAACCCACAAAAGAAAAAGCAAATCGCGACGCGATAGGGAGGTTGGGATATAGGGAAAGAAACTCAAAGGGCAGAAAGACGGGGCAGCCAGAATCACACGCAGACCGCAAAATTCGCCAAAAGAAGGAAAAGAAAAATTGCTCCCAGTTGAACGGACGATTCAGGCGCAAAAGGGGGCCAAAAAAAAGAAAGCCGGTGGTATTCGTTACGGAATAGGCCAGATAGTTGTAGGGCGTTGGGGTGGAAGGGGATAACTACTCAGCGGCGGAAACGCCAAAGTACTTTAGCGGAAGGGGAGGGTAGATCGATAGGATGCACTGCTGAGAGAAAGCAACGGGAATTCGTATTTTTTTTAGCCTATGCGGTACGGGGGGGGAGTCGGATAAACTCGGCTAAGGGGGGAATGAAAAGTGAAGGACCGGTCTCTTGAAAAGGCTCGATCAAACCCTCCACAGGGCCTCGCCCTGAGCTAAGGAACGCCGAGGGGAAAAAAAGGGAAGGAAACAATCACGCCAGAACGAGCAAAAGTTAAGAAGAAAGAATCAATAAAACACCAAAAGCCAGCTGGGAGGAAACAAAAAAACGAAATTACGAACAAGGAAAAGATGTAAGTGCGGCGGTACAAACAAAAAAAAAGGAAAGATTTAGCGCCTCAAGCCCGAATTGCGAGGGAAAAAGGAAAAAAAAAACGAATTACTAAGTACTAAATCAGAGGGCTCAAAGCCACGGGACTCACAGCATCGCATGGGGGGATCGCGGCTGGGTGTCGTAGACCACAGCACGCTTGGAGAGGCAAAAAACTTGGGTTGAAGACTGCGGCGTCTGGGACGGGGGACGCGAGGGGGGAAGGCGAAATGGAGGCTGGGCGCACCTCAAGCCTGAAGAGGGGAATGCTGTGCCGGTAAAATTCGGAATAGAAGATCGGTAAACGAATTCTGGGGGTTGGATTCGGAGTCCACAAAAGACGATTGCCCGGACGCCCATTTGTTGAGAAACCCGAAAGGTTCCTACAAAAGGGGGGGGGAAGGGGTGGACAATGCACGAAATCAGGAGGAGGGGGGGAAGGGAGTACAAAGTCGGTCGAGGAGGATGACGGGGCCAGTTCCGGTGCCTATAAGAGCTCAAAAAAAAATTATTATTACAAGAAGATATAAGGAAAATACTACATTGGAACAGAAGATGCTCCTTAGAAAAAAAGGGGACCGCGGAAAAGCGATACTTTCCTCTTCTTGAAGGGAACCCAAAAAGCATAGGAGGAAGACAGTAGGCTACCTTTGATTGGGGGGTCGAAAAAAGGGGCTTAGCAAGAAGAGGGGGGGGAATGAAAGAATTAAGAACCGAATATTCCTAAGCCACGAGGATCAGGAAATCAAATGCTGAAACTGAAACAGAAAAGAAGAAGGCCTCATACAATCCAATGAACTCGGAACAAGGGGCTCTGTGGAGTCCTCGACCAGAACCAGAGGGGAAAACCCAAGCGATTTGGGAAGCGTCCAAATCGAGAGGGGATGCGAAAGACGGGCTAGGGTCAAACAAAAGAAGGTGCTTTGATTGCCCTGTCTTCAGACACTCGATTTCTGACGTAAAGAATTTAGTTCGGAATTCAAGGAAATAAAACGGGAAGAAAGAAAGTTTGTGAGATCGGGGGCCGCCGCACTGCCATAGTTTTGAACGTGGGGAGGGGTTTTGGGTGTATAAAACTCACTCTTAAGCTGGGTGTGAAAAAAGGGAGGGCAATAGGCCTTCCATTCTTGATCTGGTCGGAGTGGGAGATTGTTGGGCCCACGAGAGGGAGGGGAACATTAAAGAAGATGAAAACCTGTCGAGTCTGATTGAAAGATCTATCCAGAGGGCGAAATCACTTCGCGACGGTCATTGGGTCAAAGGGGAATAGAAAGAAGGTTTTATTCCTCCCGCAAACAAAGGCCGGGACCTCGGAAAAAAATAAAAAAAGACGCCTTTCCCGTAAAACACGAGAGCATAATTTAAGAGAAGAAGAGGTACACCGCCCTACCTAGAAAAAAAAAAGGAAGGGCTTTGCATCAACGCGGATTCCTGGAGCCCTAACACACAGAGAAGAGTCTGGCCGAAAAATGAAAAAGAAATGGAAAAAATGTAGTGTCGACAAGGCGGGGATCGCTGCCATCTCAATTTCAAGAAAAAGGCAAAAGATGAAAATTGGGGAGGACGTTGGCGGTCCTTTTTGTATTAATTGCTTCTGGGCGCTTCCATTGGAAAGGCTTCGAGTCGTCGGTCTCGCACACCCAAATGTCGCGTCGCATGGGAAAAAGGTGGCTGGGTTTTGGGGTTGGGTTGGCGTCGGGCGAACAAGCATCGCTAAGGAGACGGGGGGGGGGAAATCCAAAACCGCAAGGGAGTTTTGGGGCCTGGGGATGCCGAGTCTTTTGACCGGCGGGCAGTGCAAGCAAGGGAAATAGGAAAAGCCGCGGCCTCGGGGGAGAAAGTCGGAACCGCCGTCTCTTGGGAAACTGAGAGGGTTAGGCTCAATGCGCCATTGGGGGCAAGAGCTGGAAGTTCGGTGGACTTATACCCAGTGAAGCCTTTCCACCTCACTGAGGCCCTTGGGGTCTGTTCGTCAGACATTGCAGGTGGAGGAAGGGAGGTCGTCTTTCGGTGGACTTCGGGAGTGGCTACTTCTGTAAGGTCCCCTCTTTTCGGCTCTTGTCGACTTCTGAAAAAAATTGGAGGGGGGGAGGGGAAAAGGCTTTTCCGGGACAAGGTAGGACAGGGAAAAACGAGTGGCAATCTATGGAAAAGGAAAGAAAAAACTAGCTGATCGGGGGTATCTTCGCCGCCCAATTATTAACCAATTCCAAACACACACAGCAGAAGGGGGCATTGTTGGGTTGCCAGAGGCACTAGTAGGTCACTTGGGAAAAAAAGTTGGGAATCGCGAGAAGCAGCTTCTTCTCTGCGGCTTGGGGCCGGCGGAAGCATGGTCTTTTTCAATGGAGGACTGTGAGAAAAAAAGGGGGACGCACAGTTCCATGTCTCTTCCGGTGGGACGTGGTCTTTTTGGGCGGCGCAGACTGGGACGATCATTAGAGACCGGTCCTCGGAAATGAAAAAAGCGGAAAGCCAAGTGTTTTTGGAGTAGGAAAAAATTATCCTACCAAGGTGAAGGCAAAACAATAGAAGAAAGGAGGAAAGGCGTAATATTCTGGGGACACGGGTAATCAGGCGCTCATGAGAAAAAAAGGGGGTCGATGGGGAAAAAGTATCACTCAGTACGAATGTGGATCTGGAAAGAGGTGAGAGATTCAGGGACTGTGTTAATCTTCAGGGGAAGAATGCTTAACGGGGGGGGAAGGTTCTCGATCTTTCTACTTGACGGAGGATGGGGATGACCGCAAGGGGGGGTACAAAACTCTCTTCTGAGAAGTGACGGAGGAAAAGATCTCATCAAGGGAATTAGCAGAAAAGCTTTGTTAGGTGTGTGGAGGGGGTGGAGCGCAACATTCTCCAGTCGACGGGACGTAAACCCGTTTCGGAACAAAAAGGGGGATAAGGCGAAGAGAAGTGATGTGAGTCCAGAACTTGAACGCCCCGAGTGAGCAGCGCAGGGGGGAATTCCTTGTCCGATTTTGCTGGATCAAGTCCTGTGGGAGGAGATGGTGCCTGTGCTCGCTGCGAAAGACGGTACCTTCAAAATCTTGTTTCGAGTTTACTCGTGAAAGAAAAGGTGGGGGAGAAGAAGGTGAAGTTGACGGGAAGAAAGAGATTGGGGAAACGGCGTGGCCGTGGTTCCGGGATCCAAAAAAAAAAGAAGGAAGGTAACAATAGAGAAAAGCATCCAAACAAGAGAATTTCAAAAATCGGCGGCAGTATAAAAAATCACTGTCAGAAAGGAACACCAGCATGAACGAAGTCCCGAAGACTTCGAAAGACCTACCGATATGCAAGCGAGCAAAATTAAGAAAGACACGACTGACAAGGCCGGAAAGAAGACAAATAGGCATACGGGGAAGAAGGAATACAGAAAAAGAAATGAGGCCTTCCTCTCGTGTGGAAGACCCGGGTTCAGAAGGCGAACTGGCGAATGGTCGAGAACACACAAAAAAAAGAACGCTGGCTAATACAACGATGATGAACAGAGTTTTCCGCCACCACCCAAGAAACACCAAAAGAACCCCAAAAACCCCCCCCCCCCCCACCAATGAAAAGAAGAAAAAAAACAAAACAAACAAAAGAAACAAAAAAACCCACACCCCGAAAAAACCACACCCACCCAAGGGTAAAGAAATAAAACAAAATATCCTTTCATCTCCTCAATGGGCAAATGACAAAGTAGAAAAATCATCCCAACGATATGGACGAAAAAGTTGGAAGGACTCCTTTACCCTCGCAATTAAGATTTCACCCATTCAAAGAGTGATAAAAGGCCAGCTCAACAGTCTACTTCTGTATGCTGAAAAAGAGGAAGGGGGTGGACTGATGAAAATGAGGTACAGGGCCCCAGATCTTCATTATTTCCGGATCAAGAAGATAAAGGCGTGAAAGGGGGGAAGAAACTAAAAAAGAATTCAAAAGGAAAAAAAAGTACAGCGAAAAGTGGAATACTTAATTCGAAAAGACAGCAGAAAATACAGCAACGAAGAGGGGAAGGAGGGGAAATGGTGGAGGAAAGGAAACCTCCATTACAACTGGGTGCAGGAAAGCAAAAAAAAAATAGTAAGAACTGGGTCGTGCGAAGAGAAGTGAAGAATACGGCCCGGGTCAAAACTTGGAAAAAACGAGAACACGCAAAAGGAAGGGAGGGTTGGAACAAATTCCCTCAAAAAGGGCTGAATGGTTTTTACTCCTTTTTGACGGAGAAAGAATCAGAGAGAAGATAGGGGACCGGTAACGATCATATGGTATGAATGGACACCTTTGGGAAACGGTAAAGAAAGGAAAAAGAACAAGGGGGCGACCTCGGTCGCCATCGCCTACCAGAGTAAGAGAATTAGGGTCCCGGGAAAAAGGGGCCGAAGCCATCAGGACCGACATAAAAGCAATAATGGAAACACATGATTGGATACAAAGCGCCCTTGAAAGGAACCCGGGGTTATGAAGCCACCCATCATTAAAAAGATGGGAGAATGGAAGAGAAACCTCTAGGCAGGAACGATACGTCGTTACTTAGGATAACCGGGGCAAAAAAAAGGAAAAAAAAAAAATGAGATAAAAAAGCAAGGAGGAGAAGATCAAAAAGCCCAGAAAAGGCGTTATCCTTTTCACCAATAATGCGTAAACGAAGGGAAAGGAGAAAGAACCAACAACCAACCAACAACCCCTCCCCAGCCCATCAAAAAAAAGGAAGAAAAGCGACGAACTCACTTTGGAACAAGTAACGCATGACGACAGGAATAAACCAGAGAGCTAACACTTAAACAAAAGGGAACCCGAAGGGAAAAAAGGTGAACGGCTATTCATCTCCGGGCACGCCTGAAAAGGATCAGCGCCGGGTGGTTTGGAAAAAACGCCAGAAGATGGAGAAGCTGGGGGGTGGGTCAGGGATAAAGAATAACGCGGTCAATTCACAGTCAAGGACTGGGAGCTTAGGGAGGGGAAAGCGAGCGGCAGTCAATGATCTCAGGGCAAAGGAGAGGGGGTGGGGGTTCTAAACCTATGACTTCGGGGTTGGGGAGGTCTTAAGTAAACTCTTCTCTATGAACCAGGGACGGAGGAGAAAGTCCCTCAAGTAGTTGGATAAACTGGCTACTCTTCCGAAAAGAGAGCATGTATCTCCCTGAGAAGTAGGAAAGTAGAGAAGGGGGGGGAAGATAAATTAGAACAATAAAGCGACATACGCTCATAATTTCCATTCTTCGAGGACCATCATGAAAGACACAAAAAGATGCGGTCATGACAAAAAAACGGATGGGCGGCCGTACAAAACTCAATAGAAACAGTACGAAAAAAGGGGTAGAAAGAAAAAAGTGAGAAAGTTAGAGTTCCGCCGCCCGGTAGGAATTCCGAAAAAAAAGGGAAAGGGAACCGAAAGAACCGAGTGTCGGAACAAGAAGGCCCATCAGGGGGAAAAAATCAAACTTGGGAAAGGATGGAGGGAAAAGCCGAATCTCTGGCTATTCCAAATCTGCTGGGGGGTCTAACAGGTATTGAGCGGTCTCGAAGCACAGCCGAGGCTGTCCCGGTTCGAAAGGGAAAACTGGGGGGACAAAAGAAACCTGCGAATGCCCGACAAACGGGTGGGAAGGCTTCGTTTCATCATTCGGCTGCTGATCGAAGAGAGTCGTTTCGAATTCGGATTAAACACAAAGTGAAAAAAATAAAGGTAAAAGCGAAGCGGAAAAGAAGAGATGAAGAGTGTACCTTCCCAAAAAGATCAGGAGCGCGGGAACACAACACCCAAAAAAAAAAAAAAGGCGTGTCTGTCAATTACGGGGGGGGAAGCCTTTAAACGGCTGCGGCTCGGAAAGGCGAGAAAAAACAACAAAAACGAGAGGAGGAGAAAGAAGTAAAAAAGAAACCTGGGCAGGCGTCACGGCGACCGGGAGCGAAAGGCGGGAACACGAGATCCTGGCAAGGAGAAGAAAAAAAAGGAAAACTCGGAGGCGAGGGCGAACTGGAGGGATCCCATTGCTTCCGGGGGAAAGAGCGGTGGAAAAAATACTAACCCGAATCCGGGAAGAAAAAAAAAAAGCGAAACAAAAAAAAAAAGGAAGGAGGAAGGCTTGAGGGTGCGACCATCATCCTTAGAAGAAAACAGGAGGAGGGCAGAGGACAAGGCAGCTCAAGGTTTATAAAACGAAAGGGGAAATCGGGCGAAAAATAGGTGGAGGGGTGGCCCAAATCCTCTCAGCCCTCAAGAGAAGTGTCATGTTTATGCCAGTGGAAGAAGAAAAAGGCTGGGCTCTGAAAACGATTTGAGGGAAGAAGGACAGACTCGGGAGGAAAACTAAATGAGCACTTTTTTTCCATGGACTCGTTCCGCCGCACGGGACAAGGAAGGTGTGAGTCATCGTTTTTTTTTGAAAAAGGCCGATGGGGATTTGACTTACGGTGCAGATTGAATCACTGCCTAAGTCGGGGGATAGGAAAATTGTTATCACGTTTTAAAAAATCAGGGAAAAAGGACTCGCGAGCCCTGCGGCGGGAAAAGGGAAAAGGCAAAAGAAACGGGAGCGACGAAATGGAGGGAAACAATCCGCGTTTATGAATAAAGCAACACAACCGGACGGGAACGACAAAAAATACCAGCCGTTCCCGGTCAAAAGAATCCTAGAGGCAAGAGAGTAAAAAGACACGACGTCCACTTACAGGGGGGGGCGTTTCCGCCGGAGACGGGAGAAAGAAACCAACAACGCCCTGCCATCTAGGAGAAGGGGAAAGCAAAACGAGGTGGGGGGAACTGGGACCAGTCTTCTGAGCTTAAATCGCCGAAGGGGAAGAAATCACGGTTCGTCACGCTTGGAGAATGGGGTAGAAACTGGTTTTAAATACTGGGCTGCGTCCATAAATGGAGAGGATAAAAAAGCGGCTATATCACCCACTCCAGTATGGCTCGTCGCGAGGGAGGTGAGGTGGGGGTTTTGGGGTTTGGGGCTCGGGCGAAGAACAAAAGCAACGGGGAGAAAGTGTGGCAAGGCTCCTTCCGAGGGCTTTTTGGAATGAGGCAGAATATGGGCTTCTGTCTCTTCTAGAGGTCCTCGAGAGGAAAGAAAACATTCTGTGGAGGGGGCAAGGGAAAGGGAAGGACGGTACCTCCGCGGTGCGTCTACAAAGGACAACCATGGTGAGGGAGAGAAAGAGGGGAGAATAAACAAAAGGTGCTCCTGAAAAAAGAATCATCCTGTTGGTCTTTTAGGTCTACATGAACTTGAAAACTGGAGGGCTGTCGGCTGCGAATGGAGGAGAGAGTACTTCTGAAGGGGTAGGAGAGGGCGAAAGAAGTCCGTGAACAATTGTGCTGGCTGTATAAGGTAAAAAGGGGCCACTTTAAAAAAAACCTAGATGTCAGAATCTACTTGCGACAGGGAAATCTAGCTGATCGCGAATCAAACAAAGAGGCCAAAGGTCCAACAAAAAGGAGCGGAAGAGGGCAGGGGGTTGGTCCTGCTTGAGGGGGACCATCAGAGCGGTGAAAAGGGTGATACCCTCCTTATGTCTGAAAGAGGGTGAGAGAAAAAGAAGAGGCGGAAACGAAATTTTTTTTGTGCGTCGGATGAAAGGGCGGGGGGAGTCGGGAACGAGGGGCCACTCAACTTGCGGCCACCTTGCAGTCGGGGGAGAAGTGGGTGCAAAGGGAAAGGGGGGGCCTAAGGGCCGACTTTGACAATCGCAGGATCTGCAAAAGCGCGGGGGAGGGTAATGATTGAAAAAAGGCCGGGGGTTGGGGGATGCAAAAGAAAGAAGTTTATCCCAACTCCTTGTGAGTCATTAGTTCACCCGTCCAACGCCTCCGAGCAATGGACAAAAAAGGTGGACACCGGACTCATGCTCAAACGGGTAAAACATTTGTTCAATATCATCGAGCACGGGGATAGAAGTGATACAGAAAAAGGGGAATGGTTTCCATACGCATTGAAGCACGGACGTCGTGGGGGTCCTTATCACTTCGGGCACAGCGGGGGGGAACGATGGAAAAGCCAAATTTTGGGATTTAAAACACCCACCCAACTACTCGGCTGGAATGAAGCTTGGAGGAAAAAGAAAAAAAACAAAGCAGGTGGTCGCAGCTTCTTCTTTTGGCGGTGGGTGTCGGGGGGGCAGAAAAAAAATTCGCAACTTTGAAGGAAACGACCCCGGGGGGGGAAAAAAAGGAGAAGGCGCTCGGTCTTTGAGGGATTTCAGGGAAAAAAAGGGAAAGCCGAGATGGCGCCGGGCTCTGGTGGGGGCAGGGACGGGTCCGAGGGTAAGAAGGTACATGGTGGGCTGACTATTTTGTCTGATAGCGGAGGGGGGCTTAGTCCTTCGCCCGTCTTTTTAACTTTGAAAAGGGGGTCAAAGAGAGGGGTGTGGGAAAACAGGACAGTTATTCTCTTAGGAGCCGCCGATTGGAAAAGTGGGAAGTGGGGACTGAATCTCTCTAAAAAAAAAAAGAAAGGGGAAAATATGGGGAGCCGGCAACCCCATCTGTCAAAGGCTGAGAAACGACATAAAATCATACAACAACATCCTAAGAAATGAACGAAAGAAAAAGTTTCTAAAGGAAACCGAGGCAAAGCGATCCGGCCAGGCGCAAAACTCAGAAAGAGCAGGGAAGAAAGCTACCCGCTCCATCTCCGTGCGTAAAGGCAGACATGCAAAACTACGGAATCGAAGGGAGAAAATGGGGCTGAAAAAGGTTTGACGCAATTCAAACTGTAGGTTTCCGCCACAACACAACAAAGGCAAAAAAAAAGAAAAGCGCTCATCCGAACGTAGTATATACAAAGTTGAAAAGGGGGGGCAATCCGGTTCCTCTCAGGTCCTGAGGGGGGGGGAAATACGAATGTAGGAGACATCGCCTTCACACGGGACAAAGCTGAAGAAATGAGTAAAGCCTAACGTGGCGGGGGGGGAAAACAGCAATTACGATTTCAAAAAATGAACATCAGAGAAAAGACACCACAAGATTAACTGCGGTATCTGGAAAAAAGTAAACATTGTTCAATGAGCAAAGGGATGGAAACAGGTGGACACATACGGCGGCGTTCCTTACTGGTCCGCATCTCACGGCGAATCGGGGAAGACCTCCCAAACCATAAGATGACTGAGGGTCCAGCAGGAAAAAAGGCAAGGGAGCTTAAGTGGGGAGAAGGGAACAAAAGACCAGGGACAAATGTCCGAAGACATTCCATTTCTTAAGTGCTGGGCGTCATTGGGGACCCAGACCATACAATCGCACGGAAGAAAAAAAGAAGAGTCAGAGCGCAAAAGCAGAAGATTTAAGAAGAAACGGACGGTCAAACTTTAAACGCGAAAGACGGGAGGTGCGCAAAAAAATTGCCAGCGGCGAGAGATTTTGAAGTGGGGAAAGTTGGAGGCGATAGCGAGTCAGAATATGTCCCTGTCATGATCACGAAGGAAAGGACTCGGAGGGGGGGTACCGGGAAAAGGGGAATAAATTAGCAAAGTCCATTCCAACGGTGCAGAACTCTAAAGGGGGGAAAAAGAAAAGCTGGGGGTCCACAAAGATAGGGCCGCAGGCACCTCCCATCAGAAAGTAAATCACAAGGAAAAGGAGACGAACATACACCGTATTATAAAAAAGAAAAAAATTTTACCGGAGACAAAGGGGGGGGGTATTAATTAACAGAAAAGAGGGACGGAACCATCGATTAGTACCGAACTAAAAGAAAGGGAGAGAACGATGAGGCTAAGTCAAACCGCAAGAGGATCAAGTGGCCCGAAAGGTATAAAAGCACGCTCAAATATAGGGAAAAAGGATCAAACGCACGCGGCGAGGGGAGACTATTTGCACAAACGACGCCGTCTCTCGAAGGAGGAGAGAGCGAACAAAAAAAAAAAAAACAAGAAAAAAACAAAAAAAGCGAGATTCGTTTGTGATAAGACTCGCTCGAACAAGGGGGGAAGGAAACGCGCACGCCAGGAATAAAACAAAGAAAAAAAATTAAAAAAAAAGAGGGGGGAAAAAGGGGGACTCAAAAGGGGAACAGGTTAAAGCGGAAACCGCCGTTCAATTCCCCATCCAGCGGAGGTTGGGAGAAATCGGCAAAGGGGAGGAGGGTCGTTGGTGTTCGTGCTAAGAGGGCAAAATAAAGTAGTCAGGGAGGGGGGGTACGGTAGGCAGAGGGAAAGGGATATACAGGCAACGGGCACGGTCGGGAGGGGGGGTTAGCCGAAGGGCGTTGTTGGGCGAGAAAAAGGAAACGACGGAAAGCCCGAGAGGGAGAGGAAGGCGATTCGAAAGACTGGCTCGCTTCCGACTCCGACCGAAAGAAGGTCGTGGCCCGCTCGAATGACAAGCAGATGGGTAAAAGAGGAGTATAACAAGATACATCTGCCATACAAAAAAAACAGGAAAAAAAAGTTTCACATTCTTCCATATTAAGCAGCGAAACAACACGCAGAAAAGGGAGTGATACAAAAAACTGACGAACAGGGGAAAAAACGGGGGAGGGGTCTGCGCACCGAGCCATACCCAATGTCTCATTAAAGTAAGAAGAAAGAATGCTTAATTCCTAAGCATCAAGAGACCTAATCCGAGGAGGGAAATCAAAGTGCAACTAAGCAATCTAAAGGGTGGGGGGCTGTGTCTTTATAAAACACCACGCTTGGAAAAGTCTTGTGTAAGAAGGGATGGGAGAGGTCGGGCTTAAACAGGACTCCCGGTCTAATTTATTGGAGGGTTGCAGATAAAGTACACGGAAAGGGAATGCATGAAAAAACGGTGGCCGTTCCGTTCATCATTCGGATGAGAGAGATTCTTAGGAATTCGGGTTGTCAGGGAAGAAGGTGAAAAAAGAAGGGTGCAAGGAAAAGCAAGGGTGAAAACCGAAATGTAGCCTACTGCACTGGATATGATCTTTAAGGGGTGAAAGGAGAACAAGGGTCAAGGAGTCGGAAGCGGGGGGGCACGTTGAAAGAGGGTGGCGCCATGTGAACTCGGGGGAGGAAGTCGTCTTGTGGATAGGGAAAAAAAAAAAGGAGTAAAAAGAGAGGGGGAGAGCAAATCCGAAAGGGCCAGGAAAAGTCGACACTGAATCTTAAGAAAAGGAGAAAAAAGACGAAAAACTGCAAAAGATGGCGGACGGACCCACCACATCAATATCTACCGAATAGGCGGACTTCTTGGAATAACAATGGCTTCGAAAAGGAGCTTGGGAAGGCAGAGGTCCCCGGGAAAAAAGTACAGAGGAACCGATCCGAATTCCGAATGCGAACATTAAAGGCAACGGAAGGACGGGCGTTCAGTGAGGCCCATCACTCGAATGGAACGACCAAAAAAAACGTGTGGCCCAAGAGAACATCCGGAAGGTGTGAAAACCAGGCGATTTGGCATCGTCATCTCTGCGGCGGGCTAAACCGGCCAGTCGAGACCGAAAAAAAGGAAAGGGGAGGAAAAAAGAAAAGTCACTCATCGGAAAGGGAGGACTGAAACGGATGAGGAGGGATTCGGAATTCATGCCTCTTGAGTCGGACTCATAAAACAGGGTTTTTCTGGCTCTTGGGAAGGAGAATCCCTCGGGTTGACGGTGGGAGAAGAGGGGTTTGTTGGGTGATAAGCAAACCCAGCGGGGGTGTAGGATGAATGAAGTGAAGCACTGGGGATTAGAGCGTTCTGGGAGCTTAGGGGGTGAAAAAAGCAGTTGGCACCGCGCGGACGTTCAGGAATCGGTCTAATCCATGCGTAGGGCTGGAGGAAAAAAGAAAAAGGAGGTGAAAAGAGAAGGTAGAAAAGAGGAGAATGGAGGGGTAAGGAGAGAAGGAGTGGGTATTCCGCCCCCCCACAAAAGTGACCTCGGTCTAAAACGAGAAAGTGCCCGTTGAAAAAAAAGGGTGACGAAAGGGAAGACGGGGAACACACCTAGACTCGGCTCCACTTCCATGGTTTGGCGGTTCCTCCTAGGATGGGGGGACTAACCCACAACTACCCTCGAGAGAGATTTAACCGCCGAAAAAAAAGAGGCAAAATGTATGGGCCTTTTACCATTGAGGTGGCAGGGGAATCGTCGGTAAAAACTTTTCGCAAAAATACCATGAGACGAAAAAAGGGGATTACGTGGGCTGAGGGGTGGGGTAAGGGACAGTGTCTTCTTGTCTGTTTCCTGCTCAATGTAGCATTTCTGAAAAAGGTAGAATAAAATAATCATCGTATCTGGGGACGGTGGAGGGTGGGTGTTTGGGGGTGGCGGGGGAAACCAGAGCGACGCTAGAGAAAGATGGGGGAAAAGTCAAGCCGCGGGCGGGTTGATCTGGATTGCAGGGATTTGCGGCTGGAGAAAGAAGAAGATAGCAGGGTCTGCGGCACCGCGAAAGGCAAGGCGGTGTTATAAGAGGGAGAAAAGGCTGAGAAATGCGGGATCAAAGCCCATGGTTGAAGGACGATGGGAATGCTTTTTTGCGTAAGAGGTGATCCGGGTCAAAAGGCGAGGATAAAAATAAAGGTGGTCTTTGAGTTAGACAATGGGGGTGGCTGAGGATGTCCTGTCACTGAAGGCAGGGCTGAAGAGGAGGAACTACTTTGGGGTCTGCTCAGACAGGGGGAGGAGCGGGGACTACCCGTCGGTATGACAAGGTGGTAGGGGGATAGTTCGGTGAACGGGGGGTAAAGGGACAGGGTACACAAAATCTAGGTACCATCTAAGACTAGTCCCGGTCAACAAGGAGAAGAGAGGTCTTAAACGGGCCTGAACCGGATGAAAAGGGTCAAAAGACACCACGTCTCTTTCCGGGCTGAATGTTGGGGGAGGGCTTACAATCGCGTTCAGCGGTTCAAATTTTACAAGGATTGCTTAAGGAGAGAAGACTCTTCTGGAGCTTCGGCTGGGGGTTAGAGGTGAAGGCGATCTGTCTGGAAGGAAAAGGTCGACAAGAAAAAAGGCGCAAAAAGGGATAGGAGGCCGGTGGGGACTGGAAAGGGGGGGGGATCTGCTTTCCTACTTGAACGGAAAAGTATCTCAACGGTGAAGGTGAGGTACCTCTTAATCGTCCTGGGTGGGGGGGGAAAAAGCAAAAAAGGGAATCCTAACAAAGCGAGGGAGCATTCTCCTGCCTGAAAGAGAAAGGATGGGGGGCCACCTGTTTAACCATCCGGAATCATGAAAGGGGACGGGGGTGAAAGAGTCCAAAAAGAATCCACTTTGGAGGGAAGGTTAGATCAAGCTTTACTTTGGGGAAAAGAAAAGAAGGGGCGCGAGGGTACTGATGTCATGCTGCTCTTTGGCTCGTGTTTACTCGCGTCTTAACGAAGGGGGGGGATGG
>Ga0179591_1236415_pt1 | contig 14657 bp, 17 predicted proteins | sample CZOMad2_1_08_16f_FD_182891 | JGI IMG/M metagenome (GOLD analysis project Ga0179591, IMG submission 182891) | Vadose zone soil fungal communities from Angelo Coast Range Reserve, California, USA - CZOMad2_1_08_16fungal (PacBio error correction) | ecosystem: Environmental > Terrestrial > Soil >...
ACTCCAAGCAACCGCCAACTCCAAGTGCAACCCCAGGGAGGCAAAAAAAAAAAAAGCTTCACGACATCCCTAACCGACCGGCACTGAAGGTCAGACGCAGCCACTAATCCGCAGCGGAAAAAGTAGGGTTTAAAACCTACTGACAGAACTCCACCTTTCGCCGAGGCACACTACAGGGTCCGAGTTATTAGGTGAGAGGAGAACATGAAGTTTGTAATGTCAAGATTCATTGCTGATAAAAAAAACACATCTGCAATGCCAGAACCAAGAAGAGATCGAGTATCCACCGTTTGAGGCTGGGCAGGGTTGTCACCTGCACCAATAGACTTGAAAAACCATACAAGGGAAAATAAAAAACAAATTTTGTACAGCAGGAGGCAATCTATTCACTTTTCAGGAAGGTACGGGGAAAGAAAGGAGAGGAGGAAAAAGAAGGAGGCCGAATAGGGGGGACAGGAGCATTATTCCGGTTAGCTGAGAGAAGCAGAGGGGAGTCTAAAAGCGCAAGATAAACGTGAACGACGTGAAAAAAAGAAAGGGGGTCAGATGGAAGCCACAAAGGTCGCCGACAGAAAAAAGGAATTAAAACAAGCGCGTGGTCAAAGGTGAGCACTTGCGGGGAGGGAAAAAGGATTCAGCTCCAGGAACAGGACTGCATCCTGGGTGCCCCAGTCTAGGCCGAAGAAATCAATAAGGGCTTAGGCAGGGAAAGGGGTATTTGGGTTACGGAAAAAAGAAAGCGGAGAAGCGAAAAGACAAAAAATGGACAACCGCAAAAAAAAGTTTGTGGAACCAGGGGAAACAAACGACGAGTATGAAAAGTCCTCGAAAACGGTGAAAACGCACAGTTGGACGAAATGCAAAAAAGAAAAGAGGGGGATCCAAAGCAACAGCGCAGAAAAAAAAAGAGAAAAAAGGGCTTAAGAGCCTCACTTCACAAGATAAGAAAGAGGCAAGAAAAAGCATTGCCGCTTCCTGAACAAAGGAGGGAAGGACTCTAATGATTTGCCGTCAGCTACAAAGTAAAGGGGGATGAAAACTTTCCAAAGGGAAAGAAAGTTGCCTCCAAGAAATAATCTTCCCACATGCACCGGGGGGGAACACCGAAAGGATGGCTCAGAATGGAATAATTCGAGTTGCTGTCTCTGGTGGGAGGGTGGGGGGTCGGGAAGACCCCAACGGAAAATGACAGAAGGAAAGTTTTGAACTTCTTGCCAGAAAATGGGCTCCACTAATCAAGTGGACCTCGATCGTTCCTGAAAAGAAAAAGGGAGGGGACAAGAGTTTGTGAAGAACCTCAGAGTTCGCCTGACGGCCAAAAATCAAAGCCGCACCTGCAATCCCAAAGAAAATAAAATGAAGGAGGACTAACGCAGGGACCTGTCTGAAAAAACTTTCTACTAGCGGAAAAAAAAATAACGGCGGAAGTTCAACAAAACAAGCTAAGACGAAAAGACCTAGGGACAAGAAAAACCATACGGGGACAGGTCACTTGCAAAAGGGCAAGGTCAAGGAAGGGATCCAGCCCGCCGTTCACAACAAGTAACACCGAAGGAAAAAAAGAAAAAAAAAAATCGTAATTTTTCCCAGGAACAAAAAAACAAAAATCGGGATAGACGGGGAAGAAGGAAAAAGGGGTAAATCAGGTAAGCCTACTTAGTGGAAGATAGGTGTGTCAAAAGAGGTCACGAAGAAAAACGGCCCACTCTCATAACCTTAGTATGGGGGGTTAAAAGGAATGTGATTTCTTTTTGCGAGAACGGGGTGAAAAAGAGACCGAATTTACGCGGAATTCTAGGTGAGGGGAGTACTCTAATCTAGCAAAAAAAAGGGTGGATGGACTTAAATCGGTGTTAGTTCAGGTGGTATTTGCGGCGGGGGGGTAATTCAGGCGGGAAATAGGAGAAAGGGTGAGGCCCACTGTAGAAAAACTGTTAACTAAAATTGTCTCCCTTGGAACTCGAGGGGTAGCATAGGCAAAATTTGGGCATGTGCACGAAAATTTCGTCCTGGGGTGGGGGGGGGGGAGGGGACGGTTTCGCAACAGAAAAAAAAAGAGAAGGGGAAAACCGGACCCAGTTTACAGTGTCGAAGGGGGGAATGCCATCTTGAATGGGGGGGCGGCGAGAAAAGTCGGGCCAACAAAAAGGCTTTCCTTCGGCTGCATGTCGCAAGGAAGAGGAAAAAAAGTCGCACCCTTTAAGGAGGGAGTCCAGATGGGACAATCTGGGAGGCAAACTTAACTGGAAAAGGGTAAGAGGGGAGCGGCAACGAAAGCAACCACCTCGCATCCACTCGGACTTCGAAAGGATGTGCATGAGGAAATCTCCTAATTGAGGGGTTTCACGGGGAAGAGAAAAGCTCGTGTGCTAAGGGCAATCCGTAATAAAGTTGGAAAATCAAACTGAAAGGTTGCTAGCTGATGAGGAGGGACAAGGACCACTAGTCAGAGACGGGCTTTGGTTTTCGCCGGCGGGAAGGGAGAAAAAAAGGAGGTAACGGGGGCGGCGTCGGAGCTCTTCGGGAGTTGGAAGGCTGGAAAGAACTGAGGGACTAGGTGGGCGGGACTTTTCGCAAAAGGGGGAATTCTTATAAAAAAGGGAGGAGTTTGCCTACGTTTGTCGCCCAAAAGGGAGCGAAACAGAAGGTCGGGGAAGAAAAAATAGCGAGTCTTAAGGTTCAGGGGAGAAAACGATGGTGGGGGGGGGGGGCTCGAGCAAGGGTGACCAGAGGGGGTGGGCCTTGGAAAAAGAGAAGTCGACCTGAAAAAATCTTTGATGAGCGTGGGAACAGGTAACCTCTGAAAAGAAGTAACTGGGGATGGGGGCTTCTGCGAAGTCAAGGGAACACCGGAGACTTTAAAATGTTCCTGGGGCAGCCAGAAATCATAGAAAAGACCTCAGAAAGGTGCAAAAAGGAGAAAGGATTCCGATAGCAAAAAACAGGTACTGGAGAGGAAAAGGGGAAAGGGCCCAATCGTGAGAAGGGAAGGGGGTGGAGTACAAGAACCAATAGGTTTTACCGAGAGTTAGCAAAGGTCCGTTGATTGTAGAAAAAGACCTTTTGCGGCCGACCGGCAAGAAGCGCCGGCAAAAAAAAAATTCTCCTTGGAGAAAACAGTCTGGGCCTTGGGTATCTCGGAGGGGGATAGGGAACGGAGGAAAATGAGACAGTCTGCCAATACGCGTCAAAGAAAAAGAAATTCAGGGGGTACCGGCGAGAGTGGGGGGGGACATCTATTTGGGACAAGACAAAAAGAAATACAACGTTGTAGGCGAGCATTGGGGTGGGAAGGACCAAAGGAGGTTGGTGGGTTTTCTGGGTGGAAAAGGTCAACTACAAGGAAAAACTCGGGGAGGTCCAATAAGAAATTCGCAACCTTTCGGGGGGGGTCACGGCAAACTTGTGGGGCGGGGAAGGGGCGTCTGGAAAAAAGGGGAAACGCCAGCCCGAAGGGGGTGAACGATTTGGAGGAATGGGGAGTAAAACTTCTAAGAAGGGGTCTGGCTGGCCACGGGAAGGTAGTAGAAGGAGTTGTGTAAGTTTGAATCATTGTTTCTAGGGAGGGGAGGATGATGAAGTGGAGAAAGATATGGGATGACCCTCCCTCCAGCAAGCCAAATAATCAAACACATGCACAAAAGAGAGAGGATAGAGAACCAAGACCGTCTGAGGGACTCATCCAAACCAAGAAAGAGGAACCATATGAACACTCAGAACGACCAAAAAACCCAACTTTATACGTCCCGCCAGTTGAGGAGCGGGGAAATCGGGTAACCCGGAGGCTGTGTCTCTGGTCATTAGAAAAAAAAAAAAGAGAGAAGAAAATCGCAACCAAAACAGCATGGGAAACCTCGGAAACAGAACCGAAAGCTACGTGACAAAGGAAGGGGATTTAGTCAACTCCCAGAGCTTTTAAGGTCCGATAACAATTGAGAAGACGTCGCCCATCATTGTGAGAACCCAAGGTCAATTTTGGAGCTGAGGCTTGGGAAAGTCCAATTTCCATTTTTAAAACAAGGCAGCTAAAGGGAAACCAACTTCATTCCGAGCGGGCAGACACAAAATCCTTGAAGAAATTCTTCATGGCTCTGGGCCCGAGGGTTGGGGCGTATTGCTTCCCCACACAGTCTTTTTGAGGACAATCTAATAAGGGACCGGGGGGGGGGGGGCGTGAAGGATCCCCTAGAACCACGGGGAGGGATGGGTCAAAAAAATTGAAGGTCCGACGCTTCATGGGGAACAATGAAGGATAAGGAGGTAGGGTCGGGATTTGATCCCTGTCGGCATATAGGGATTGACTCAGAGGACAATTGAATAGTAATACATCCTGGGTGGGGTCGTAAATAACATGATCCAAAGGTGAAGTCACAATTAGAAAATTGAAGGTGCCCAGAAAATGAAGACGTTACAAGAAGTGCCCGCTCATCCCACCCCGGGGGAAAGAAACCGCGGAAGAGCACAAAATTGTGGAGCCAGAAAAAGGAAAGGGTTAAATCATGCCAATACTTATAGCCCATTTGGAAAAGAAAGGAGAGAAAAAGAATAAAAGATCGAATTGCTCAACACACTGCTAAAACGGGAAACAGACAACCCAATTCACCAAGGAGGAAAAACTGAATAAACCTGCTCTCATGGCTAAAGGGGCTTGGGGGGGTCCTGAAGGCAAAGAAGAAAAAAAAAAAGGGAAAAAAGTTCAAAATGAGGCGTGGGAAGAAGTAAGGCTACAAAAAAGAGGGCAAGATTATAAAGCGTGGGGAAACTTCGGGACTAAATCGTCTCGGGACTTCACCCTTTAAACCAAAGAAGGGGGGGGGGGGCAGAAATAATGGAGGGGGGGGGAGGGGGGAGAAGGGGGGACTTTTGAGGGCCGCGCAAAAACAAAGGACAAGAGGAAAAAAGAAGGGGAAAACTTCGGAAAGAATAAAAAGGGTAACAAAACTAAAAATAAAGGGTGAAAAATAAACTGAGAGAGGGTCGACCGAAAAGCGGGGGGGGGGGGGGGGGGTCGGCTCCCTGCTAAAAGAAAAGGAGGGACCAGGGGAAAAACCACGCTAAAGTTCAACCGTTGTGGGAATGGGGGCTCGCCTGGAAGGGTTTTCTTCGAACTCGCAAAGGGACAAACACAGGAAACGTCGGAATGGGCTGGAATACAAAAGGATAAAGGAAAAAAAGCGCTTGTAAAAGGAAACATTGCCAAAAAGGGGGGGGGCAAACGTTCAATGATGGGGAATAAGAAGGAAGGTACAGCCAAAAAATAACGCAAGCAACCACGAACGAAAGAAGGGGAAAAGAAAGTGTCAAACGCAACACAAAAATAATCTAGAAGGATCTCAGGACCGGAAATCGCGACTGCCAGCAAAAAGAATGACTTGTTGAGAAGGGGAAAAAAGAAAAAATTTCCCCGGAAAAAAAAAGAAGGCAAAGATCGAACACCCCCAAAGGGAGAAGAGAGAGATGGGGCGAGTATGGGGGGGGGATGGAGCCAGAAGACAGGGGGAAACACGAGGCTCGTCGCGAGTCGTGGAGTCAGAAAGTGAAAAATCGCACAGAGAGTAGGCTTAGGAGGGGGGTGTAAAATTTGTCCGATGGTGGAAGGGGGGTTGGAGGAGGGGGGGAGCGGCATGGCACGCGGAATGGATGTACACCCTTAAAGGTTAGGGCCTGGGGGAGAAAAAAGGAAAGATGGGGTTTTCGCAGTAGAGGATGTGGGGAGAGAATTGGGAAAAAAGGGTGAACGAGCTGACGGGAGGGTGGTGCCTTCGATGACGTCTTCGGCAAAAGGAACCGAAGGGAAGGGCTGACCTTCAACGGGACTTTGAGAAGAAAAAAGGGTTTCAGTAGACGGGGGGGGGGGGGGGGAATCAAAGGTCGCAGGACGGTGTAGGGAGACGATGCGTTGCCGTCACGGAAAATTAAGGGGAAAGGCGCGAGAGGAAAACTGCACAAGTGTTTGTCGTCCATTGGAGGGACCTAGGGGTAATTCTGAGGACGGAGCTCTTGTCATTGGCTTGGTTGCTCGGAAAATCAAAGCAACAACGAAAAAGTCAAATAGAGGTCACGGAAAGGTTTCAAAAATTCGGAAAAGAAACTCTTCGGTGGGACGGTGAATGCGGACGATAGAAGATTTGGAGGTGAGAAGGAAGCGGGGGAAATGGATGAAGGGGGAAGGAATATTCTAGTCAAACCAGCATTGGAATTCTCCGCTGGTGGGGGGGAGGGGTAAGAAGGGGAGATCAACGTACAGATTCCGTAGGAATAGGATCGACCAAAAGGAGAAGGAGGTGCGGGGTTTGGCGAGGGAAGGTGAAAGCTTAGAGGGGGTGAAAAGTTGAGGGACAAACAAAAAAAAGTCCATTGAAGGTTATATCCTTCACTTCGGTTAGGGAGGAGGAGAAGTTGTGGAAAGCTGCAGAGGGTGAGCAAGGGGATTAGAGAGAAGAGCACCGCTTATGAATTCGAAACGGGGAGAAAATTAGGACGACTTCCCTGTGATTGAGGGGAATCGATAAGAAACTGTCAAAGAGACGTAATAAAAGGGGGGGAATGTCGACCGGGGGCTAGAATATCTGAGAAAGCCGCCAGGTGTCTAAGATTCTTCAAAGGGAAAGAGTCAAGGGACCGGGGACTTTAAGGGAAAAAAAGAAAAAGGAAGGTAGTCCTGGGGGGGGGGAAGAAACACTCCGGGAGGGGAAATCTAGGGGAAGACAACGGAAGATCAGTAGGAGAAATGCATGGGGGGGGAAGGAAAAATAAATGCGAAGAATCAGGAGAAGGGGAGGGCTAGTGGAAGGTACCGGTAAGGTTGGGGGGGGAAGAGGTCGTGAAAAATTAAAAGATGGAAGGGAAGGAGGTTCGCCAGCAGCTTCGGGGTACGAGACCTCAAGTGGATGGCAATTGACCATGATTGTGGTGTGAAGGGTGGAAAAGGGGACACCTCGGAACTTCACTGAGAGTCAGGGGGGGTGGTTTCCTGGATTCTATTTGGTTTTTTTTTGGGGAAGGGGGGGGCAACAGGAAAGAAAGAGGAAAGCCGACAGTCACGAAAACATGGGAAGAAGGTCCGTGCGAAGTCCTAAATTTGGGGGGGATCTTTTTCGTCGGCGTTAGTCCCGACCTACGGTTGAAGATATGGTATTACGGACGAAAGCAAAACTTGCGGTCGGGCAAAAGGGGTCTAATAAGGATTGGGGGGGCTTGTGAGAGTGGGAGGGGGCTTTATGTATGGAAAAAAAAGAAAAACAAGAGATGGAGGGAAAAGAGATGCGAACCACACCAAAAAAGGCATGGAGGGGGAAAGGGAACCCCCAATAATGAAGAAAAAGAGAAAACTCAGCAAAGAGGGACAAAGGATAATGAGAAACTGCACAAAAGAACGGCACACCTTGGAAGAAAGGCGCACCATAAGGGGTAGCAAAAATGGTGATGAAATTCTTCTGGTGAAGCGGAGGAATAGGCACTACAAAACAAAGGACGGGGGCCCTGAACCCCGTCGACAGGGAAAAAAGGGGAAGGAGTGTAGGGAAAACCTGCACAAAGAGTCACTGGTTACATTTAACAAGAAAAGGGGAAGAGTCCGGTACCAAAGCAGAAGGTGGAAAAAAGAGATGCAGTCTGATTCCACAGGGTTGAGATGAAGGGGACACATTGGAAGAACAAAAAAGCAATTTATCGAGCGGCATGAAGCGATTAAAAGACACAGGAAAGGTAGAAGGTGGGGGCTTGCGCTTGGCTGGCAGAAAAAATTAGGAGGGGAAAAAATCAATAGTTCGTAAGGAAAACCTTTTCTGAAGAAGGGGAACAAAGATTTCTTGCTGGAAAGAAAACCAAAGGAAGAGAGCCAATAAGGGGAAAATTCAGTCCGAGCTGGGTACTCTAGAAGGAATTGGGGGAGAGCCGCGAGAAAGGGAGGAAGAAGGAAACCATGAAACAGTTGAAGTCTCCTGTTTTTGCAGGCAGGAGAGAAGAAAAAAAAGGGGAGATGGAGAGGGGGGGGAATTGTGAAGAATCACAATCTGCGTCTCCTGAAAGGGGAAGAAAAAAAAACAATTTTTCGCCCGGCGCGCAAAAATGGGGGGGGGGAAAAAAACCGAGAGAGTTCTAAAGCACTAACGGGGTGACAGGGAAAAGGGGGGGGCAAACACCTTCAACAAGGAATTTGCTCAACTCTGCACAAAACACAGCGAACTCACCTTCTAAGAGGGAGAACTAGAAGAATGGGGAAAAAGAGCTAACGCAGTGCAAAGGGGGGAAAAATTCAAAGAACATACCTTACTAAAGAAGGATGAACGGGGGGAGGGAGAGGAAGGAGGAACATTTCAAGTAGTGAAAAAGGGACTGGCTCAAAGCAGTGAAAGTAAACAGGGGAGTCGGTCCAAATCAGGCACAGTTAAACCCTACAGGGTGGGAAGGGGAGGAAGAAAATTAAAGACGACTGGCGATGGGCGCGGGGGGTCAGGAGAGGGGGTCAAAAAAGAATAAAGAAGGAAAATGGGCGCCACAACTTGCCCAGACTATCAACTTTATGCGAATATAAAAATGGAAGCACCTCAGAAAGGGGTGGCGGGGAGAAGGTAGACCTTAAGAAATAGGGACACCGTTTGTTTATGCACGCTTCGACCGACAAGACAAAAAGAAAACAGCAACATGGGCATCAACTATAAAAAAAAGGGACATTGTGAAGGGATCTCCCTTTTGTGAAAGTGGGGCTACTTTCGAAGAAGAGGGTCAGGCAAACCAGCTGAAAAAAAAGAAAAAAAAGATTACAGGAGGAAAAAGGAATCAGTACCATCTTTTCAGTGAGAGACTTACGCAAGGGAAAAAATGTGAGACCAGAAGGAAGGGGAGAACTAAACTTCACCAGAAAAAAGAAAAAGGGAGGTTTAAAAGCTCGTGCACAATTCGGACGAAAAAATCTTGATAACTTAGGTCAATCCGTCGACTAACATAATTGCAAAGGCGGGGGATATTCATGACTTGAACGAGTAAGAGGTAACAACAGATCCCCACCGGTAACCAAAAAAAACAACGGAGTAGGGGATCGAGACTGTTCACTTCGGGTGAAGGGGGGACAACCTCTTTCAAACAGAGAAAGAGTCAACGAAACGAATCGGAGGGGTTGCTGGAAAGGGGGACGAAGTAACGACTCAAAAGAAAAGGGTCTATGGTGCGAAGTGGCCAGAAGGGGGAAAATGTCCTTAAAATGGGTCAAGGGGGAATGTCAGCGGAATTGCTGTCACGTCGTAGGGATGAACTTAACTTTAAAAGGGTAAGGAAGGACACCTGAACTGGTTAGTGCCCTTGGCAGCATCTCTGAGTTTGAGAGACTCTGGGCATGTTCAAATGGAGGGGTGGGGCAGGTGTTCGAGTCAAGGTAGGGTCCCAAGGAATCATCGCCTCAACAAGGGTAAAGGGGACATCGTGGGAAATAAATGGGATGTGGAGAATTCGAAGAACAATGAGATCTCTTTCAATTGAGAAGGGACGGAGAAGCCTTTATTTCACCGGAAAGGGGAAGAAGGAGAACAGGGGACGCGGCGAAGGCTGCACCGTCTGGTGGACCCTTGAGTTTTAGGGGAGGGAAAAAGACGAAAAAACTCACAAGCTGAAATGAGGGAAAACTCTAGGGATTTGGCGAGAGACTCAACTTGTGGGTACTGGAGGAGGGTCATCGAGATAGATTGCTTGGCGGGGCTCAGGGGTGAAAGAAGGGAAGGGGTCCTCAAATCACTATGGGGGTGATAGGATTCTGGGAAAACAAATGTGGGAAAGATTATAAGTCTCAGCGTGGGCAGGGGAGCCGTTTCGGAAAAAAGGAGTAGAGGCCTTCAGCTCTTCGGGCAGGGGGGAGGAAAAAGGAACTACCAGGTGGAATGTGGAGTGGTGTGGACGTGAACTGCACAAGGGGTAAGGGGGGATAATGGCGCGTGACTAAGCTTTCGCAAAAGGGGGGTAAAAAAAAAAAAAGTACCGGTAGCCAGATTACTGACGGAGGGGGAGGTGGGTTCATGAAATCCCCAAAAAATGGTTAGAAATTGAAGGGGGGGGGCGGGGGGGAAGAAATTGGAGTGACGGAATCTATAAGGATAGGGGTATTGGTCGACCATGGCGTTAGGCCGAGGGACACCGGGCTGAGGGAGGAGGCAACCAGGAAGGGCAAAAAAAGGGACTTGAAAGAATTGGAAGGGGTCCACCAGCAATATCTTAGAAAAAGAAAAGGGGGGGAGTCACACATCAGCTAGAATTTAAGGGAAAGGGAGGAAGGAAACGAGAGTCTCAGCCAGCAAGACCGGAGGGGTTTCAGAGGTTGAAAAAAACTTTAATTAAGCTTTCTAACAATAATGCCATGGGGGTGGTCAAAAAAAGAGAAGGAAATAGCCAGAAACATAAGGGCGAATCTCGGTTTCCTCGAGAGAATGGGGGGGAAGGGAAAGGCTGGGTCAGAACCATGAACAGGGGACAAGGAAGAGGGACTCAGAAGACATGTGTGGACGGAGAAACAGAACGGTGAATTGACCAGAGGGGGTGGGTTAGGGAAATTACAAAAAGGAAGAAAGGGGGGATCAGAGTAATCATCGTGTTTGTTTACAGGGGCCCAGGTTTGGGGGGGGGGGGGTAGGGGGGGAAAAAGAAGACGAAAAGAGGGCCTCAGCTCCTCAAGAGAAGAAAATGAATAAGGTGGGTGTACTGGGGGAATCAGGGGTGTCTGGCCTTGAGGGAGTGAGTTGCATTACAGAAGGCAAGGCCGATTTAAAAGTGGCTGATAAAAAAAAAAATTAGGAGGCAAGGCCTGGAAGGTGGGGGGGGGGGATCGGGGGGGTAGAGGTGTAAGGCGTGGGAGCGAAGCCCCAACAACGGAGGAGATGAAAAGCCCGCCGCAGAAAAAAACATGATAAAAAACAACCAAAAGGATTCAACAGAAAAAAGGCCCCATAAGAGAGAGGGGGAAGAAGTCAACCATTCCGCCCAGAGGTACCATTCTGAAAGGGGGGGGAAAAGGGAAGAACTAAAAAATACTGAGACGGATTAAGCGAAAAAGGGACGGGTAAAGGAGCAGGTTTCCGTCTGGGGCCTAGGAGCTCTCGTTAAAAAAAAACAAAAAAAAAGCTGCAAGTGGTTAAAGCCAAAGGAGAGCGTAGAACAACAGATGTTGACCTTTTGCCCACCGGAGACCAATAGGGGGGAAAAGGTGCAAAGCGAAAAGGTAGAGTCTCCAACTTCATCTTGAGGGGGGAAAAGACTGGCTTCATGGCTGGGGTGAGGGGGATGCCTTTCAAGGGGAAACCCAATAAATTCCTATTTCATAATGATTGCAGCAAGCATGGGGGAGGTAAGACTGAGCGGGGCGAGAAGATTTTTGAGAAAGCAGCGAAGGAAGGGGGTGGCTTCAAGAAAATCGAGTCAAAACCAACTTGAGGGCACTCAAACACCAGGAAGATAACTACACCATGGGAAAAGGATTCCTCTTAAAATAGATGGCGCTAGCGAATTAGGAAAAACTTGCGAGGATAATATAAGGGACTGTCAGGCAAGTGAGAAGAGAACTGGGGGGGTGGAGAAGGGAAAAAAAAATACAAGAGACGAGAAGGAAAGGAGAGAAGGTTTTCCCCGCTCAGCGGCATGGGAGAACCGACTCCAAAAGGAAAAGGAAAAAAAAAGGGGGATGGTGATGAAACGCTAAACATTTTTTTAGAGAAAAGGTGAAAAACGGAAGGGGGAGAGGAAGCACGAATCCTGACTTCACCGCGGGAACAGGGGGTTAGACAGCCCCTATGACAAACGAGGACTCAGAGGAAAGAAAGAACAGAGGGAAAAAACAAAGAAGAAAAAGATCCTCACTGAAACGGAAAAAGAAGAAATGAAGAAAGGTGTGAGGCGCCGCTCACAAAAGGGCGGAAGAGAAGGAGTTTCAGGAAACGAATTACGCGAAAGGAAGGAAGGGGAAAAAAAAACGCTTGGCCCCGAGCGGAATCTATCTGCCCCATTCCATAAAAAAAGCCACCAAATTGGTTGGACTCAGAAAAAGGAGTGATTTGCATCGGGGGGGGGGAGGGGGGGGGGAGCACAGGACTCGCAACTCTACAGCCAGAACAAGAAGTAAATAAGGGCCAGAAGAAACAAGGAGGGTCATCTATTAAAAATGGCTGGCCACTCAGAAGGGGGGGTGGGTACATTGGGAGATTTTTCTTAGGAAAAGGAACGCCCGAATATTTGCTGCGCTCTGTGAGGCAAGGTACAAAAAAGTCCCGCACGGGGGAAGCCCACGATCGGGGGGGGGTTCAGGGGGAGAGCGACTTTGTTAAACGGAAGAGAGAAACCAATGAACGGCTTTAAATAAACCATAAGAAAAAGACGACGAAAAGTCATTGAGAAAAAGTAGGGGGAAAGGGACCGCCCGTTCCCTTGCAGTGAAAGGGGGTTAATCCAAGAAAGGGGGGTTGGGGGGGGGGTGGGGGGGGGTGGTTTGTGAAACAAACCCCCCCACAAAACACCCCCACCCCCCCCCCAACCAAAAGACCCCACACCACAAAACCAACCCCCACCCAGCTCCCACCCAAAAAACAAACCCCCCCCACCACCCCCAACCCCCCCCCCCAAAAAAAACACCAAAAACGTGTTTTGTTTTGTTTGGTTTGGGGTGGTTTTTTTTGGGGGTGTTTTTGTTTTTGTTGTTGTTTTTTTGGGTTTTTGGTTGGGGTTTTGGGGTTGTTTTTTTTGTGGTTTTGTGGGTTTGGGTGTTTGTTGTTTTTGTGTTTTTTTTTTGGATGTTTTTGGGGGGGGTTTGTGTTTGATTTTTTTTGGTGGGGGTGGGGTTGGCAGCCCGCCCAGGTCACAAGAAAAAAAATGAAAAAAGATGTTAATAGGGGGGAGCACACGCCATGAGAAGAGACAGAAAAATCTCTGTGAGAGACGTCTGGGCTCAAGAGAAAGAGGAAGATGTCCATAAAAGAAGAGTGTAAAGTTGGTCAAAGTGGCACCCCTGACAGCCCCAGAGATAGAAAAGCCAAAAGGGGGGGGAAGATGCCTTCTTTGTTAGAGGTGACCCTAGTTGAAATAGTCAATTGATCGGTCAGGAAGAGGGGGTATTTTCTACAGTCAGTCATGAGGCACGCGTTTTGTTCGCTTTGTTCATGGATGGGGGGAGGGAATGGGGGGACAAAGGGGGGGGGATTTGGAAGGCAGTAGGAGAGGAGGAGGAGGTACCCACTTTAGGACGCAGCTCCTTGGGGACCAAAGGGAAGGGGGTGGGGATACCAAACGCGTATGGGGAGGAGATTTTAATGGGGGTCACAGGCCACGGTAAGGGGGGGGGAGGGTCTTGATCAGAAGAGAAGATCCCATAAACAAGAAAAACAACACGTCACAAGAGGGGGGAAAGAAGTCCTGGGAGGCGATTCTCAGAAGGGGGTCAAAAAAATTCGGGCTTCTTTCATGGAACATGGTAAAAGACTGAGAAGTTAGAAAAGTGCAGAAGGGTGAAAAAAGAAGGGGGAAAATAATTGCTGATTCCGCTTGGGTTGGAAAAAGGGAGGGGATGCGTCTAAAAGCAGATACACCACTCAAAAAGGGAGGGCCGAATATGGAGGCCTTGCCTGCTTCAAAAGGAGGGGAACTGAATGGGAGAAGAATAGAAGGGGAGTGACGGAGCAATAGGAAAGGAAGGTCAAGGGGTCTGAAGGTTCCTTCTGGAAAAACAGGCCTCTTAAGAGAAGGATGTTGAGCCGGGAACTAGCAGAGAGAGGAAAAAAGGCCGCAACTGGAGGGGGACGTTCTCCTTTTCAAAAATTGAAGAATAATGGAAGGGGGCAAACAAAAAGAAGGAGTCAGTCAACCGGGGGCGAGACAGGAAGGTTTCAAAGCTCCTCTGAAGGTGGAGTGAGGAGAGGAGAAAAAGGAGGGTTGGGGGCTCGCGACAAAGCGGTCTGTTTGGAAGTGGGGAAGAAGGTCCCAAGGCTATGTAATGGTCGTCCCAAAAGGAGGAGGGAGGGAGGGGGGCAAAAAAAGGGACAAAATCAAGATCACTGTTCCTTTGAATGAAAAGGAAACTATCTGTAGACGAAAAGGGATCCAATGACGACCAAGAGCTGGGAAGGAGGGAAAATTAGCGTAGGGTTGTTGCGGCCAGAGAACAAAAGGTCTTTGTGAAAATTCGGTATCCACGTATGATAGGCGGGGAAAAAACAAAACATACCGGGGGGGGCCGAACCCGCAAACTCCAGCGCCCGGAAGGAAAGAAAGAAAAGGGGCGACTGGAGTCGTGCCTCAGACGTTCTTTTTGACTTAAGAAGAAAAGGGGGGAACTGCACGGGAACAAAAATAGAATTTTGAACGACTCAGCAACGGGTGGATGGCATAAAGGGGGGGAGGGGGAAGGAAAACAACAGTCTAACGGGCGAAGACAGAGGGTAATGGGGTCCTGGCAAGTTTGTGGGGGGAGGGGCCCGAAGACGACTAGGCTCAGACTGACTTCCTTACTAAATGGGAGTGTGACGTCAAAATGGGAGTAGGTGCGGTGAAGGGTGTCTTCAAAAGAACGGCTTGTAATCTGGGCTGAAGGGGGGGAGGCATTCGTCGGAAAACGGGAAGTAGGAAGGTTTGCCTAAGATGAGGGGGTCTCTGGGGGGGTTTGTTCTCTTTGTCGATGGTCCGTTGGAGGG
>Ga0179591_1365930_pt1 | contig 14655 bp, 21 predicted proteins | sample CZOMad2_1_08_16f_FD_182891 | JGI IMG/M metagenome (GOLD analysis project Ga0179591, IMG submission 182891) | Vadose zone soil fungal communities from Angelo Coast Range Reserve, California, USA - CZOMad2_1_08_16fungal (PacBio error correction) | ecosystem: Environmental > Terrestrial > Soil >...
GGGGTGTGGTTGCATAAATATTGTAGGAGCCAGCAGAGATTGACGGGCGGACGGTCGGGCGGAAATGTGATAACGCTGGCGAGATCAAAGAGGGAAAAGTCTGGTACCGTGAGCCAGGACCATGAGTGGGGGGGCTTTGGGGTGCATTTAAACATGGAATTACTTCACTAATAGAAACGCATTAGGGAAAAAGGGGAAATATGCTAGGGTTGTGAGCACAAGGCCCGTTATTTCCAGACATAGGGTCAGTTCACGCCCGAGCTGTAAGCGGTATGGGACACCAACTAACCGGAGATCGTAAAGAGGTGATGCATAGGGAGCGGGAGGCCGATTCATCATTACAAAAGACAGAGATGGGGGGTCCGGGGGGGCGTTACAAGTAAATCGCCTCCAGTGGATCTCCTTCCGTCACGGAGGCTGGGTGGAAAAGTCAGCGGAGTGGGAAAAGGAAGAGGGCAACAATGTCACCTTGTGGTCTTGGTGGGGGGCCCGGTTCACATAGGACGTCTCCGGGAAGCAAGACGGATTGCCGAAAAAGGGGGGTACCTGGAGCATTGGAAAAGACGAATTGCCTGCCTGACTTTTGAAGGGGAATGAGTATAAAACCTGTAAAGAGGGAGCTGCGCAACCATTGAAGAATGCGAGGGAACGTCGAGAGCGAAGTTCCCCACAGAGAGCGCGGCAGGACTCGGCGTATCGACAACGAAGGGAACTGGGGAACGTCCTCTTGCGGGGAACCACTCCAAGGGGGTGAAGGGGAGGAGGTGTGAGAATGACTTTGGGCGCAGTTCGGGCGTTGCATCGCGCCATCGGGTTGTTGGCCAGGGCTCGCGCCGGATATAAGAGCGACCTGGAAGGAGCAGGGGAAGTTGACGCTTTCCGATCCTCCAGTGATAGGAATCTGGGACAAATGACCCCTATCAGGAGATGCTTCTTGTCGATGTCGCAGAGAGGGGCCAGGGTAAGAATGGCGACTAGGGGGGGGAAAAAGAGGTGAAGGACCATCAAAGTGTTTGAAAGGGGGGTCAGGGGCCGAGATGTTGGGGCGGGTGTGCAACAGGGAAAGCAGATCCTGGCCAGGGTGTTGAGTCATCCATCCCCCGAAAAGGCGCCATAGGGTGACTCAATGTGGGCATCTACCGGACAAAAACGGCGAAAAGCGCTAGCGAGGGACCGTAGACGGCTGAGGCCTGGGACTGCTGTTGCTGTGTGTTTGGGTGACGCATTCGCAAGATTAACTCAAGGAAAAAAGGGCCAGAACGAGGGGGGGGGGCATGGTTCATTCGACTCGATGAGGGAAAAGACGGGAGAACGGTTGTTCGGGGAAGCGTGGTTATTTTGCGGGGACTGGGTGGAGACAAAAAAGGGAAGTTTGGAACCTGCAATAAGTCCAGCTGAGCCAAGCGGTAACTTGCAATCGAGCTGGGGTCGGGATTTGGGCTACGGTGTTTTTAGTAATTCTTGCTCATGGGAAGAGGGCTGCAGAGACTGGGGATACAAGGAACCGAACAACGTGAAGGTAATAAAAAAACCGGGCGGGGGAATCTGGGATTGGACGTAAAGGGAGCAAGTTCGGTAGGAACGCTCACGGTGGGCAAGGTGGAGCCTCTGGCTGGGGGATGCATAGAACGGCATGTCGTTGGATGCGGGCAAAAATGGGTTCGCCTATAATAGAACGTGCGAAAAGCAGCGAAGGGACGGCTTCTGTGGGGCTAACAGCATCTGGCATTGCTAGCCAATGGCCTCGGGGAGGGCCGGAGGTGAAAGGGTTTAGGGTGACAGGCATAAGTCGACGAGGGTTACCAGAAAAATCCTCAGGAGTGGTAAAAACGGTGCGCGCAAGACGGAGCGGCAATTCGGGAAATCGAAATAGGAAACCACTGTGGGACAAAAAAATAGCAAATAGAAAAGGAAGGAACGAGAAGAGATCGTATCTGTCGGCACTCAAGATCGGACTTAAAAGAGCGAACGTGGTGGGTGGTTGCCAGTTCCCGATATGTCCGGATTAGGCGGAAAGAAGCATAAGGGGCGATTCTATTCAATAGCGCCGCCTCGATGGTGGGCGCTTATTGGCTACAAAACGGGCTTTGGTGTCGGTATGGGGAAAAAAATCGAGGGCATTGCGGAGGAAGTGTTGAGCTGGTTGGCAGAAACAGCAATTAAAAGGATGGGGGGCGAAGGGGGGTGACTGCCGAAGCGCGCATTAATTGCTCAAACGGTCCCGGAAAGGTCGAGCTAAGACGAGCTTGCTTGCGGAAGGCAGACCAGCTCGGACAAAATGCGGTCGGGAAGCCTTAAAAAGGTTAACAGAATGGGGAGTGGGACGGTGTGTATGAGGAGGGGCACCTATCTCTCGAACCAAAAAAAAAGAGGACTTTCCAAAGTAGAAACAAAAAGCAAGAAAACAAAAAAGGGAGTTTTTATCACGTCTGGTGCATTACGGAGAATATGGTTTTGGGGACCGAGAAATGGAATGCTGTACGCAAGAAAGGGGAGGTATAGATCACTATTGAAGAAAGGGGATGGGGGGGGGGAAAATGGTGGGGGAAAGAGTAAGGAGGCGCCGTCGGAATGAGCACAGGCACCATTATGGTGGGGACCTGCTTGGGTCTGCCAACAGTCACACCTCTCCAAAACCTCCCAATCTTTGAAATCCAAGAACAAAACTCGCGTTGAAGCCTATAAGGGAAGAAATAATGAGGGATGCCGGACACGCCCTGGCCTTAGGGGGTAAAGGGCAAAAAAAGCCATGATGATCAGGGGTACAGATATCTGGGCCTCGGGGCGTATAGAGTTCGAAAAGTATTCGGGGAAGGGCGCTGGGTGGACTAGTAGCGGGTTGTTTCCATTTTGTTGGACGAGCAGGGAAGAAGAAGCTGAATGAGAAGATCGAAACTAAGTTGATACCCACGACGGAGGGGATAAGGGATTGAATGAGGCCAGGAGACACCAGGCTCACAACTTCAAAAGAATAAAGGGGTCCAAATCTGGTTATTGGGGGGGACGATAAAAGAAAGCCATTCCTCCTGGGTGGTACTACTTGCGCATTAGATTCAAAGGAGATTGTGGTGTTTGAGGGATAAGGGAGTTGTTGTTAGAAGAGAAGATGGGGGAATCACGAATACATTGAGCTTGAGCAGGAGTGCTGGACCACATTGCACAAAGCAAAAGAACGGAGAAAGAATAGCGCCAAAAGTCCGAAGTGGACGTTTATCATTCAAGGGCTTCGGGCCTGTGATAAAGTTACATTCGACTGCCAAGAGACAAGAGGAAGACAGGGGAAAGATAGACACAGGTAGCCCATAGAACAAAAGCTATGGGCTTCAGAGTGAGACTCTGGAACATCGAACCACCACAGGGGCTACACATGTCAGACACGAACCACCTTAACACTAACCACGGTGAGAAAACAGAGACTAATAGGGCGAAGAAACCAAAGATTTCCGGGCAAACTTGGGAGAGAGAAACATGATTGTTCATCGCCAAAGACCCAGCCAGCCAGTCCGGTCCTACCTCGTGAGAGCCGTACTGGGAGAGGCAGGTTTCGCTGGGGGACGAAGGAGACCGCCAAGGGGGAGAATGAGCTAAGTTGAGGTTTAGTAGAAAATCCACGTACATGAGATGGGTGTATGGGGAAGAAACCTCACAAGGGGGAATACTGGTAACAGGCAAATGTGACCATAGTAAAGACATTCCGGCCCTGGCCGGGCGGAGCTCGAAAGCACAGCGGGAAGGGCGAGAGGCGGCTGCAAACTAGCTAGAAAAGGGCGGAAATGATGAAGGAGGAAGACTATCACCTAAAGCGCAGGTAGGATTCAGAAAATATTAATCGTATGCAAAAAAAAAAAAAGAGGAAGAAAAGCAAAAAACGAAATGACCACGGCCGATCACATCCAGTCAAAAAACTTGTAAAAATCTTGTGCCAAATGTGCCGAGGAAAGTTGGAGAACAAGGTAACGGGGAAAGGGTGAAGATACGCCGATATCAGCCCGATCGCCGAGAAAAGAATTGGGATCTTCGAAGGGGATGTCAGGGGGGGGGAGAAAAAATAGCAGGGGTGCCAAGAAAAAAAGAGAGATAACCACACGTACAGGTTCGGCAATTAGTCATTGTTCGACCAGAGCGGACTCTTCTAAATAGGGCCCAATTGCGGAGGCCGATCCTAATGTAGAAAACAAGGACTTCAAGGAAAATCGACAACTCGGCGGATGAAAATCCCCAGTCTGTGCGGCCGGTCGCGCACGCTCCCAGAGATGAAGGGACGAAAAAAAGGACAGACAAAGTAAGTGGATAGAGCCTCATCTCAAGGAGACTCCGCGTTCGAGAAGTGCCGAGAAAGCTGCCGAGAGGGGAAAAGTAAGATGAGGAAAAATACTTTTCGCTAGAACCCTATCAGAAACCAGGAAAACCGAAAGGAGGGGGAGATGGAAGAGGAATCCAATGGTCTGGAATCCCCCAAAGGGCCAGCGGCCGGAAACAAAGAATCACGGTATTCCGGAAGCTTTTCAAATTGCGACGGGGACCAAACACTGATGGGCGAAAAGAACCCGGGGACTAAAAAAAAAAACATCATCAATCTCAACCATACAACACCGGGTTATGAAAATCTATTAGTTCGGGGTGGAACTGAAAGGAGGAGCCCGCATCAAAGTGTTAAGGAACTGCCGCGCAAGGGGGGGGAAGAGGACCTCGCGACATGCATGTGTATGGTTCCTTGCCGCTTCCCGTATGGCGGGGGGAAGTTTCATTTAAACGTGGGTTGAATGAGGATGAAAGAGACAATGGTCGAAGGGTGACGTCTGCTCGGTTGATCATAAGCAAGTATTAGAGTCGTGGTGCCAGGTCGCCTGCGAGGGAGGTGGTACATCAGAAAGAATAAAGAATAGAGCCTCGGGGCGCGTGCTTCCGGATTCGAATGGGGGACATGTAGAGTTCATTTTGTATGTGACACTGGGGGAAATCTCCCGAGGGCGAGGCCGAAAAAAAATCAACATGAATGGGGCTTGTGACTTCGCCGGATGTTTCATCTGGAAAATGAAAAAGGGGTTGGGGGAGTGGGAAAGTGGATACAGGATGACGCGACGAGAAATCGGAGGGGAAGGGAAGATAAAGGAAATGAAGCATGTCAGGGCAACTTACGAAGGCCGGGGGGCAGACTGGTGCCCGGCTTAGAGGCCCCGTGGGCCCTTGGAAGCTATCCACACTGCGAAGATCGCGAAAAAGAGAAGCTATCGGAGGGCAGAGCTGAGTCTAGACCAGAAAAGTGAAACAAGGGGTGTGAGAGGTATCATTGAACAAAGGAGAAGTGGAATTTTAACGTGGTTTCAAAGGAGGTGGGGGCGTCGCGCTGTTCAAGTAAGAAGTAAGGGGGTTCCAGGAGCGCAGGTTGCGGAAGAGGAAATAGCGGAAATGGGAAGATTTCCGCGGAAGCTGCATCGGAAGCGAAAGACATCGAGAGCAGGAGCTGCTTGGAGACGAGCATAATCCAACGGCAAATGGCGCTTCAATAGGGGGGACAATTACCCGGGGAGGGGGGTAGGGGCACGGTTGAGGGGGGGATCAAATAGGAAACAAAAAAATGGGACGTGGATTTTACAAAGGGACAACAGAAAAGTCGCGAATTCGGCATAACTTTGGTCGAGGACGAAGCGGAAAACGAGAGGAAGAAAGGTGAAAGGGGATAAAAGTCGAAAGGAAATGGCTGGTTCTGTGGTTAGACGCTTCATAAGCAAATCCAATGGGGCCCTGTTTTGCATTCTCAGCCATCGTCGCGCAGGGGAATTGTCAGGGGGACGGTGAAAGGGTGTTGGGGGCTGGGAACTGGGGGGGGTAGAATCCCTAGAAAGGACGGGACTGCAAGGCGCAACATGCATGCAAACGAGAGCTGTTGGCTACGTTGGGACGGAGGGATGTCGTGGGAAGATTAATAAGGGCCAGGAAAAGAATTGAGAAAGGAGAAGAAGCGCAACGGGGTCTTAACTTTGATGACTGCTGTTAGCGTTCGGGCAAAAAAAAGGGGTGGGGTTGGAAGAAATATTGGGAATAAAGGGTGGATCCGAGTGGCTCGCGAATGGAAAAATCGGGGTATTGAGCGGGGCTGCCTCTAAAATGCTAAGAAACAAAAGCAATCTAATGGCTCTTCTGTATCCCAAGGATCTCAGGTCAGAGCAGCCATATGTTGACTTCTTATTCACGGTGAAGAGGTGTGATAATGAAGAGTTCCAATCAGGGAAATCCCGGTACCTTCAAAAACGTCAAAGGAAATCGATGCGCATGTCTTGAGGAAGCAGAGGAATTCGACAACACCCTTTGGGGGGACATAAAAGCCATAAAGGTCACGCCAGCTCAGCATATTCGACCTCAAAGAACTGGGACCATAATACCTTCCGGGAGGGGAAGTCAACGCAGAAGTGAGAGCAGAGAGCAAGAGGCACATATCTGGTAATAAAGGTATTGAACCACTAGTGAGCTGTGACTCAAGTGGAGGGCGGTATTATCGTGGGTGATGTTGGAGGACCAGAAGAATCGTTCTCCGGGAAGCTGCCGAAACTTAGATATTATTCCAAAAAGACGACTGGGACATAGGTATGATCTGCGGGACAATTCTTACGCAGAACAAATCTTCTGAAACAAATTCACGGAGGAAATCAAAGAGTTAACCCAGGGTTGAACTGTAGTCATTGATCCCTCTCAACAACATAAGAGTGGAAAAAATCTATACAAGAAAGAAAGGGGAGATCTTTGAAATGGAGGACGACGAATTTGGGTCCGACATGGATTTGGGGAATAAGCAAGCGAGTCAGGAATATAGTGTAAGTGGAGGAAAGTTTTGATAATAATAATTATCAGCGCAACCGTCGCAAAAAGAAAGGTGGAAAGGCAGGGGTCGTGACAAAAAGTCATAAGGTAAAACATATCAAAACAATTAGAAGGAGAAGAAAGAACAAGCGTTTTTCCCGACGACGAAAATTCAAACAAAAGAGGAAAACAAAAAGCGCTATTTACCAGAAGGCTGCGTGACAAGTTCCTCCAGAATATCTGGAGCGATGGCGGAGTAGCGAGAGGTGTGGTAATTAGGGTGAAATCATGCGGTGATAAATCGTTGTCCAAACGTGGTGAGTCGCAAGGTCAAAAAGAAGATAGTGCACGCGCGGGAAGTTCAGAAAAATGTCCGGAGGCGGGCCTTTCCCTGTCGTCTGTGAGTGCTGACATTAGAAACATCTTCACGAAGAATGATTGGTGGCCTCTCCATGCACGATGGGAAAGACATCGAGAAGAATGGAAAGGAGAGAAGGACGTGTTGTGTAGTCTCGTGAGCGTTGTTCTACAATAGTCCCTTGCTCGAGAAAAGATCCAAGGGGGAAAAAAGGGGACAAAACCGGGGAGCCCTCGAAACTTGCAGCAGCTGAGTATCCTACCGGGATGGGCATCCTTAAGCAGTAGCCGTGTTTAAAACCACTGCTCACCATAATAAAATGTCGGGAAGAAGACAAATACCTTCAAAAATCTCGAGATGTGGTCCCTTAACAAAGGTGCGCTCTTGGGATGCAGGTAAAGGGCATCAAAACAGTTCCCAGAACGTCCAACGCAAAAAAAGGAAAATTCACCCCTTCGAAAGCCACAAACCTAATAGAAGGACGGGGAGGGAGTGGTCATAAAAAGGCGAAATTGCAGGCCCCAAAAAGCACTCAGGACGAAATCGATCGGTGACTGTGGGAGCGGGCGCGCATAGGGAAAGGAACAAATGGAACAAGTGGCGGCGAAGGCGACGAAGGGTTGTTAAGCCACCCTTGATTTTGATGACCACAAGAAAAAAAAGCTGGTCTAACCAGGGCACACCGGGTGGTCATGACCCAGAGCGAGTCCAGGCGGAACCTATAGAAGTAGAACAGGCATCAGGCCAGGGAACGAGAAGGCCTAGGGCGTGGGCTCCAGGAGAAATCTATCACCTGCAGCGAGGATCTATCCGAATCTGGCCAGGAAAAAAGGGAGGCTTGAAACACCCAGCGCACGAAAAAGAGCGGAAATCAACCAATACCGTCAAAAGGGGAAATGTCCGGGGGGAAGGGGAAGGAAAAAAACAGTCCTGGGCAGTGACGATCCCGCGACGCCCAGCCGGATCTACGGGGAGGGACACGGCAGGAACTTTTGAGACGTTCATGAATGTAGGAAAAAGGACATGGAAATGCGGCCAAGGTTGCACAATCATAGGGGTTCAATGCAAAACTAAACGTCAGCGGGGAGCCATCCCAGAGGGAGCATAATGAAAAAGGGAACATAAGACCGTAAGTGGGGGCGAATCACAAGCCGGCGAATATACAACAAACACCCATCATGTTATCCCGGCGTTGCCCGAGGAGCTAGGAAATAGAACGAAACCCAGACCATCTGGCGGATTGGTCAAGAAAAGCGGAAGGGGGGGAGTCTGAGGCAGACGCTAGGTCGAGTTTAACTCCCTGCAGTCAATCTCTGGGTGCGAAAGAGTTACCGGGGGGCTTGCCTGACAACCCTAGCAGAAGGCACAGAATACAAGAGGGTTTCAGCTAGGCAAATCCACAAGGGTAAAAGAAAAAGTGCCCCAAGAATGGGGCAGCGGCACTCAATCATAAAACGATGGATAAGCTGAATCTGGCAATTGCGCTGCAGCGGAAAATTACAAAGTATGTATGTCTAACAGGGTGAAAAACCGTACCGAAAATCTCAGAAAAAAAAAAAAGGAATGGAGGGAAAATATATTATGGGGGTGGTCGGTCACCCGGTGCTTAGGCCAGCACATCTTTTGTTGGTTAGCCGTCCCAATTAGCCGGGATCCCATCGTGAGTGTAAGCGCTGGGCCCGGGGAGGGGTCTTGTGGGGTCATGATTTTACCCTCTAAGAGGAGTTCTGGGGAAGAGGAGATGGGGTTAAAACAGCAAGCCATCTTCATCGACAGTGCAGCTCAGACGGGTCTTGAAAAATACGCGAAAATGAGAAGTCGAAAGAAACTATTGGAAGAGTGCAAGCGCCGCTTCTATCCCCCGTTGGAACTTGGTTCGGTCTGGCATCGGACGTACGGTAGAGAAGAAGACAAACAACATGGGGGAGTGGAGTATCGAGTCGGATACAGTAAAGGTGATGTACGACGGTGAGGGGGGGGGGGGGGGGGGTCCCGGTTATATCATGATGATCGAGCCCTTATCACCGGTTTCACCGCGACATGGTAAGCAAAACTATGGGAAAACAGAACTGGAAGAGAATGATATAATGCCCGTCTCGCCGTCATTAACTTTCTCGACACGTTGCGATCGCTAACTTCACTAGGGAGATCTCGAGTCGGCTGTATCGGGGGGGAAAAAAAAGACCCTGGTGGAACTTACCATGCCGTGGTCCAACGCGATCACGTTTACGTGTGACGGGGGATGCATAATTGGAGGAGCCAGACATCGGGGGGTGTTTACATGGCCGCGGGAGATGGGAGAAATAGCAGACCTAAAAGGAGAAAAGCTTTCCGCACAGCAGCGTAAAAGGCAAATAAAACTCAGAGCGGTGAGCTAGACGTAGGCCTGGACGCGAGGGGAAGAGGGTCCAGCCACCTGGGTCACAACAGGGCCCAGTGTTTGGCGGGGGGCACGACAATCTCTCTGCCGGGTTTCACTCCAATGGAGAGCTCCGCCTGTGTGCTTTTCACTACCGTACTGACAGAACAAAGGAACTAACGTTCCGCGTCGGCCTGGGTCAGAATGGGGGGGGGGGGGAGACGGGAAAAATCATAATAGGGCCAACTCGACATGTTGTTCGAAATACATTTCGCCGCATGGGTGGTCAGGGTGCATGCGGGGTTGGCGGGGGACTGTGGGGGGAGAATACTATCGGTGGTGACCTCGACTGTTAATGGAGAAAATTTCTGTGAATTTCTCGATGGGAACTGGCTTAGGTGTGTTCTATCGGGTGATCGTCAAAAACTGGGAGGCAGCAGTACATTATCAAATCTGACAAAGCTCATTCTCCCGCCCATTAATGGAGCTGTGGATGCGTCGCAAGTTTGCAGGTACGGGGATGCTCGGTGGGTGGGGAAAGGGCTGCCGAGCACGGAGGATTATATACGGACGAAGCCGAACAGGACAACACAGACAGGCTTTTCATATTGGTGTCAGGGGAAAACCACAGAGGGAAGGGAGGCAAAGGGAAATCCTTCTATCGTGCCGATGGAGCAGGGTGATAGCAGACGAACCGGGTAAAACCATCCTTGTCGACGGAAGCGAGCATGTCTTTGTCGGCAAAAGTCGAGACCGGTGTGAAGCGCATCACGGAAACTAATCGCAAAAGGAACGTATCAACTCGAGCGCGACGGCCAGGCTGTACATCTGTAAGGCGTGACAAACGGAGCTGCGCAAGAGACAATCGAAATCGGATGTGGAAGGAGAATTCCACCGAGTGTCTGGGGAGTTCAAAAAAAATCCATCATTTGCCATAGTATCTGGGGGTGCCAGAACCCGCAGGTGACCAAGGTGGGGGCGAAGGGGCGCTGAAGGGGGGAACTCAGGAGATTATGAGTCAAGCCGGAAAAATGTAACTATAGTGGCTGAACAAAGATTTGCAAGAGCGGACAAAGGCCAAAGGATGAAGAAAAAGCGGTGGGGAGGGGAGATGGTCAGTAGAAAAAAAAACACAGGAGTTGGGGAAAGAGATAAGCACCTAAACAAAGGAATTATCACCTAGTCTACAGATGGGGGTGGACGAGTGGATGTGGCGGCGCAAAATCAAGGGGGGCGAATTCTAGACTATGGTAAAGTGAACTGTAAACGTTTAATCATAAATAAGGCAACTTCGGCAGCCCCGGAGAAAAAGGAGGTTTCTTGGGAACACCAACAACGGATCATAAAAAAAAAAGAAAAGGGGATGGGAAGACCGGATCTTGGCCGATAAATGCGACGACAACACAGTGTGTTCGATTGGAGGAGGCTCGACGCTGATGCATTGACAAAAAGCCCGGCCTGCATCTGTGACATAGGACGGAAAAAAAACGAAAAAATCGGTCTAACTACTGGAGGTCTGAAAGGCCGGTCCAAGGGGGGTGTTGGACGAAAGAGACCGGGAGCAAATGCCGCAGACGAGCACGACGCGAAGTGGGAAACGGAGGAGCGCGGTACAACAGACGAGGCAAAGCACCAGACAACATCGGCACACGAGGAGCCATTGCCTGTCCCTGCTGTGCACACCGTAAGCGAAATTGGGTGGTAATCTCTTTCGACAAGGGGTGCGAACAGGGAGAGAGAAAATGAAGTGCTCGGGCGGCCCGCGCGGAGCCCCTGAAAAACTCAGAAGAGGCTGGCCCAGCACCTGATACCGGGCATCAAACAGGGATTCCTAATGGTACGATCATTCCTTCTTGGACAAAAGGTCCCAGGGTGGGTAGGAGACCAAATACAAAAATCACTATTTGCCTAGAACAAACGTAGCCCCGACAAAGCGAGCGTGCATCCAGAAAGGGAAAAAAGGCAGGTCCTTAATCAAAAGAGTGGGGGACACGTTCGCAAAACACAAACTCGCTGAAAAAGGACAAAAGCGACACACCAGCGCGAGGGCAGTGACTAAAAGCAAGGGCAGCTGGGAAATGGAGGGGGGCATGGTTGTGCCGCGCCATAAAATCACCATCAAAGGCGACTCAAGCGGAAAGGGGAGGGAATGGGAGGACTGCCAGGTATCGGGGGAGACAAAGGGTCAAGTCACTGCGGAAGGCGCCGGGGATGTTGGATGAAAATAACGGAAAGTAGATTTGGCGGTGATCAAACAGGGACAAAGCGGGGGAAAAGAAAGGGGTGTTCCTCATATGGGCAGCGTCAAGGAAGAAATGTGCCCCTTCTGAGAGCAGTAGCGAGAAGCGTAAATCAGGGGAAAACCCGAAGAGACCTGATGTGCGGAAAGCTATCATGGCTCCGAGATGGGGACTGTTCCCACAGAAAGGGAAAAACATGATACGATTAAATAAGAGCCGTACGAAATCAACTAAAACCGTGATCCGGGGGTGCACGAACCTACTTTTAAAAAGGGGTCCCGGTGCTATAGAAGACTGGGCTGTAAGCCGAAGAGGCCTAGATTTTAGGCTAAGATTTGAATAAGGGGGACGTACCTGGCCGAAAGACAAGTTCGTTCCGATCTAAGACTCTGCGGGCAAACCTGGGAAAGGCAGAAGGTCTGCGGCCTGCTCAAAAGGGCGCAGGCAACATAATCCCCGAGGAGCGGGAGAAGGAGCAAGGTACAAAAGACCACGAACAAGGTTAACATGGATCGACACAGGAGTAAACATCCCATGTCGGTCGTCGCCAAAGTAAAGGCGATGGGAGGGCAGCATAAAAGGGAAAATAGTCAGTGGGAAAGCGTCGCAAGCCAAAAAGGGCATTAGATCTTCGCGCTGGATGGGAAACAGGAAACTCGTGTGGACGGATGAAATACCTGGAAAAAAGGTGAAGGAACACAACAAAAGAAGAGAAAAGACCGAACTGCGGGGGATGGAAGTGACACTCCAGTGGAACAATCACCGCCACAGACAAAAAACATTAAGAGAAAAAAATCACTATGGGATCAGATACGCTGTTCTCTTGCTAGGGCCATCTCCCGGAAACGATTCGAAGTACCTGGTGAAAAAAAAAAAGAAAATCGGAAAACAACAAAACGAAGAAAAGAGGAGCATGGGAGGTTTTTTTCGCCTCACATGTGTTCGCAGCATCAGAGGGGGGTGTCAAGGCCCGCGGGCAGGTGGGGAAAAAAGTCAGCGATCAAAGTTGACTGTTGGAACCGTGTTTCCGCAAAAAGCTTTTGGGTTGGGATGAATGGACAAAATTTAGGGGGGCCACACAGCTAAAAGCGCAGGTAGGTCAGGGGGCTACTGCTCTTGTGATGGAGAAGCACGGGTATTTCTCAGTAAAAAGTTACTCCTGCGAAAGGGCGGACCAACGGCGAGCCTCGAGAGGAAAGGCAACGCTACGGGCGCTTGCGGCAGATTCTCATGACCACCTCCGAGCTGGGTAAAAAAATGTTGTCCCCGGCGACATCAAAATCGACGGGGCGCCGGCCGCCATAACAGGGGAGTGGGGGAGAGTCGAAGTCTGGGGGGGGGCACACTTGTTCCTTGGGGTTTATACGGTGTCTGACTGGATTCGCGCCATTCACCTAGCCGCAAAAGGAGCTGCCCCATGGGAAACAGTGAGATTCCGCACTTACGGTGGCCTGCAAGGGAAAAACAGGTCCTGTTCTCTAGGACCACATTATGAACGTTAAAGAATCGATCCGAACGTTTACCTCTGGCGAAGGCGTTCGAGTTCTGGAGGGACCATCACGGACCGGGGGTGATCAGGTCTGTCTGGGGGGGAAAAGGGTGTAAGAGTTGACTGAGGTTCGTCAGCTTGCGCGGGCTTTGTGCATATGTTTTCCAGGACTCCTGATGTCAAACGACTCACGACAGAAAGAAGGTGAGGGCTTTCTAAAGGAGGGGAGCGCGAACAAGGGTGCGCTCGTCGGGGGGAAAAAACATGGGATGGAAGAGCTAGGGCCAGGCGCAGGCGCTCGAAAGAGGGGCCTGACCAATATGGTGCACCGGAAGGGCCCGCGGGGGAGGATCACCGCACTCCGTCAGTATGGGGAAGAACTCCCAGGAGGAACGGCGGGTGACCTTGACCTGAGCAAGCACAAAACCAGTAAAGGACATTCGCCGCCGTTGACGGAAGGGTGCTGGGTGGTAAAAAAATGCAACATGCTAGAAATGCCATGAACTAGACGTTTCATGGACCGTCAATCGGCGAGGGGGAATGGGGGACCTGGTAGGGGGGTCAGCGGGGGTGGGAGGGGGGGAGGGGAAAAAATGTGCCATATCAGGTGACCTGCGACTGTTCGAGGCTCAACTTCTGGACTGCACTCGAATTGTCTCAGGGCTTTTTATTCAAAGTGTCGTTTCTCAGGGTGACCCTGCAGCAGGACAAGGTGAGAAAACGACCGAAAGTCGGCTCCCCACCGGTCGTTCTTTCCGAAAAGGCAGGCGGGCGGCCGGTGAGTCTTTAGACGCTCGTGGGTCAAGGGAGAAGTCGATTGCTAAAGCGAGGCCGGCATTCGGTATTATTTAATGAAACTCACGAGCTAGTGATCAGGAAGGAAAAAAAGGAGGGGATAAATTGGTGTAAGCACCATCTAGAAATTCTCCATGGAACGAGTAGGTGCCGGGTGCCTGGGAGGTGCATGTCAATCATTACCGATGGAAAGTACGCCTCGGCTGATAACTCGATTAGGAGAATCATAGCGAGTCGAGATTTCAACAACACCATGTGTCCAGGGCGGGAAGACCTCATCACTACGATATGGGAAGAAGAGGCGGAGAGAAAATTGTACAGACTCGGCATGCACTGAAAAAAATAACAGTAGATGAGAAAAATAAAAGAGGATGTTGGAAGACGCATTTAGGCGGAAAAAAGATGTGTTAGGGAGTGGGGCATGAAGCTGATGATCGTTGACGTTTGGGCACCAAGCAGGCAACTAGGGTGTGGCTCAGGGCTGAAGGCGCTCATGGATGAGCAAAAAGAAGGCAAAGTTAATCGAAATAGTTCTAGTACTCGAGGCTTGCCAGGGCAAGTCATGCTCGGACAATTCGATAATCATCAAAAACACGTTTCGTTTTTATAAGGGGGT